>Ga0114997_10004808_pt1 | contig 10420 bp, 7 predicted proteins | sample ArcticOcean_MG_C_2_FD_87045 | JGI IMG/M metagenome (GOLD analysis project Ga0114997, IMG submission 87045) | Marine microbial communities from western Arctic Ocean - ArcticOcean_MG_CB4_136 | ecosystem: Environmental > Aquatic > Marine > Oceanic | place: Arctic Ocean: Canada Basin | collected... | reverse complement strand
CACACGTCTCGAAGCATTCATTCTTTTTCACTTTTTCAGAACAACACAAAACAGAGCGCAGTTTTCCCTCGTTCTTTTTCCCCACAGACTCTGGTCGCAAGAAATGTGTTGACCTTCAGAGGGAAATTCGTTGTGTTTTATATTCACTATATTATATATAAAGGTACGCGCGCGCTTTTGTCTTCCAAAAAACAACGCATCTGTAAAACTCGCTTTGTTTTAAATGCGTCGTCGTGTGCGCGCACGTATTCTTAATACACATCGTTTCTTTGTCTTCTTTGTCTTCTGCGTCTTCTTCGTGATCCCCATCCGACCCCGTACGAATAGAACAAAAATGAGGACACGAGAAACAAAAAAGAGGCAAAAAAGCACCAGAGAGAAAACTGACAAAAACTGACACATTTCTCTTCACAACAGAATTTTTAAAATACACGAAATAAAGAGGATTTGAGCTTCGATGAAGAGTAACACTAACAGCACCATCGAGAAGAAGAAGAGAGGAAGAGAAGGAGGGAGAAACAGCATGAATAGTGTTTTCGTCGTTTCCGCCTTTTCCTTGGTTTCTTCGCTTTCATCGATAAATGTTGTTGTTGCGCAACCGGGAGGAGGAGCGGCGGCGGCGTGCGTGAACCCGACGTTTGGCGCGCTCCCCGCCGCGGCGAGTTTGCGACAGGACACCGGGTGCACGTACGCGGCCGGAACGGAAACGTACGTCGATCCTGGCGATTCGACAAAGTCGAAAACGTTGAGTTATAGCCCGGGCGGGAGCGCGGTGAGCACGAACGCGCACATCTACAACTCTTTCGAGGCTGGGTTTACCAGCACGCAAGATAACGTCATTTCCGGTTGGGGATGTTCCACGCCGATCTTACTCTATGATAGTACAGGAGGTTTAGATCTCGGCTTGGCGGAAAGTAAAGTCAGGAAATTGTGTTACGATTCTGTCGCGTGGTCGTTTCCGAACGTTCAAGCGGATAACTCGTATCGCGGATGCGTCGGCCCGTGCGGCGGACACACGAACGATTACCATTTCCACGGGAGGTATCACTGTTTGTATTCGCAATCTGGTGCGCACTCGACGAAAATTGGCGATGTCGGGCCGTACATCATGTACGGGAAGTGGTAGGATTTCGAGAACAAAAAGTTGCCGCACTTGGACGCGTGCGGTGCGCACATCGGCAAAACGCCTGATTCGCCTTCCGAGGCTGTGTACCACTACCACGCGCAAGACAGAGGACCGTACGGCGTCGGCTGTTACGGCGATGGCACGAACTTGGTCACCGTTGAAAAATGCAGATCGTTATACCCCGAGTGCAACGATGCCGAAGTCGAAACGTTCACGGACATGCCGCAACCGGACGGCACGATAAAAACGTTCAGTTACGATCGAGATTGTCCGTGCTTCGACGCCAACGGATTAAACACCGGTACAATTACCGAGCGAGCGATTATCGCGGCGCCGACGGTTCTTTCGTACGACGCGAGCGAGTGGACGTGCGGAAGTGGCGTGAGTTGCATGCAAACCGTGGAAAAAACGCTCGGGTATACCGATTACGTTGGTTCCAGTACTACGACTACTACTACAACAACTACGGATACTACTACTACGACTACCGATACGGGTACGTCTGGAGGCGCTTCAACCAAGGCGATGTTGGCGACTGCCGGCGCAACCATCACGGCTGCGTTGCTCGTCTAAATGACGAAAAAACCCCGATTTAATAGCGGTGCAACGACAACGACGTGAGAGAGAGAGAAAGAGAGAGAGATGGAGAGAATGGTGACATCACGTATCAAAAGAAAAATGTACATATTCATTACGAGTACTCGTATTTAAGAAAGAAACGCTCGATAACAAAGAAGAAGATAAAGAAGATAAAGAAAACATATCTATCATCCGCCAAGAATCTACTTTGATGATACTTTCTCTCTCTCTCTCTCTCTTGAAAAAAATTTATTATTCCCACGCCGCTCTGTCTTCCTTCCCTTCCTCGAACGCTTTAATCCCGGCGAGTTCCACCACGCGATCTCTCGTTTTCTTATCCACAGATTTTGCCTCTTTCGCGCGTCTCGCCCGTTCTTCTTCGCTGACGGCGCCTCCGGTGCCGTAAATCAAACCTTTCGCGGCGAGCTCTTCCGCGCGTTTCAATTCCGGTTCAGCTTCTTTCGCGAGCTGCAAGCGCACTTGTTCGACTTTTTCGTGTATCGCGGGCGTGTTTTCGTTCAGCCATTGTTTTACGGCATCCTCGACGGAAAGATTTGAGGATGATGACGTTGTCGATGAGGACGACGCCGTCTTCAGCGCGACTTTTTGCGTCTCCACCAAAGCTTCGTTCCAGACTCTCTGCGCGCCGTCGTGCTCTAACCACTCGTATTTGAATCTCACTTTCTCGCCTTTTGTGAATCGAATTTTGGAAACGTCGATGTCTCCGTTCTCGTCTTTCGGCAACGCCTTCCTCGCGTCTTCGTCGTTCGCGCCGGCGACGTTGTGCTTTTCGATGTACTTTCGTTGGAAACACTTCCGGTCGGCGGACATGCACGTCACCGCGTCTCTCGGCGTGTCTAAAAACGAAGTGTGGCACAACTCGTGCGTTTTCGGTAATGCGCAAATTAACGTCTTCTTCGCTAAATCTTCCTTCAAAGCCTTCTTGGCTAATTTTGTGCCTTTCTCGTGGTGAAAATTTTTGTTCGCCCCCGAAGCAAACAAGGTGTAAATGTTCTGGTTATTTCTCCTCGTCGCTTCGTCTTTCATGTCCGTGAACTCTTTCTTTTGCACATCTCGATGGCGATTTTGGTTCCCGATTTGCGTTAAATCCTTATCGATTCGATGTTTCCATTTTGGATCGTACAAAGCGACTTTGAATCCTTCGCTCCACATTCGAACGGAAATTTCGAAATCGAAACCTTGCGCCATCTCGCCCGCGCACGAGAACTGATCGTGAAACCCTCCGGAGGCTAAGAAAATGGACTTTCGAAACAACATCGGGCCCATGTTCACTTTGTACATCCAGAGAAAAGGAACGCCGAGTTCGCTGTCGACGTACGCGATCGGGCGAGTCTCGCGATCGGATTCAAAGTTACCGCCGAATTTCGAGCCGTCGTTTTGGTTGGACGATTTCTTCATTCGAGAACCGTCGTCGTAACGGCCTCGGTAGGCACCCAACAAAGCCAAGTCTTTGTGACGACGCATCAGCGATAACCCGTCGAGAAGCCAGGATAAAGAGCTCGAATCTGTCACGTCTGGTTTATCGTCGTCTTGCGCAAAGACGAGTAATTCAGCCGTCGCGACGTGCGCCAATCGATTATACGCTCGGAGTTCGTGAATATCGTTGGAAAACGACAACACGAACGGCGAATCGTGATTACCGGTTTGCTTCTTAAACTCCAACGCGTGCTTGACCCAGTTGTCAGATTTTTTGTACCCGGAGTCTACGTTCGCCAACACTTCCATCGTGAACGACAAGGGCGAAGATATCGACGAGTGCTTGACGCTCTTCGCCAACGCGTCGAAAATCTCACCCAACGTTTTCGCTCTGTTGAAGTATTGCATGATGAACGTCGCTTGAACTCTTCTCTTTCGTTTAATGTTGTCGTTATTAGATGAAGTGGGACAGAACAAACTCTTTTCGTTTCTCTTCGAGGCTGATTTGCATCCTAAATCAAACGCGCCGTCGACGCCGCCGCGGTTGGAGTTCGCTTCCCATTTACCGTCCATAATGTCAAGCCCTTCCTCTTCTTCTTCTTTTTCGAGGAGTAGTCTTCTGTTGCTGCTATCTCTATTATTATCACTACCGCTACTACTACGCGAGGACGATGATTCATTTCGTCGTCCTTTATCGATTCTTTTCAACTTCCTCGGCAATCGTTTAAACTCCATGCCTTTATCGACCATGACGGACATTAAGCTCTTCTCGGTTTTCGCGCACCCGGAGGACCCATCTTCACTCGTCAGCGCGAATTTCGCTTCCCACGCCCTAATAACCATCGCCGGTCGCTTCGCACCTTCAAATCCGCTCACGTTTTCGTTCCCGCCGAACAGAACCGCCGCGATGGTCGGTTCCGTTCGAAAGACTTTCACCAGTGCCATTTTCGTCCACTCCGCCGAGGGAACGATCGCGTTCAAATCCGCGACGATGACAAACTTCGCTCTCGTAAACTTCACGCCTCTCGCGATCGCGTCGTCGTAATCGGAAATTTCATTCAGCGCTCGTGTATCGCCGTCCACGATCGCCAAATAGAAATCATTCTCGCGGAACAAATGTTTCTCTAAATCCTCTAAAACCTCCTCCGTCTCTTCGTTCACCCCGTACACGACTAAAACCAACTCCCCGTCCGAATGCATCTCAGACTTCTTATCTCTCTCGTCCCCAAAGGCCATCCGTAAATTCTCCGTAAACTCCGTCATCGCCTCTCGAGACTTCGATTTAATCTTTTGCAAAGATCTCGCGTGTATCGCGGATACGACGGCGACGGGCGGGAAATCTTCATGATTAAGCCTTTTGCCACATCTATTATTATTACTATTATTACTACTACTGTTACTCTTTTCGTCGTCATAGGGAAGTCGTCTGGACGGTTTCATCGCGATCGATCGTGCACATTTCCTTCCGTTGATTGGCGCGTCCAAAGCGTCGTTCGTCAAGAGACTGACCTCTTCCTCCTCTTCTTTTCCCTCAAAATCATCATCATCAAAGGCATCGATGAATGCGTCTCGAAACTTCCCCATTCGTTTCTTATAATACTTATTCTCGTTATTCTCATCAATATCGTTATTATTCGTCTCAAAGTCGTCCCAATACTCTAAATCTCCTTCCTCTTCGTCGAGAAACTCGAAATCGTATTCGTCACCGAAAGCGGGGAAAAACCTCCTCTCGTCGTTCGTCTTTAAAGTTGCCCTCTTTGGTGTCGTTGTTGTTCTCGAAAGAGGAGGGGTAAACGCCAGCAGTATCGCGAGAAGTACGAAGAAAACGAGGACGAATAACAGTCGCCCTCTTTTTCTGTTGGTGTTGGTGTTTGCGTGCATTTTATGGTGCGCTCCTTTTCTTTAACGAATGAAGCTTTTGGTGATGCTTTTCTGCGCTCTCGTTTGGGGAACAAAATGAATTCATCTGTTGAGACCTACAAACGCACGCGGAAACGGACGATGACCTGATGTTACGATGGTGAGGAGAATATATAGGTTTTTGGGGTTTAGGGCCTTTTCAATACTATAACGAAGCTTTTGATGATGGTTTTCTTTAATGCTTTTACATCTGATGAGACTTACGAATACATGCGGAAACACATGATGATCACGACTTTAAAAACGCGGCGCTTTATCGTGTACGAAAAAAACGTAAACCAACGAAACTCAATTCCACACGATCGTTAAAGAAGTGAAAAGCTCTTTTTTCGATCGCTGCGATTGCGTTTAACGAGTATTTTCGCGTCACCGTGCATCAAAACATAAGCAGCGTAGTTTAGGCGAATTTCCTCCAATTTGAGCGTTTTCTCCAAAGGGAGAAAAACGTCAAAATTACACCAAGACGCACTTAAAGGAACGAATACTCGGAATCGGAAGGGTCTCTGAAACGTTCTCTGCTCTCTCAACTACTCCTATACGAGTGGTATAGTAAATGCACCCACCTCTGACGCTCTCCAAACACCCTCTGTGTCGCCAAAACGTGCAAAACTTACAACTCTGTCACTCCACAAATCCGTGGTACGAAAAGTGGTTCCTCGGGAAATGCAATCGAGAAAAGTGGGAGTTGGACGAGTGCTTGAAACTGCAGAAGATCTGGAAAGCGCGAGAGAATAAAGAGAAAGGAGAGAAGTACAAGGAACGGTTGCGAGAGAGACAAGTTGAAAAGAAGAAGAAGAGAGACGAGTGAGAGGAGAGAGAGCGATGGACGATGAAAAGAAGGAAATTCACGTGCTTGTCCTAGTGACTGGATCGGTCGCGGCGATGAAATGGGTCGAACTTATCCATAAAATAATGGATGAGTACTTCGATGATGAGGTACGTAGAGAAAAAACGAAGTTATATATTCACTCGGTGGCGACGAACGCGGCGAAACCGTTCATCGAGGCGACCGAGTTTGGCGGCGCGTTTCCCGCGGGCTCGCTCGTACCTACGCTTGAGAAGAACAAACAGATTTTGGATCAATTGAGAAAGAAGAACGAGAGAAAGTATCCAAATGGCGGCGGCTTATACGATGAGGTGTTCGTCAAGTTGGGCCCGTTTACAGTTGACGGATACGATTGCGTCGTGCAAAATTACAACGACGCGTCCGAATATAATAAAAGCGGATGGCAAAAACGAGGCGACATAGTGACGCACATCGACTTACGAAACAAAGCAGATATTTGCGTCATCGCGCCGTGCTCGGCAAACACGTTAGCAAAAATAGCCAACGGATTATGCGACAATCTCGCGACATCGATACTCCGCGCCTGGGATTTTACCAAGCCGCTTCTCATCGCGCCGGCGATGAACACGCACATGTGGCAAAACCCAATCACGAAGAAACACATCGACGCGATTAAAGGAAATCACGGCAAACAAGCTTTCGGCGACGGCGTGCAATTCTTAGACCCGATCGAGAAAACGTTGATGTGTGGGGAGATGGGCGTAGGCGCCATGCGCGAAACCGTCTCGATTGCCAGAAACGTCACGCGGGTTTTGAACGAATATCTTAAGAAGAAGAAGACCAAGAATAACAAGAAGTAAACACGTAGTAGCATATATATATATAGTAGAAAGAGAGAGAGAGTATAAGAGAGAAGTAGTCGTGTAATCAAACCGCAAATGAGAAGAGAAAGAACACCGCGCATATCGCCCAAATCGAGAGTCTCACATTTTATCCAAAACGGCTTCTTGTCATCATAATTCCGACGACGCATTTATTTATTAACAACGACGCATATAAACATCAATCATCGTCGAAACCATGCTCTTCAGAGCGGGCGTGAAGCTCTCCCGCTGTTGCTTTTTCTCTGCAAAAGCTCATTATCATCAAAACGCGACAACAAGGAGGACTTTACCGACGAAATGGATGACGAGACGGAAACACGTCGTCGTTCTCCCGGGGCGGTCGTTGTCTTGTTCAGCATCATCCTCCGAAGCAGAAGCGGGAGAAAAGGCACAAATGGTGAAACCACAAGAGGTGTGGAAAGCGTCGATTGATTTTAAATCCATTCGCGAGAACCAGCAACACGTGGAGACGAATTGTTTGAACAGAAACGTGACCAACGTTTCCGTCCAATTCGTGGTTTCTCACTACGAAGCGTTCGTCGCGTTGGACCAAAAAGCGGACGTATTGCGAGCGAGTCGGAACGAAAACGCGAAGAAAATGAAAGGGAAGATGGAAAAAGTCGTTCGAGATGAATTAATCGAGGAAGGGAAGCGGATTAAAGACGAATTAGCGTCGATTGAAGTTGAATTGAATGACATTTCCGACACGTTGCAAAGAGAGGCGCAAAAGATTCCGAACGATACGCATCCGGACGTACCGATTGGAGGCGAAGAGTTCGCAACGGTGATGGAGGTTGTGGGAACGCAGAGAGATTTTGGAGCAATGAAGTGTCGAGATCACGTGACGATTGGTGAAACGTTGAACATGTTTGACTTTGAGACGGCGTCGAGGGTCAGCGGCACTCGATTCGTCTATTTAACCGGCGTCGGCGCCATGCTCGAATTGGCGTTGATTAACTGGGCGATGCAAAAAGCCATATCGAAAGGGTTTGAACCGATGGTTGTTCCCGATTTAGTCAGAAAGTCAGTCGTCGAAAAGTGCGGGTTTCAACCGAGAGCGGAAAACACGCAAGTGTATTCCGTGGAAAATTCTGATTTGTGTTTAGCCGGCACCGCGGAGTTGTTATTGGGCGGTAAGTGCATGGACCAAACGTACGAGGAAAAAGACTTGCCGAAAAAATTCGTCGCGTTTTCGCACTGTTTTCGAACCGAAGCCGGAGCAGCCGGAGCGGCGACCAGAGGCATGTATCGTTTGCACCAGTTTTCCAAGGTTGAAATGTTCGCCGTGAGCACGCCGGAAGAGTCGAACGAGATGCACGAAGAGTTGTCAAACATCGAGAAAGAAATGTACGCGGAATTAGGTTTGCACTTTAAAGTATTAGATATGAGCTCGCACGATTTAGGCGCTCCGGCGTATAGAAAGTTTGACATCGAAGCGTGGATGCCGGCTTTAGAGAGGTACGGGGAAATCTCGAGCGCGTCGAATTGCACGGACTTTCAAGCCAGACGATTGAACATTAAATACAGGCCAAACGCGGTGGATGGCAAGAAACAGCCGTTACAGTTCGCGCACACGTTAAACGCCACGGCGTGTGCCGTTCCGAGAATGATTATTTGCATCTTGGAAAACTTTCAAAACGAAGACGGGTCGGTCACCGTGCCGGAAGCGTTGAGACCGTTCTTAGGCGGCATGGAAGTTTTCCGTAAAGCTATTTGAGTTTTAGTTAAAAGAGAGGATAAAACGAAGACTGTTTTTATTACTACTATCCATACGCGCGATGATACTTACCGTTTTCTTTAAAATAAAAAATAAAAATCTCTCTCTCTCTCTCTCTCTCTACTAATGTTGTTGTTAATGTTGTTGTTAATGTTGTTGTTGTTGTTCTTTTATTATTAAATCGTTATTATATTTTATTGCTTAGCCTTCCACGCGTCGATCCACTTCTGCGCGTCTTGCGCCGGGTCGCCGCCTCCAGAAGAGGATTTCCACCCGTCAATCCACTTCTGCGCTTCGTCAGCACCACCACCTTTACCACCACCAGCGGCACTCTTCTTCGCCGCTCTCGGTGCCGCCGCCGGCAACTTCGGCTTGTTGTCCTTGTTTTCCGTAATCTTGACGATGAACGCGGCGGACAAAACAGACGCGATGAACGTGACGATTTCATTATCGCCGTTCGCGGTGGATTTGTTCTCCGCGCTTCTTCTTTGGAAGCCTTCCGCTTCCCCAGGGCCAGATCGAGTGAACTCGAACGTTGGTTTCGGCTGAGCTGGTCTCGGGGCTTTCTCCTTCTTCGGGGCGGGCGCCGGCATGTTCGAAAAGTTCGCCTTGGTGCCCGGCAACAAGAATCGAGAGCCTTCGGACGAAGACGAATCGGCGGCAGCTTTCTCCTTCTTCGGTTTTTCCGCCTTCTTCGGTTTTTCCGCCTTTGGCTTGGACGGCGTCGTCGAGTTCATCATCTCAGACCAGTTGATCGGGGAATCGTCCATGGCCGGCTTCGGTTTCGGCGCGGCGGGTGCGGGTGCAGGCGTTGGCGTTGGCGCCGGTTTTGGCGTTGGTGTTGGCGCCGGTTTTGGCGCCGGGGCCGGCGTCGGTTTCGGCGCCGAAACCGCCGGGGCTGCCGCCTTCACCGTCGGCGCCGGTTTTTCCGCCTTCACCTTCTTAGCCGCTTCTTTCCTCGGCTTCGCCGCGGGTAACGCCGGTGCCGATTTCACCGCCGGTTGCTCGACCAACTTCGCCGTCTCCGTCCCTTCGAATCGAGACTTCACTTTCGCCGTTTGCCCTTTCGACGCGTACATGGCTTCCAAATCAAAACCTTGATTCGCAGCATTCGCAACACCACTCGAAGAAGAAAGCGTGGCAATCGTCGCCGCTACTAAGGCTGCGTTTTTTAACGTTCTTCCATTATTATTAGTATTCGAATCAGTATATATGCCTTCATCAGAGGAGGCTTTGCACGCAACTTTCTTCTGTTTTATAAGAGAATACATTTTAGTCAATTAAATTTAGGTAACACACAAAACCCTAAACAAGAAAGATACGCTGCTTGGTTTTCCGATTGATCTCTTTCCCAAGCAAGCGGGGATGATGATGATGATGATGATGATGATAAAGACACGCGAAAGAGAAGAAGACAGAAGAAGCCAAACAACTTTAACAACAGAGAATAAGAGAGAGAGAGCAAATTTTAGCACTTCTTCTCTTCTCGTTCTCGTTGCTCTTTTATATATGATTAGTATTCATCGAAAGAAAGAGAGAAATTATCCATTATATCTTCTCTCTTTATATATAGTAATACTATAAAAGCGGAATGAGCGAATAACGAGAGAGGAGAGAAAAAAAACGACGAAAAGTTTACCTTACTGTTGTTCGTCTTCTTCGTCGAAACAGATGATGTGGTGGTAGTACCGTTCACGAGTAAACGTGAGTTCGAAAGCATCATCATCTTAGTGTTCGTCTGTGTGGCAAAAAGTGAGACAAAAAATGGATTTTAGAGGAGATTTCTTAGAGGTTTAGGGTTTGTTAATTTTGCATCATAGCTATAGTTGTTAAACGAAAACCCAATTCTATCTGTCGTTCATACCACGTGAAATCCAACGCTTCCCATCAGCACAGCGCATTTAAGCCACGTTGGGCGCCAATAGTATTGCGGTTAGTAATAACGTGAGAAGTCGGCGTGATGACAGGTT
>Ga0114997_10004805_pt1 | contig 10422 bp, 10 predicted proteins | sample ArcticOcean_MG_C_2_FD_87045 | JGI IMG/M metagenome (GOLD analysis project Ga0114997, IMG submission 87045) | Marine microbial communities from western Arctic Ocean - ArcticOcean_MG_CB4_136 | ecosystem: Environmental > Aquatic > Marine > Oceanic | place: Arctic Ocean: Canada Basin | collected... | reverse complement strand
TTTTTTAAATCACATGTTTTTAATAAGTCATTTATGTAAGAAAACTCTGAATTAGAAATATATTTTATTAAATTACTAATATTGAATTTGCCATCAGTAAATAAAACAACATTAGTTGAAGGTTTTTTCGAACCGCTATTTTTATAATTAATTTGAATAGACATAAATAATAAATACACTCCTTGCGTGTTCGATGCTATATATTGATAAAAATATTATATTTCAATGAAAAAATTACTATTTATCAATTTTATGAAGAGCACTATGAAATTTTTTCTGTTAATGGGTGTCTCAATAAGTTTAATTATATGGGTTATTATAGCTGTTAATTTTTTAGACTTTGTTACTGAAGATGGTCATAGTTTATATGTTTATTTTTTATATACCCTTCATAATTTACCTAAAATTATTCATAGGGTCCTACCTTTTATTTTTTTTATCTCATTATTTTACCAAATTAATCAATACGAAATTAAAAATGAATTACTCATTTTTTGGACTATTGGAATAAATAAACTTTACTTTTTAAAAATAATTCTATTGTTTTCATTATTTTTTTCAATTTTTCAAATTTTCCTAGGTGCTTATGTTTCGCCAGTAACTCAAGATAAGGCTAGATCTTATGTTAGAGATTCAAATATAGATTTTTTTCCTTCACTAATACAGCCTGGTAAATTTATTGACACAGTAAAAAATTTAACTATTTTTATTATGTCTGAAAAATTACCTGGAAATTATGAAAATATTTTTTTAAAAGAGGTACTCACTTCAAATCCATCTATAAAGTCAGAAAAATATAAGATTGTGTATGCTAAAAAAGGTTATTTAAGAGTAAATGGTAGTAAAAAATATTTAGAATTAATTGATGGAAGAGTATTAAATAAAGATGCATCTAAAATTAATAATTTTTCATTTACTAGAATAGATTTTGATTTAATGAAATACACATCTAAAAGTACATCCTTTCCTAAGATTTCAGAATTAAACAGTTATCTTTTGATAAAATGTTTAAACTATTATTCAAGAGGTATTGCAGATCAATTAATCAGTAGAATTTTATCATGTAATGAAAGTTCTGTTAAAGATATTAAAGAAGAAATTTTTAAAAGATTCTATAAACCAATATACATTCCTTTATTGGCATTACTAGCTTGTTTAATCATTTTTACGTCCAGTGAAAGTAAAAGATATACTTTTTATAAAACTACAATATTTTTTTTAGGAATATTTGTTATTGTTATTTCAGAAGTATCTTTGAGATATACTTCTGAAAGTTCAACTGGAGTTTACTTTTTTATAATTTTTCCATTATTTTTATTTTTGTCAATATGTTTTTATCTAATTAAAAATTTAAATATAAATTATAAATGATTAAAACATTTGAATTATATCTTATTAAGTTATTTTTAAAAAAAATTTTAAATGTTTTTGTAATTTTTTTTTCTTTAATTTTTATACTTAATCTATTTGAGGAAATCTCTTTCTTTAAATCTTCGGAAGTAAAAATACTTTTTCCAATTTTGATTGGAAGTCTAAATGTACCTGCAACCCTTTTTGAAATTTTCCCTTTTATATTTTTAATTGCCACTCAATTTTTTTTTCTAGAATTAATTAATAAAAATGAGTTAGAGGTTTTGAAGGTAAATGGACTTAGCAACCTTCGTCTTCTTAGAACTTTATTTTTAACTTCATTTGTTCTGGGTCTTATTTTGTTTGCACTATATTATACTGTATCTTCTAAATTAAAATTTATCTATTTAGAGGTTAAAAACTCATATTCGAATGATAATAAATATTTAGCTGTTGTCAAAGAGAGTGGCTTATGGATTAAAGATGAGATTGATAACAAGGTACTTATTATAACCTCTAGCAAAAAAAATGGCTTCTTATTAGATAATGTTTCAATTCATGAATTTGATGAAGACTTTAATCTGATAAGGGTAATTGAATCCTCTAAAGCGGATATTTCTAAATATGAATGGGTCTTATCAAATCCTGTAATTTTTAAGGGCAACAAAACAGAAAATTTAGATGAACTATTGATAACCACTCATTTTAATTTAAATAAAATAAATAATTTATTTAATAATTTATCATCATTATCTTTGTTTAAATTATTAAAGTTAAAAAATGATTATAAAACTTTAGGGTATTCCACTTCAGAAGTTGACTCACACTTGCATAAACTTTATTCCCTCCCATTATTTGTGTCTATTATGACAATTCTAACTTCAATAATAATGTTTAATAACAAAAGAAATACTTCTATAATTTTTCACTTGATAATTGGTGTATTTATTTCTGTAGTAATTTACTATTTATATTATCTTCTTAATTTACTTGGAGAAAATGGTAAAATGCCAATTATATTATCCACATATCTTCCTTTTGTGATATTGCTACTCGTTATATTTATTGGAATGGTTAAACTAAATGAAAAATAATTCAAAAATTTTAATACTTGCTTTTTTTTCTTATTTTCTATTTTTTCAAAATATAACTTTAACCGATGAAATTATTTTTAATACTTTAGAATTAAACATTACTGAAAATGGGAGTACAATTAATGCAGGAGCTGGATCAGCTTATTCAAAAGATGATGATATTAAAATTAATGCAAAAAGCTTTAATTATAATAAAATTTCATCAATACTAAAAGCCAAGAGTGGTTTTGCAATACTATCAAAAAAAAAGATAAAGATAACAGCTGATAGATTTATATATAATAATAATCTTTCAACTTTCAGGGCTATCGGAAATGTTGAGATAAATGATTCAATAAATAATATTATAATAAGAACAGAAGAGGTTTCTTATAACAAAGATAGAGAAGTAATCAGTTCAGCTGTTAAGTCTAACCTTATAGATAGATTTAATAATAATTTTTTTACTGATGATTTTTTTTATACATTGAATGATAATTTAGTAAAGATTACTAATGCAAAGATTATTAATATTGAAAATGATATTTTACAAATTGAAAAAGCATATATAAATTTACTAACTAATAAATTAATTGGAAAAGATATAGCTATTGATTTTAATGGCAATGACTTTAATAAAGATAATGAACCAAGAATTAAAGGTAAGACAGTTGTTTCAGATCAGCAAATAACTTTAGTTGAAAAAGGTGTTTTTACAACTTGTAAAAAAACTGACGATTGTCCACCATGGCAATTTTTTGCAAAAAAAATCACCCATGATAAAAAAAAGAAAACTATTAGTTATAACAATGCTTGGCTAAAAATTTACGATAAACCAGTTTTTTATTTTCCAAGGTTTTTTCACCCAGACCCAACTGTAAAAAGACAGTCTGGTTTTTTAATGCCTTCTTTTGCTAACTCTAATTCTACCGGTACAGCTTTAGCCCTGCCTTATTTCCATGTAATTTCAGAAAATAAGGATTTAACATTTAGTCCAAGATTTTATTCTACAGATAAATTGCTGACACAATACGAATATCGTGCTATTAACAATAATGCGAAACATGATCTGGATTTTAGCCTTTTAAATGAGAAAAACCTCTCATCTAAAAGTCACTTTTTTTCAAACAGTTTAATAAAGTTAGATTTTCAAAATTTTGATGACACTGCATTATCTTTACAATTACAAAACACTACTTCTGATACTTATTTAAGAAAATATAAATTAAAGTCACCTTTAATAAATAGTGACACTAATACATTAATCTCCAGCCTTAATTTCAGCGCAAATAGAGATGATTTATCAGTAGAGACAGAGTTTGTTACTTACAAAAATTTAAGCAAACTAAAAGACAGTGATAAATATGAGTATATTTATCCAAACTATAATATAAGAAAAGACCTTGATACAAATTTGCAAGAAATTGGTATTTTTAGCTTAAACTCAAGTGGCTATATAAAAAATTATAATACCAATGTATTTGAAAAAGTTGTAATTAATGATTTTCTGTTTAGTTCATATCCAAAATTTACGAACAGTGGTTTAAAAAATAGTTATAATTTTTTAATTAAAAATATTAATACAGATAGTGATAATTCAAAAGAATACAAAGAAGAAGTAGACACAAAAATTGCAACATTAATTGAATTTAATTCATCTTATCCATTAAAGAAAAAAACAGATGATTTCACAAATATATTTAAGCCGATAATATCAGCAAGATACAGTCCTAATAATTCAAAAAATACAAAAAATGATAATAGAAGAATAGATATGGGCAATATATTTAGTCTAAATAGGCTTGGAACTAATGATTCAGTAGAAGGTGGTGGTTCATTGAGTATTGGAAGCGAATTTTACAAGACAGATCTAAATGAAAGAGATGTATTTGTTGGAAAAATTGCAAATGTATTAAAGCTTAAAGATGATAATAGAATATCAGTAAATAGTTCTTTAAATAAAAAAACCTCTAACATAGTGGGTAACATAATATATAATCCAAATGAATACTTTAAGTTGAATTATGATTTTGCTCAAAATCAAAATATTAAAAAAACAGAATATCAATCTTTAAAAAATGAGTTCAGAGTTAATAATTTTGTAAGTACATTTGAATACCTTAATGAAAACAATACTAAACAAGGTCTTAGTTACCTATCAAATAAAACAATTTACAACATTGATGAAACACGAAGTTTTGCTTTTGAAACTAGAGAAAATAAAAAAACTAATGCTACAGAATTTTACAATCTAATATATGAGTATAAAAATGACTGCCTGACCGCTGCGATTCAATATAATAGGGATTATTATACTGATAGGGATATTAAGCCTAATGAAAGTGTTTATTTAAAGCTAACAATGTTTCCTTTTGGTGAAACAAAGAGTCCAAACCTCAGTAAATAATGATTATAAAAAAGTATATTTTTAGCCTATTAATTTTGCTAATATTTAATTTTGAGTCTTTTTCTAAAGAAAATATTCGTATTATATATAAGGTAAACAATAAAATTATAACAAATGTTGATGTAAAAAAAGAAAGTGAATATCTACTTGCATTAAATGTTCAATTAAAAAATTTAGATAAAGATACAATATTTAAGATTTCCAAAGAGTCAGCATTGAGAGAGCGGATAAAAAAAATAGAACTTCTAAAATATTTTGACATAGAAAAATCAGGTATAAATATTGAAAGCTATTTACAAAATTTTTATAAAACTTTAGGTTTAAAAAATGAAATTGAATTTAATCAATATCTTAGAGATAATGGTCTAGATATAAATTTTATAACAAAAAAACTTAAAATTGAGATTTTATGGAACCAATTAATATATGAAAAGTATAAAGATCAAATAAATGTTAATAAAGTAAAGTTAAAAAATCAATTAAAAAAAAGAGATAATAGCACTGAAATAAAATTATATTTTTTATCGGAGATTTTATTTGAAAAGGAAAAAAATTCTGATTTTAAGAAAAAAGTAAGTAATATAAATCAAAGCATTAATGAAATTGGTTTTAATAATACAGCTAATGTTTACAGTGTGTCTGATAGCTCAAAATTTGGTGGTAAAGTTGGGTGGGTTGAAGAGCAAAAACTATCTAAAGAAATTAAAAAAAGACTTAACTCAATAGAAATTGGACAGCATACAGTACCATTACAACGTGGAGGTTCTTTTTTAATATTAAAAATAGAAAAAATTAAATATGAAAAAAAATTAATTGATGAGAAAAAAGAACTAGAAAAAATGATTCAATTTGAGACTAGCAAGCAATTAGAGCAGTTTTCAAAAATTTTATATAAAAAGATAAAAATTAATAATATTATAGATGAATTATAAACCTATATTAATTGTAGCTGGTGAACCAAATAGTGTTTTTTTAGAAATTTTTTTTAAAAGTTTAAAAATTTGTAAATATAAAAGTCCTTTAGTCATTATTGCATCAAAAGAATTGCTTATAAAACAGATGAATAAATTAGGTTTTTTTTTTGAAATAAAAGATATTAATAAAAATTTTAATAATTTTGAGAAACTAAATAATAAAAAAATTAACTTAATAGATGTAAAATATAAATTTAAAAATTGCTTTGAAAAAATTTCTAATAAATCTAATAATTATATAGATCAGTCTTTTGATGTGGCCTTAAAAATTATAGCACAGAATAATTTTTCTAAATTAATAAATGGTCCAATTTCTAAAAAAAATTTTTTAAAAGGAAAAAGTTTGGGAATTACTGAATATTTAGGTAAAAAAGTAATAAAAAGTAATAAGGTTGCAATGCTAATTTTTAACAAAAGGTTATCTGTTAGCCCAATAACAACCCACCTTGCTTTAAAAGATGTTCATAAGAGTATTTCAAAACAAAAAATATATACTCATACTAACCTTATCAACGAATTTTATAAAAAAAAATTCAAGAAAAAGCCAAGAATAGCAATAACTGGTTTAAATCCACATTGTGAAAGTAATTTTAAAAATTCTGAAGAAGACAAAATAATAATACCAGCAATTAAAAATCTAAAAAATAAAAACATTAAAGTATTTGGCCCCTATCCTGCTGACACTATATTTTTAAAAGAACATTTAAAAGATTTTGATGTAATTATTGGTATGTACCATGATCAAGTTCTGTCTCCAATGAAAACTCTGTATGGTTTTGATGCAATCAATATAACTTTGGGCTTGCCTTTTGTTCGTATTTCTCCTGATCATGGTCCAAATTTTTCTATGCTAGGAAAAAATTTGTCTAATCCAAAAAGCTTAATCCAAGCTTTAAAATTTTTAGACGAATAAGTGCATATTAATGCAAAAAAAAGTCTTGGACAAAACTTTTTGATAGATCGGGAGATTCTTGAGCATATTGTTTCTTTGGTAAATATTGCTGATGAAGAAGTTTTAGAAATTGGTCCTGGAAGTGGAAACTTAACAAATTATATTTTAAAAAAAAAACCAAAAAAATTCTATGTTATTGAAAAAGATGATAATTTAGCAGATTTATTAAAAGATAAATTTAGTGATGAAATAAAAGTTATTAATGAAGATGTTCTAAAAATATCTGAAGATAAAATTTCTAATAAAAAATTAATGGTTTTTGGAAATTTACCTTACAATATTTCAACTGAAATTCTATCAAAATGGATTACAAATATGAATACTGGCGTATGGTTTAAAAAATTGGTACTTATGTTTCAAAAGGAAGTTGCTGATAGGATTATTGCAGAAACCAATACTTCAAATTATGGACGGTTATCAATTTTTTCAAACTGGAAATTAGATATTAAAAAAGTAATTGATATAAAGCCTGAAAGTTTTTCTCCTAGACCCAAAATTAATAGTTCATTATTACTATTTACTCCTAAGAAAAACTTCTTTGAATTAAAGAATGCTAAAAATCTTGAAATGATTACTAGAATATTTTTTAGCCAAAGAAGAAAAATGCTTAAGAAGCCATTTAATCAAGCATTTAATAATGCTAAGGATATTTCAGATAAATATAATATTGATCTTAATCTAAGACCTCAAAACCTTGAACCTGAAATATATTATAAGCTTGCTAAAGAGTATGAAGAATCAAGACGTTAATTTACTAACATGCTTTCTAATATAATCTTTATCATAATCTTTTGAGCCATTATTAATTTCTGCATCAATCAAGTTACTAATTTTAGAATAGCACTCATCTAGATTGTCATTTACAATAACATAATCATAATTTATCCAATGCAACACATCTCTGCTGAATTCTTTCATTCTTTCTTCTACGATCAGCTTATCTTTCATGTCTCTATTAGAGAGTCTCTCAAACAATACTTTTTTACTTGGTGGAAGTATAAAAAAAGTTATTAATTTATAGTTTAGTTTTTTATTTTTGATTTGATCTGCACCCTGCCAATCAATATCAAATATTACATTTTTACCTTTTTCTAGCTTTTCTATTACGGGTGTTCTTGTTGTTCCATAAAGATGATTAAAGACTTTAGCATATTCTAAAAACTCTTCATTTTTAATTAGTCTCTCAAATTTTTCATGATCAACAAAATAATAATCTTTATCAGCAACTTCGCTAAATCTTGATTGTCGTGTTGTGTGAGATATGGATATTTGAAATTCTTTCTGTTTTGATAAAAGTTTTACTAAAGTAGTTTTTCCTGCCCCCGATGGGGATGATAAAATTACCATTATCCCATCTTTTTTTTTGGACATTTAAATATTTAGTTTGCTTTACCTTCAATAAATTTTACAGCATCGCCTACAGTTAAAATTTTTTCTGCTTGGCTATCTGAAATTTCTGAACCAAATTCTTCCTCAAAAGCCATCACTAATTCCACTGTATCTAAACTGTCAGCTCCAAGATCATCTATAAAACTTGAGTCATCTTGTACTTTATTCTCATCTATACCTAAATGGTCTGCTACGATTTTCTTAACTTTGCTTGAAATATCTTCTGACATAATGTTCCTTTTTGTTATATTTCGTTAATAGTTTAAAAAGTAGTTTTGTCAACCCAAATACATACCACCATTAACATGTAATGTTTCTCCGTTGATGTAATCTGACTGATCAGAACTTAAAAAAGTTACAGCATTTGCAACATCCTCTGGTTTCCCCAGTCTATTGGAGGGAATTTTAGCTATAATTGCCTCTTTATATTTCTCATCAATTTGGTCAGTCATTGCTGTATTTATGAAACCTGGGGATATGCAGTTAACATTTATATTTTTTTTAGCATATTCAATTGCAAGGCTTTTTGACATAGCAACAATACCTGCCTTTGAAGCTGCATAGTTTGCCTGACCCACATTACCTGTATGCCCTACCACTGATGTAATATTAATAATTTTTCCAGATTTATTTTTAAGCATCTTTTTAATAGAGTATTTGCACATTAAAAATGTTGAAGTTAAATTAATATCTACAACCTTGGTCCACTCTTCCAGACTCATTCTGATTGTTAAATTATCTTTTGTAATACCAGCATTATTAATTATACAATCAAGTGATCCACCCAAATCTTCTGTTGCACTGCTTATAAACTCCTCTATTTTTTCATGTTGAGAGATATCAAACTTAAGTATTTTAATTTTTTCAAATTTTGACTTTAATTCTTCTAACTTTTCTACTCTTGTTCCAGTTGCTAAAATATTAGCACCATTTTCATATAGATTTTTGACTATTGAATTACCAATACCACCTGATGCACCTGTAATTATGATATTTTTATTTTTTAAACTACTCATTAATATTAATTAACTTTATATCTTCTTCTGTGTTTATTGCACTAATTTTAACATTTCTGTCAATTCTCTTTATTAAACCAGATAAAACTTTACCAGGTCCTATTTCTATAAATTGATTAACTCCTTTATTTATCATTAGTATAACACTCTCTCTCCATCTCACTCTACTTTCAATTTGTTTAACTAGTAGGTCTTTTAGTTCATTTGAAGTGGATATTTCTTTACCAGTCACATTAGAAATAAGGGTATTCTTAGATTTTTTAAATTTTAATTTCAAAATCTCTTCACTCATTATAGTTGTTGCCTTGTTCATTAACTTACAGTGAAACGGAGCACTAACAGGAAGTCTGATATTTTTAATATTTGCTGCCTTTAAATCTGACATCATCTTTTCTAAATCTTTAACATTACCACTTAGAACAATTTGACCATCTGAATTATCATTTGCTATATAGCACTCATATTTAGATTTGTTTTCCATAATAATACTTTCAATTTTTTCAATTCTAGAGCCAAGGACAGCAACCATTCCACCAACCCCCTTTGGAACTGAACTTTGCATAGCTTTTCCTCTGATCTTTAATATTTTAAGAGTGTCAGAAAATGATAAAGATTCTGCGGCAGCTAGCGCTGAGTATTCTCCTAAAGAGTGTCCTGCAAAAAAATTTGCTTTATTTAAATCAATGTTAAATTCTTCTTTAATAAGTTTAAATATAGAGTAGCTAACTAGGAATATCGCTGGTTGTGTATTTTCAGTTAAACCAAGCTCTTCTTTTGGGCCATTTAGTATTAAATTAGAAAGGGAGAAACCCAGTGTATCGTCTGCTTCTTCAAATAGTTTTTGAATTAAATTATACTTATTATAAATGTCTTTGCCCATTCCTACTATTTGTGAGCCTTGACCTGGAAAAATAACAGAAAACATTAAATATCTAAATTTTATTGTGGTTTTAAGTGTTGTAATTCAATTATTATAATAGTATATCCTCAATTTTTATTAAAGAACAATTATGAATTTATACGAACATACTATAGTTGCGAGACAGGATACTAGTCCAGCTCAGATTAAACAACTAACTGAGAAATACTCTAAAATAGTTGAAAATAATGAGGGTGAAATAGTTCAAACTGAAGATTGGGGCTTACTGAGCTTAGCATACATTATTAAAAAAAATAAAAAAGGTATATATGTGCACTTCAAGATTAAAGGTGCTGGAAAAATTATTGATGAATTAGAAAAAAATGAAATTATTGATAAAAA
>Ga0114997_10004804_pt1 | contig 10423 bp, 9 predicted proteins | sample ArcticOcean_MG_C_2_FD_87045 | JGI IMG/M metagenome (GOLD analysis project Ga0114997, IMG submission 87045) | Marine microbial communities from western Arctic Ocean - ArcticOcean_MG_CB4_136 | ecosystem: Environmental > Aquatic > Marine > Oceanic | place: Arctic Ocean: Canada Basin | collected... | reverse complement strand
AGGTTAATTCATCAGCCAAAAGATGATTTAGCTTTTGGTAGAATAGTAAATAACCCTAAAAGATCTATTGGGGAAAGCACTATAAAATTAATACATCAGTTTTCGAAGGAAAATTCATTAAGTTTAGAAATTGCTTCAAAAAAATTAATTGAAGGTAACTTAATTAAACCAAAAACAAAAATTGGTCTCAGTTCATTTTTATTTTTAATAGACAAGTGGCGAAATGATATAAATATAAAAAATATCAATCACATTAAAATATTACAACTAGTCTTGGATGAATCTGGATATTCGACAATGCTTAAAAATAAAAAGGATGTTGATAATGAAAGTAGACTAGAAAATATTAAAGAACTTTTAAGCGCCATGAAGGAATTTGATACTTTAGAGAGTTTTTTAGAACATGTGGCATTAGCAACATCAATTGATCAAGATTGGGATGGAGAAAAGGTTAATATGATGACGATGCATGGCTCAAAAGGATTAGAGTTTGATGTTGTTTTTCTTCCAGGCTGGGAAGAGGGTCTTTTTCCTCATCAAAAATCAATTGAAGAGAAAGGTCAGAATGGACTTGAGGAAGAAAGAAGACTAGCTTATGTCGGCATAACAAGAGCAAAAAAAAAAGCACTAATATCATTTTGTATGAATAGATTTTATCAGGGTAATTGGATTGATAGTATGGCTTCAAGGTTTATTGAAGAATTACCAGAAAAGTTTTTAGAAAAGAATTCATTTTTTGATGAAACTAAAAATGATGATACTGATTTTGAATTTAATCAAGATTTTGAAATTGATGAGGGAACTAAGAGTCCAGGATGGATTAGATATCAAAAAAGAATCAAATGATTAAAAATAGAATAAAAGATTTAAGAAAAAAATTTAACAATTTTAATATTGATGGATATATTGTTCCAAAAAATGATGAATTTTTTTCTGAATATGCTGCAAATAATAGATTAAGAAATATTTCTAATTTTACAGGCTCGGCAGGCTTAGCTGTTATTTTAAAAAAAGATAATTATTTATTTGTTGATGGTAGGTATACAATTCAAGCCGAAAGTGAATCAGGTAAAAATTTTAAAATTGTTGAAATTCATAAAAAATTACCCCATGCTATAATTAAAAAGTGTAAATTAGGTTTTGATCCCCATTTATTTACATCAAAAAAACTTAAATATTATTTTTTAAAAAATACTAAATTAGTTTCAATTAATGAAAATTTAATTGATAAAATATACAAGAATAGAATTAAAAAAACAAAACCCTTTTTTTCTTTACCAAATAAAATAATAGGTGAAAGTCATCAATCTAAGATTAACAAGATTGTAGATTTTTTGAAAGTTAATAAAACTGATTATCTGTTTGTTAGTGCGCCAGAGAATGTAGCTTGGTTATTAAATATTAGAGGATATGATAACCCTACCAGCCCAATACCTAATTCTCGATTAATAATTGGTAGAGATAAAAAACTATTATTGATTACGAAGAAAAATAATATTAAAAAAATTATCAAAGAAAAAAAAATAAAAAAAAATCAAGTAATTGATTTTCAAAGTTTTGAAAAATTAATAAACAAACTAAAAGGTTCTAATTTTATAATTGACAATCAGTCATGTTCTGTTTTTGCAGAAAAAATTCTAAAATCTAAATTTAAAATTTTAAATAAAGATGATCCTATTTATAGATTAAAATCGATAAAAAATCCTTGTGAAATTAAACATATGATAAGTGCTCACAAAAAAGATGGTTTAGCTTTAACAAAATTTATTTACTGGATCAAAAATGTAAATAAGAAAAAAATAACAGAAGTAGATGCACAAAATAAGCTAGAAAAATTTAGAAAATTAAATAGTGATTATTTATATCCTAGCTTTAATACAATAGCTGGTACAGGTTCTAATGGTGCAATTGTTCACTACAGAGCGACTAAAAAAAATACAAAAAGAATTAACAAAAATGATATATTTTTATGTGATTCTGGTGGTCAATATAAATATGGTACAACCGATGTGACTAGAACAATATGTTTTTCTAATCCAAAAAAAGATATAAAAGACATTTTTACCAAAGTATTGAAGGGTCATATAGCAGTTGTTCTTACAAATTTAAATAAAGACAATACAGGAAAAAAAATCGATCTGAGAGCTAGAAAGTTTTTAAAAAAAGATGGTTTGGATTATGCTCATGGTACCGGTCATGGTGTAGGTTTCTTCCTAAATGTGCATGAAGGGCCTCAATCTATATCAAAATATAATCCGATAAAAATTGAAGAAGGAATGATTTTAAGTAATGAGCCCGGATTTTATAAAAAAAATAATTTTGGAATTAGAATTGAAAACTTACTCTATGCTAAAAAAATTAAAAACACTTTATATTTTGAAAACTTAACTCTTGCTCCAATAGACAAAGATTTGATTAATTATAATTTACTAGATAAATCTGAAAAAGATTATTTATTTAAATATCATTTAAATATTTACGCTGAATATTCAGAGTCATTGAATAAAAAAGAGAGAAAATGGTTAGCTAGTCTTATTTAACATTGTCATCCATTCTTGCTGATTTATTATTTGAATGCCTAGTGCTTTAGCTGTATTAACTTTCTTAGTTGTTGGTTTTTCACCTAAAATTAAATAATCAAGTTTTTTATTAACATTATTAATTATTTTTCCAGAATTTAGTTCAATTAAAGATTTTGCCTCAGCACGACTAATTCTATTTAATTTTCCAGTGAGCATAAAAGTTTTATTTTTTAATAATCCATTATTATTAGTCGGTATTACATTTGCTATAGAAAGTTTTTTATTCAGTTCAGATATAACAATTAAGTTTGTTTTATTTACAAAGAAATTTTTGATTGACTGAACTTGTGTTGGTCCGATTCCATCAATATCAGATAAATTATGTATATTTTCATTTTCTGATAATTTAAAAAAATTTATTGAGAATTTTAAATGTCTAGCTATAAGTTTTGCATTTTCTTGACCTATATGTCTAATCCCTAATGAATATATAAATCTTTCAAGTGGAATTTTTTTTTTTTTTTTCTATGGAAAATTTTAAATTTGAAACTGATAGCTGTCCCCACCCCTCTAATTTTTCAATTTTTTTATAGTCTAAATTAAAAATATCCTGAGGTAGTTGTATTAACTTTAAATTCCAAAAATTTTCTACTATTTTTTTACCTAACCCGTCTATATTAAAAGCTTCTTTTGAAACAAAATGTTTTATTTTTTCTATGGAAATTTTTTCACATTCATATCCTTCACTTGTGCATCTTCTTATTGCATCTTGTTTTTTTGTACTTTCATTAAATTCTTTGACAGTTACACTGCCACATGATGGACATTTCACTGGAAAGATAAATTTTTTTGAAATTTTACTTCTTTTTTTTAAATCAACAGAAACTACATGTGGGATTACATCTCCTGCTCGCTCTACAATAACTGTATCACCAACTCTTATATCTTTTCGCTGTATCTCATCCTCATTATGTAACGTAGCATTAGAAACCATTACACCACCGATATTAACAGGCTTTATTTTTGCAACTGGTGTTAACGCCCCTGTTCTTCCTATTTGAATTTCAATATTTTGTATCTCTGAAAAAGTTTTATTAGCTGAAAACTTATGAGCTATAGCCCATCTAGGTGCATTAGCTCCAAAACCTAATCTTTTTTGCAAATCAAAATTGTTAACTTTGTAAACAATACCATCAATATCAAAAGCTAACTCTTTTCTCTTTTCTTCTAAACTTTTATGATTCAAAATTAAATTTTTAATACCTATAATTTTCCTATTAAATGGATTTATTTTAAAACCCCATAATTTCAAGTTATCTAAAAATTCTACTTGATTAACAATATTCATATTTTTTACATATCCAAAAGTATATGCGATAAATTTTAAAGGAATTTTACTTGTAATACTAGAATCCTTTTGTCTTAGAGATCCTGATGCAGCATTTCTAGGATTTGCAAATTTTTCATTTATTTTCTTAAAATCATTATTTTCTATAAATACTTCTCCACGGATATCAATTTCATCAGGAAAATTTTTTATATTTATTGAAGTTGGTATATCTTTAATAGTTTTTAAATTTTGTGTTATATCCTCTCCTTCTTTACCGTCACCACGAGAAAGCCCTTTTACAAATTTTCCATTAACATAAGTTAATGAAGCTGAAATACCGTCTATTTTAGGTTCTACACTATATTCAATAACACTGGAATTTTCTAAACTTAAGAAATTTAATATTTTTTTTTCAAAATTATTTAAATCTTCTTCATCAAATACATTTCCTAAAGATAACATTGGAACTTTATGCTTTACTTTTTTAAAATTTCTTGATGGTTCGAAACCAACAGAATTATTTGGTGAATCAATACTTTTTAAAAAAGTAAATTTTTTTTCTAAATCAATTATAGTTTTTTTTATTTGATCAAATTCTTGATCTGAAACTTTGGGGTTACTTTTATCATAATAATATTTATTATATTTTTTTATTAACTTAATTTTTTTTAGATAAGTTTCTACAATATCTTTTTTTTTCATTTAATTAAAAAATTTAAGATTTTTTAATTTTTTGAAAATAGGTATTTTCTTTTCTTTTTTAATCATTTTAACCGGATCAACATAATTCTGATTAAATATCTTATATGACTGTTTGTACCATTCTCCTGATAAATAATTATATCCTAAAATTGCAGCATATTTTTTAGATTCTTCTACAAGACCTATTGTATAATAAATTTCTGTCAATCTTAGTAGCGCTTCTTCTGCATAAATGGTGGTGTCATAATCATGAACAATTGTTTTTAATCTGTTAATAGCCGGTATCCACTTTTCTTTTTTGATATAGTGCTTTGCAATGTACATCTCTTTTGAAGATAAGACATTTCTTATTAAATCAATCTTAAACTTGGCGTCTAAAGCAAAATCCGAATTAGGATAATCTTTTATTATTATTTCAAATCTTTTCTTTGCTTCTATTAATGGATTTAAATCTTTATGTTCATCAACTATTTTTTCATAATAACAAATTGCTATGAGGTACTTTGCATAACTGATATTTTTACTGTTAGGGTAAGTTTTTATAAATTGCTCTAATGTGTAAATTGCATCACCTAAGTAATCTTGAGTATATAAAGAATAGCCAGCCATAACTGCTGACCTTTCTGCCCATATTGATTGTGGAAATAATAATTCTGCTTCATTAAATTTTTTTGCTGCAAAGATAGAATCTCCTTCTTCTAATGCCTTCAAACCCTCGTTATAAGCACTGATCATTTGTTTTTCAATATTCTGTTCTTCAATAATTGAAATCTCATTATTTTCTTTATTACAACCTAGAATGAAGATTAGCAGTATTATAATAATTTTAGAATTTTTAAACATAGTTTTTTTTAACAGATTATTAAAAAAAAACTAAACTTTTATGCAATTGATTTTAAATGAGTTTTATTAATTAGCGTGTGTGGTAGCATTTTTTCTTTAATTTCTATAATCGAAAAATTTTCCGTGTTTTCAAAAACTTTTCTAAGAAGTTGATTTGTAAGCTTATGCCCACCTTGAGAGCAAGTAATTTTAGCAATTATTTTATATCCCGCTAGATAAAGATCTCCCATACAATCTAATATTTTATGATTAACGAATTCTTTATTATTTCTAAGACCACCAACATTTAAAATTTTATTATCTTTTACAACAATTGCATTTTCTAAATTTCCACCTTTTGCCAACCCCATTTCTTTTAATTTTTCTACATCTTCAAAAAGACAAAAAGTTCTAGAATTATAAATGTCTGTTAAATCAGACTCATAAACCTTAATTAAGTTTCTTTGAGTACCTATAAGTTCATTTTCATACTTAAGCTCAAAGTCTATATCTAAACTAGTTTTACTAGGTTCTATAGAAATTGATTTTTTTCCATCAATAAAATCTATTCTTTTTTCAATCTTAATTACCTTAATAGATGCATCACTATTTTTAATTCCAACTTTTTTTATAGCATCAACAAATAACTTTGCTGATCCATCTAATATTGGAACTTCTTGATTGTTAATTTCAATCAAAGCATTATCAATTCCCATTCCATATAAAGCACCCATTAAATGTTCTACTGTTGATACACTTACGCCTTGTTCGTTCGAAATAGTGGTACAGAAAACTGCACTACTCACGTTAAAAATATTTGGGATTATAATATTATAATTTTTAATATCTGTTCTTTTAAAGATTATTCCATTATTTGGTTCCGCTGGCTTAATAGTTAGCTTTGCAGTCAAACCACTGTGAAGTCCAAACCCTTCAAAAACTAATTCTTCGTTTATTGTTTTTTGATTTAAAACAGACATCCCAACTTATAAAATTTCCTGCAAAATTAAGAAAAACAAGTAATGTTACAGTAAAATACTATTTTTATTTGAAAAAGTAAAAAAGCTTTTCAAAAAAACCTTTATTTATTTGTTTTTTTGGTATTGTCACAACCTCTTGTTTGTTTGCTCCTCTATTAAGCTTTAATGCTGACTTACATATACCCTCTGTAGTTTCCTCAAGCAAATCAATATCATTTGAAAAAGTAATTTTTTCTTTAAATTTATTATCTAATATTTTTGATCCTTCTCCCATTAAGACCATCTTGTAATGGTCCACTGTTGCTAAATCTAAATTTAATTTAATAGACTTAACACTTAATTCTAAGATTTCCTCAACTCTTGCAAACATTACTTGTTGTAGCAAATCAATAGAAAATTTTTGTTTATTTAAAAAATTATCTTTTTTGTCAAAAAATAATTTAAGATTTTCAGCTTCGTATAAATTAACTTTTAAAACCTTAGAAATATCTTTTGTAATATGATTACCGCCTATTGGTAATACATTTAAAAAAATGATTTTATTTTTGCTATAACAGGTTATGGAAGTTTTATTAAATCCCATATCAATAAAAGATATATTTTCTATTGATGCAAGAGTATCTTTATAATTGATAGACTTTGCATAACTTGAACAAAAAACTTGGTTAACTGAAATACCAGATTTAAAAAATTGGTTTTTAAAATATTCCACTATTAACTTGGGTAGACATATAAAAAGAATTTCTAGTGATATTTGATTACAGTTAGTATCATCAGGTAAAAAATTGTGATCAACATCATCAATTTTATAATTATTGATAATAATATGAATAATACTTTGGTTTACATGATTTCTTAAAACTTGTTGCTTAGCATCTTGTATTAAGAATTGAATATCATCTTTTTTTAATTTTGAGCCATCAAGTTTTTTAGAAATTGAAATGCCAATAGATAGCATCTCAGTACTGTCTATCATCAAATTTACATCATTCAAATATTCTTTTGTTTTTTCCTCTAAAGAAGAAACAATTTTTTGAATTTCAAATTCTATATCTGATGAATTTGAAAAAAATTTACTTTCATTGTAGAAAGCTTTTTTTGAATCTTTTTTGTCAAATGCGCTAGCTCTTATTTTAGAAGTACCACAATCAAAATATACCTCAAAATTTTGATTGTTCATTATTCTAAAATTAAACGATTAGGAATTCTTAAATCAATAATATTGCTATCATTAAATTGATCATTAGTTATAATTTTATGAGCAAGATCAAGTGATTTTAATAAATTTTTTTCTGGCAGTTTAATTAAAATATTATTGATTGTTAAAATATCCCATCTTTTAGAAGGATGTAAATATAATAACTTTATATCTATGAGATCAAATTGAGATTGGTCAATTTTTTTCTTAAATATTAAAAATTCTTTAGAATTAAATTCACCATCTATATATGGCAATACCTTATCTGTTTTTTCACTAGTTATAATTTTACCATTAGATCCCACTAGTACTTCATCATTATCATAAATTTTTGCAATAAACTTTGTTGGTTCTATAATTACATTTAATCTTTGTGGATAAATCTTTTTAATTTCATATCGATCTATAATAGGGTTGGTAGAAATAATTCTATTAATTTCTTCTTTATCTATAAAAAATATATTTTTATAAAAAAAATTACTAAGCTCATTAACTATTTTGAGATTATTGTTGTTTGATAATCCCATTACATCAATTTTATTAATTGAAATAGAATAATCTTTTAAATTTCTGTAGGTCTTATTGTTAAAAGTACTCAATATTAAAAAAAATATTAAATATATTATTATCTTATTTTTTTTATCTATTAATTGATGCATCTTTTATAATCCATTCAATTAATTTTATGAAACTTATGCCAGCAAAATCTGCTATTTCGGGTACCAACGATAGTTTAGTCATGCCTGGTTGTGTGTTAATTTCTAGTAAATAAAACTTTTTTTTATAAAATTTAAAATCAGATCTTGTAATCCCTTTACATCCAATAATTCTATGAACTTTGGAAGCAATGTCTGTAATTTTTTTTAAATCTTTTTTTTTTAGATCCACTGGTATTATATGCTCCGTATTTGCTTTTGGATTATATTTTGCTTCATAATCATAAAATTTTCTTCTAGGTTTCAATTCAATGGTTCCTAGTTTTTTTTTACCCATTATTGCTACTTGGATTTCTCTACCAGGGATAAATTCTTCAATCAATATTTCATTATAAGCGCTTAATAATTTTAAATTATTCAAAATATTCTTTTTATTACAAATATAAACATGCACACTAGAACCTTCATTAATTGGCTTAATAACAACTGGAAATTTAAGTCTTTTTTCAATTTTTTGTATAATTTTTTTTTTATCTTCTTTGTAGCTAAATTTAATGTATTTAGGCGTTAATATTTTATTCTTTAAAAAAATTTTTTTTGAAATCTCTTTGTCCATTGCTATAGAAGATGCAATAACACCTGAATGCGTGTAAGGAATTTTTTGTGATTCTAAAATAGTTTGAATATATCCATCTTCTCCAAATTGACCGTGTAGAGCATTAAAGATTACATTAGGTTTGTATAACTTTATTTTTTTTAATAAATCATTATCAGGTTCACAAATAACAACTTTATATCTGTTTTTTTTTAATTCTCTTGCTACTTCTTTTCCTGTTTCTAAGCTTATAAGTCGTTCTTTTGATAAACCGCCACAAAGTACTAAAATTTTTTTTTTCATATTTATTTCAATATCTTAATTTCTTTTTCTAATTTAATACCAGTTTTTTTTTCAACACTCTCTTTAACAAATTCTATCAGTTTATTCATATCATTAAAGCTAGCGTTATTTTTGTTTACAAAAAAATTACAATGTTTGCTAGAAATATGCGCGTCACCAAAGCTTGTATCTAATGGTACAGATTCCCTAATAAGTTCCCAGACTTTTTTACTTGTTTGATTAATTGGGTTTTTAAATGTACTACCACTTGTTTTAATTTTAGTGGGTTGAGCAATATCTTTTTTATTTTTCATTTCTGTAAGAGTTTTTTTAATTACTTCTTTATCTTTTTTTTCTCCTTTAAAAGATGCACTTAAAAAAATTAAATCATTCGGTAAATCATTATTTCTATACTCAAATAAAACTTTATCAGCTAACACAGTTATTATTCTTCCCTGCCTGTCAATTGCCTGTATCGAAATGAGTATGTCTTTAAATTCTTTATTAAAACACCCGGCATTCATTTTTAATCCACCACCTACTGTTCCAGGTATACAACCTAAAAACTCGAAACCGCTTATTTCATTATTTAAAGCAAATTCAGATAGTTTTTTATCCATACAGGCGCTTCCTGCTACAATAATATCATTTGGTAACAATGAAATATTTGTAAAGTTTTTACCTAATTTGACAACTATTCCATCAAATGTCGTGTCACTAATAAGGGTATTTGAACCAGCTCCTAAAATATAAATTTTTTCTTTTGTTCTAAATTTTTTTATAAATAAAACTAAATCTGAAAGAGATTCTGGTTTAAAATAAACTTTGGTTTTGCCTCCAATATTAAACCAGTTACTTTTTTTCAAATCATAATCAAAATAAAATTTACTATCAATTTCATTAGAAAATTTTTTAATTTCTTCAACTAACATTATATTAATTTTGGCAACTCTCTTATCCAACTTGAAATAGTGCCTGCACCCATTCCAATAACTATTTTTTTTCCATAAATATTATTTTTGACAAATTTTGCTAATTGATATTGATCATTAATTAAAAATAATTTAACTTTTGAGTTTTTTATTATTTCCTTGGCAAAATTGTTATAATTAAATCCTAATTTCATTTTTTCTCCTGCGGTATAAACTGGACATAAAATTACAGTATCAGCTTTTTTAAATGATAGGCTAAATTCTTTTCTAAGGTCTTTTAATCTAGATATTCTATGTGGTTGAAATATACAAATTATTTCATTTTTTTTATAAGCAGCTCTTATTCCATTTAAAACTTCTTTAATCTCTGTTGGATGATGTGCATAATCATCATAAAAACTTGT
>Ga0114997_10004803_pt1 | contig 10426 bp, 12 predicted proteins | sample ArcticOcean_MG_C_2_FD_87045 | JGI IMG/M metagenome (GOLD analysis project Ga0114997, IMG submission 87045) | Marine microbial communities from western Arctic Ocean - ArcticOcean_MG_CB4_136 | ecosystem: Environmental > Aquatic > Marine > Oceanic | place: Arctic Ocean: Canada Basin | collected... | reverse complement strand
CTTATCCATATATAAAATAACATTGCAGCTAAAGAGAGTGCTATAGCAATAATTCCTGATTTTAAAAGCTCTGAACTTACTTTAGGTCCTACATTTTCAACCCTTCTAAAATTAAAAGAATTTCCAATGGAAGCAATTAAATCTTTTTTAATATTCTCAATAGTATCTGGTTTAATATCTTTTTTTTCAAATTTAATTAAAAAGTCATTTTCATTACCAAAACTCTTAACATTAACATCACCTAAATTCATATTCTTAAACGATTTTCTTAACGTAGTTATATTAACCTGTTTATCGTTAGATCTTAATTCTATTAGTGTTCCACCTTTAAAATCTACACCAAAATTAAGCCCTTTAAACAGTAAAAGTAAAACAGATACCATAACAAGAGATATTGATATCAAATTAAATAATTTATAAAATTTATTAAAATTTATCATCTTATATTAAATTAACTTTTTCTTTATTTTTCAATACATAAAGACTGGTTAAAAGTCTTGCAATAAAATATACAGAAAATAAAGTTGTAAAAATACCAACAGCTAAAGTTACAGAAAAACCTTTTATTGGACCAGATCCCATAAAGAATAAAATTATAGCAGCAATTAAAGTTGTAATATTCGCATCAATAATTGCTGTTCTTGATTTTATATAACCAGTATCAAAGGCTATTATATTGTTTTTTTCACCTCTACACTCTTCTTTAATTCTTTCAAAAATTAAAACGTTTGCATCAACAGCCATACCAACTGTTAAAATAATACCTGCAATGCCTGGAAGAGTTAGTGTTGCTTCAAACAAAGTGAGTATACCAACTAAAAGAAATAAATTAACTATTAGAGTTATATTTGCTATCAGCCCAAAAATTTTATATTTAAAGAACATAAAAATAATCACTAATAAAAAACCAATTATTAATGCAATTATACCTGCATTTATTGAATCTTGACCAAGATCCGGGCCAACAGTTCTTTCCTCTATTATATTAAGAGGTGCTGGAAGAGCACCAGATCTTAGCAACAAAGCCAAATCTGTTGCTGTTTGAAATGTAAAGTTTCCACTTATTTGACCATTTCCACTAGCTATTGTGTCTCTAATAACTGGGGCGCTAACAATTTTACCATCTAAAACAATAGCCAATTGCTTCCCAATACCTGTGCTAGTGGCTTTACCAAATCTCTTGGCTCCAACCCTGTCAAGTGTAAATGATACAACTGTTTCATTAGTTTGGTTGTTCATCTGTGGTTGAGCATCAAGTAAATTTTCTCCACTTAGAATTATTCTTTTACTAACTAGAGCCTCATTTTCTCCACTCTCAAATTGAAGTTTTTCTACACCAAACGTATCATTTTTATTTTGAGTGACAAATCTAAATGTTAAATTAGCAGTCTTACCCAACAATGATTTAATTCTCATTGGATCGTCTAAACCGGGTAATTCAACTAAAATACGATTGTTACCTCTTTTTAAAATATTCGGTTCATTTGTACCCACTTCGTCAACTCTTCTTCTTACAATTTCTATAGCTTGATCTTGTGAGGAATTTTTGATTTCAACAAGGCCATATTTAGAAAAGACTAACCTAAATTCATTACCTTGAATAATTAAATCAAATTGATGTGACTTATACTGATTATAGTATGGATTAATTTCACTATTTTTATCTAAAAAAAATAATTTCACCTCTTCAATATCTGGATTACTGATATTAAATAATATTGATTTATTTAATATTTTCAAATCTGTAAAAATTATATTTTTATTATTTAAATAATTTCTAATTACAGTGGTAGTATTTTGTAATTTTTGTATTTCAATAGGCTCATTATCAATTTCAAGCAAAAGGTAAGATCCACCTTGTAAATCAAGTCCTAAATTAATTTTTTTACCTAAAAAATTATTTTCTATTTTTAAAAAATTTGATGAAGCAATAAAAACAAAAACAAGAGTTGTAAATGTTACTAAGGCTATTCTTAATTTTGAAAAATATAACACCTTAATTTAATGTTATTTTTTTACTTCCGGAGCATTCATTAAAGCTTGGATGCCTGTAGACTTGATAACTTCTACTGTAACATTTTCAGCTATTAAAATTTCAGCTTTTTCAGCATCAACAATTCTTACAATGGTACCTATTATACCCGCTGAAGTTACAACTTTATCTCCTCTCGTTAAATTCTCAATCATAATCTTATGTTCTTTAACTTTCTTTTGTTGAGGTCTTATTAAAAAAAAGTAAAAAATAACGAAAATTAAAATTAGTGGTATAAATTGTCCTATTCCTTGGTCCATGTTTCTCCTTGTTTTAATGAATTCTTATACTATCTGTTTTGTTAAAACAACTTTAAATCTTATCAATTTTTTCAATATTATTCATGTAAGGTCTCAGAACTTCTGGAATTATAATGGAGCCATCACTTTGTTGATAGTTTTCCAATATAGCAACGAGGGTTCTTCCTACAGCTAAACCGCTACCATTTAAAGTTCCAGCAAAAATTGTTTCATTTTTTTTACCTTTATATCGTGTCTTCATTCTTCTAGCTTGGAATGAATTGCAAGATGAACAGCTTGAAATTTCTCTATACTTGTTCTCAGATGGAAGCCAAACTTCAATGTCATAAGTCTTTTCAGCGCTAAAACCCATGTCACCTGAACATAAAATTATTTTTCTATAGGCAAGTTTTAATAAATCTAAAATTTTTGTAGCACAATCGGTCATTCTATCTAATTCGGACATACATTGGTCTAGCTCAACTATACTGACCATTTCAACTTTATAAAATTGATGCTGTCTAATCATACCTTTTGTGTCCTTACCGTAGCTACCAGCTTCTTTTCTAAAGCAAGGAGTTGAGGCAACCATTCTCATAGGAAGATTTTTTTTGTCAATAATTTCGTCTTTTACAATATTGGTTAAAATAACTTCTGCTGTTGGTATTAGAAATTTTCTGTCTGCCGATTCTTCTAACTTAAGTTCAAATTGATCGTTATCAAATTTTGGCAGCTGTCCTGTACCAAACATGGTACTTTCTGTTGCTATCAAGGGTGGTGATATTTCCTTATATCCATTATGATTTACGTGGGTATCAAGCATAAAGTTAGATAGAGCTCGTTCTAGTAGAGCCAACTTATCCTTTACAAAAACAAATCTTGAGCCAGTAGTTTTAGTAGCAAGCTCAAAATCAAGCATATCTAAATTTTCACCTAACTCATAATGTGATTTAGGTTTAAAATCAAATTTTGGTATTAATCCAGATTTTAAAATTTCTTCATTAAAACTTTCATCTCGACCGATTGGCACATCATCATGTGGAGTATTTGGAATAGATGATAAAATTTTATCAAGTTCATGCTTAATGTTAAATTGTAGTTTTCCAATTTTTTCAATCTCAATTGAAATATTCTTAGATTTTTCAAAAAGTGTCTTGTCCTTTGATTTTGAAATATCTTTTTTTTCTTTTTCTAGATTTTCCTTATCTTGAATAAACTTTCTATTATTTTCATCTAATTTTAAAATTTTATCTACATCTATGTCTAAAAATCTTTTTTTTAAAGATTCTTTAAAACTCTGAATATCATTTCTTATGTCTTTAATATTATGCATTTATGTTGTTTTTTTTTTCAATAATATTTACTGAAAATATAGATAATTCATATAAAATCAATAAGGGTATTGCTAAGCCAATTTGTGTTATAGGGTCCGGTGGTGTCAATAATGCCGCTACTGCAAAAATTATTACAACAACGTACTTTCTTCTCTCCCTAAGAAATTTTGCATTAACCACTCCTACTCTAGCCAGTAAACTAAGAACTACAGGCAGTTGAAAGCTAATACCAAAAGCAAAAATTAATTTCATTACTAGTGATAGGTACTCATTAACTTTAGCTTCCAGTTGAATAGGTAAACCTGTTGTTAAACCACTACTTTCAAATGATAGAAAAAACTTAATCGCTAATGGCATAATTAAATAATAAACGAGCATACCACCAAGAAAAAATAAAATTGGTGTTAATATTAAATATGGAACAATTGCTATTTTTTCATGTTTATAAAGGCCTGGTGCAATAAATTTCCATATCTGCATTAGTATAAAAGGACATGTAACAAAAAATGCAGCGAAAAATGATACTTTTAAATATGTTAAAAAAGTTTCTTGAAGAGCTGTAAAAATCAACCTTCTCTCAGTACCATCGTCTTTAACTGCCTTGGCATAAGGCTCTACAAGGAAACCATAAAGATGCTCTGCAAAGAAATAGCAGCCTATAAAAAAAACCAACAAAAAAATAAATGATTGAATTAGTCTTTTTCTTAATTCAGCAAGGTGACTTACAAAGCCCCTATCATTGTCAGATTTTGTCATTATCTTTATCTTTAATTATAGACTCATCAATATTAGTATTATCTAAGTCCAGATCGGCAACTTCATTTTGTACATTGCTAATATATTTTTTTATTGTTCCAATCCAGGATCCAGCTTTTTTAAGCATAAATGGAAAGTCCTTAGGCCCTATAACAACTATAGCGACAGCAACTATTATTAAAATCTCGAACCAGCCAATAGTGGGCATTTGATTTATTCTTTGTCTTTTGTATCTTGATTATTTTCGGAAATATTTTTAGGCTCTTCATTTTCCTCGGGAAGATCAGTTGCCATTCCTTTTTTAAAACTCTTTATACCTTTAGCTACATCTCCCATCAGGCTAGATATTTTACCTCTACCGAATAGTAAAACTATCAGAACTACAACTATTCCTATTTGCCAAATACTTGGTGCCATAATTATTTTATATCCTTAATATCTATTTTTTTAAAGAACTATATTAAGCATCCTCATTGTTTTTCAGTGTACCACTTAACATTTCATCTATATTTTCATAGATGTCTTCTTTTTTTTCTTCTTGCTTTTCTTTATAAAATTTACCAGTTCCAAATATAGCATTGTCAATATTAGCTGTATCAATTAAACCTGCCGAACCCAATTCATCAACTGTTGGTAAATCTGATAATTTTTGAAGACTAAAATGACTTAAAAAATCGTAAGTAGTACCATATTGAATGGGCTTGCCAGGAACATCTTTTCTGCCCTGGGGTTTAACCCAATTCAGTTCCATTAGTATTTCAAGTGTATTTGTCCCAAAAGCTACTCCTCTTATCTCTTCAATTTCTGCTCTAGTAACTGGTTGGTGGTACACAATTATAGCCAATGTTTCTATTGCAGCCCTGGATAATTTTTTTTCAACGGTTTTTTCTTTAGACATTAAGTTTGATAAATTTTCAGACGTTCTGAAAGACCATTTATTAGATATGCAAACTAAATTAATCCCCCTTGACGCATATTCAATTTGAAGTTTTTCTAAAATTTTTAGAACATTAGTTTTTTTAGAAATTTTAGACTCAATAGTATCTATATCTAGAGGCTCAGCTGCAGCAAAAACTATCGCTTCAATTTCTCTTTCACCTAGACTTAACTTTGAAGGGAATGAAACAATATTATTTTTTAATTTTTTTTTAATTTTTGTCATTTATTTTCTTTAATGTAAATGTCATCAAATAGTTTTTCTTGTTTAATAGTAAGATTTCCTTCTTTAACAAGCTCTAAAGAACCCGAAAAAATACCAGCCTTACCTGTTCTTTTATATTTAGTTCCATTTTTAAAAGATTGTGGAATTAAATCATTAATATTTTTCCAATCAATCAATTTTCCAAAAAATTCTTTAATTCTTTTAATACCATCTTCTGTTGTAAAAACAGGTAACTTTGGAATATTCATTCTATGAAAATCCTTAGTCATAACTATAGATGAGTATGATTTAAATAATTCATAAAGTGTTAATTTATATTCAGCACTATAAATAGATCTAATATTGCCTCTAACACCTCTCATATAAATATCTCTGCCCAATCTTTTTCTTTTTAGCATTTGATCTGATAATAAACGAATTAATTCCAACTTTTTAAGTTGAAGTTTTAATTTCTCTGCAACTTCATGAACTTTAAATTCTTCTTCTGGATTACCTGGTAATAACAGCTTAGATTTTAAATATGTTAGCCATGTTGCCATTAATAAATATTCAGATGCAGCTTCTAAATTGAGGTTTTTCTCACTTGTAATATATTCATGAAATTGATCTGCTAATTTTGTAATTGAAATATCTTCCAGATTGACCTTCTGTGCTTTTGCTAGATCTAAGAGTATATCTAATGGACCGTGATAATTAATAAGATCTACATTAAAATTACTAGAATCAGAATTTTGCATTCTGAATACTAACTTAAAATCTTATAAAATTGTGATGTTTTTTTGATAATGAATTTAGATATTAAAGGTGAATTTTTTGCGACTATCAGCATTTCTTTATAATTTCCATTACAATGTAGTACTAAATTGCAACCAGCATTAAATGCTTTTATTGTGTTTTCTTTAATTGAATATTTTAAGCTTTTCATTGAGATATCATCAGACATTAAAATATTGTTAAATTTAATGATATTTCTAATTAAATGAATAATTTTTTTTGAATGAGTTGCAGTATTTAGTACATCCACATCCTCATAAATAATGTGTGCCGTCATAGCAAGCAAAGATTTTTTATTTTTAAAAGCTGCAAAATCATTTTTTATCAAGTAGTTATATTTTGCTTTAACAACCGGGGTTGATTTATGACTATCAGTTTTTGCAAGACCGTGACCAGGTATATGCTTAATAATGGTACCTATGTTATTTTTATGAAACTTTGTAATACAAAAGTCTCCTATTCTAGATGTAAGTTTTGTGTTACTTGAATAAGAACGATCCCCAATTACATTACTTGAACCCTTCATTCTCAAGTCTAGAACTGGCACTGTATTAACATTTATACCAGCTAATTTAAGTAAATTAGATGTTTTAATAATAAATATTTTATAATAATTATCAAATTTTTTTTTATCTTCAGTGTAGAGCTTGCCAAAATATTCACCTGTTAATGAATCTGTATTAAAAAAATTTTTCAATCTATTAACACGACCACCTTCTTGATCTATTAATATGGGGTAATTTTTATCCTTGAAAATTTTTCTTATCTCATTGGTTAACTTTTTAGTTTGTATAATTGATTTAATATTTCTTGAAAAAAGTATAATTCCCCAAGGTTTATAATCTTTAATAAATATTTTTTCTTTACTAGATAAGGACGTTGACTTAATCCCAATTATAAAACTTCGTCTATTGTTCATTGGTATTAATTAATTTCCAAAAATTATAATTTTTTTTATCTTTATTTGTAGTTTTTTCAACATATTCAACTACTTGATTAGTATCGTTATCTAATAAAACTAATTTTATAGAAAAATTTTCAATTTTTTCATCAATTTGTTTAAAAGATCTATATGAATTTTTTTTATTATTATCAGAAAAGTAATATTTTAAAGTTAAAAAAATAAATAAAGAAATTATTATTACAAACAATAAATTTTTTAATTCTTTTATCATTACATTTTTTCTGGTGTGTTAACACCAACTATATTCATGCCAGATTTAATTATATTAGATATAACTTTTAAAAGGACTAATTTATTATCTGGTATTTTTTTTTGATCGTTAATAAACCTTTTGCTAGGGTCATTTTTGCCCATATTCCAATAAGAATGGAATTCAGATGAAAGTTCATATAAGTAAACAGGGATTCTGTGAGGCTCTAATCTTAAACTGGCAGCTTCAATACATTTTGGCCATTCAGCAATTTTTTTTAAAATTTTAATCTCATCATAAGAATATTGAAAATTATATTCACTAATCTTTAAATTTTCATTGATATCTAAATCAACATGTCTAAAAACTGATGATATTCTTGCATAGCAATACTGAACATAATAAAGCGGGTTATCTTTTGATTTTTCTTTAACTTTAGTAAAATCAAAATCTAACTCAACATCGCTACTTCTATTAAGCATAATAAATCGTGTTGCATCTTTACCAACCTCTGAAATTAAATCTTCTACAGTAATGTAGTCACCTTTTCTCTTAGACATTTTAAAAGGCTTACCATCTTTAATTAGCTTAACTAGCTGACTGACTTTACAAATTAACTTATTTTTACCACCAGAAAGAGCCTCTACAACTGAGGTAATTCTTTTTATGTAACCAGTATGATCAGCTCCAAGTATGTTGATGAGAACATCGTAGCCTCTGTTTAACTTGTTGTTGTGATATGCAACATCGCTTGCAAAATAAGTCCATGACTTGTCAGATTTTTGTAAGGCTCTATCCTTATCATCTCCAAAATTAGTTGATTTAAATAGAAGCTGCTCTCTTTCTATCCAATTATCATCGTTTTCTCCTTTGGGCGCCTTAATTTTTCCTTCGTATACTAAGTTTTTATCTTTTAAATTTTGAATTACCTTTTCTACTTCTTTGTCTAAAACAATTTGAGTTTCACTTGTAAACTTATCATGAACTATTCCTAAATTTGCTAAATTAGTTTTAATTAATTTCAAAGACTCTACCACAGATAGTAGTGTTAATTCTTTAGATACATCATCAAATTTATCGAATTTTAAATTTTTGCTGTTATCAATAATATTTTTTGCGATATCTACTAAGTAATCACCAGGATAAAGGTCTGGATTATTAATAGGAAATTTTTCATTATTTAGAATTTCTTTAATTCTATGAAAGACAGATTTTGTAAAATTTATAATTTGGTTGCCATAATCGTTAACATAATATTCTTTGGAAACGTCATGTCTATTAAAAATTAATATATTTGAAATAACATCTCCTAAAATTGCACCACGACAATGACCAACATGTAATGGACCCGTAGGATTAGCAGAAACAAACTCTATAAGATATTTTTGTTTTTCTTCTTTAATGTTGACACCAAAGTTTTTATAATTTTCATTAACATCTTTAATAAAATTGTTCCAATATATTGCTTTAAATTTAATATTGATGAAGCCAGGTTTTGCAACCGATATGGTTTCAATATTTTCATCCTCCATTTTGATCAAATCAATCAAAATGTTTGCAATATCAATTGGAGATTTTTTGTTAGCTTTGGATAGTACCATAGCTACATTAGTTGATATATCACAGTCAAAATTTGGAGGTGGTATGTCTACATTAATTCCATTTAAGGACACAGGTAATTCAATAGAACCATCTTTTTTTAACTTTTTAATTAAAATTATTACCTTATCTAAGTAGAGGTCAAAAATGTTCATTAAATACTTTTGTGTAAATTGATTGCATACCTGTCAGTCATACCTGAAATAAAATCTGCAATTGCTCTATTAGGGTCATTCATCAATTGATCAGCAGGTATAAATTTTTTAGGCTTATTTTTGATTTTATAAAAAAGTTTATTAACAATTTTCTTACCATGATTATTCTTCAATAATACTTTTTTGTTATTATACATTTTGCTTCTTAAAAAAAACTTTACTTCTTTTTCAATGTTTAAAAATTTACTAGAAAAACATACTATAGGTTTGTCTAATTTATAAACTTCTTTTAAAGATTTAATCTTATTAATTTTTAGATTATTTTTAGTATTTTTAATTAAGTCTCTAACCATTAAATCGATTGAATCTCTTATAATCTGATATATTAAAATATCTTTATTATTATTTATAATATTTTTCTTATGTGACTTATAAATATCTTTAAAAAAATTAATTTCAATCAAGTCGTTCAAATTGAACATTTTTGCTCTAATTCCATCTTGTATGTCATGATTGTTATAAGCAATATCATCTGAGATTGCTGATATTTGAGCTTCCAATGAACCTGAATTAGAAAAATTTATTTTATTCTTAAAGCTTTTTAATCCTATCAGCCTATTAACTGTGGATAAATCTTCATTAGGTCCATTGTGCTTTAATAATCCATCTAAAGTTTCTAATGTTAAATTTAGACCTTTAAATTTAAGATATTTATGTTCAAGAAACATAATTATTCTTAAAGTTTGAAGATTATGATCAAAGCCACCAAAATTAGTCATACATTCATTAAGAGCATCCTCTCCAGCATGTCCAAACGGTGTATGTCCCAAGTCATGAGCCAAACTTAAAGTTTCTGCTAAATCATCGTTTAAACCTAAGTGTTTAGCTATAGATCTTGCAATTTGTGCGACTTCTATTGAGTGTGTAATTCTAGTTCTAAAGTGATCGCCCTCCGTGTTAACGAAAACTTGAGTTTTATGCTTTAGCCTTCTAAATGATGCACTATGGATAATTCTATCCCTATCTCTTTGAAACGGCGTTCTATAAAGTGAATTAGCTTCTTTAAAAATACGGCCTTTACTTATAGACAGAGCTAAATTCGAGTAATTATTCATACTTTAAATTTAATAAATTGATATTATATTAGTAATATCAGTGTTGTTATATGATTAAAGAAATTAAATTTACGGATAAAGCTATAAAACAGATTAATAATTTGTT
>Ga0114997_10004800_pt1 | contig 10428 bp, 9 predicted proteins | sample ArcticOcean_MG_C_2_FD_87045 | JGI IMG/M metagenome (GOLD analysis project Ga0114997, IMG submission 87045) | Marine microbial communities from western Arctic Ocean - ArcticOcean_MG_CB4_136 | ecosystem: Environmental > Aquatic > Marine > Oceanic | place: Arctic Ocean: Canada Basin | collected... | reverse complement strand
TTTTAACTACGAGAACGTTCCTGATGGTTACAAAATGATTGGAAATGCTGTTGCGGTAGATTTTGCTGCCAAGATAGCAGCTAAAATTAGAGATGACTTAAAGCGACTGGGTAATATGCCTGTTAAATTTAATAAAAAGGGGACCCTCTATCTAGGTTAATTCAGAGCCTCGTTTTGAATTGCTATCAAATTTTACATCAAACTTCATATTTAGCTGACTTTGGTTTTTATGGCTTATAGCACTCCCACCATTATGAATGCGATGAGTAAATATATATTTATTATCAAACTCAACTCGAAGATTCCATGAAGCTGCTTTATCTGCTTTACGGCTTCCTTTATATATTTCTACTTTCTCAATACCATTTGGTTGAATAAAGCCCTCCCTGAAGTCTTCATATATTACCGAGATATCATTATCCTTTTTGTTAGTCAGCACTTTAATTTTGATATAGTCTTTACCTACAATAAAGTTAAAAAGATTTTGAGCTGCAATAGGGTTGCTGGAATATTTATCTAAAGAAATTTTGCATTCTGTTATGAGTTCAAAGTAGAGATTTTCTTTTGTATTTATTTCAAGATCACTAAACTTAGATACATTAGAATTATTACTTCTAAAATCATCGCAAACTTTTATCAGCCTATTTCTATGATCTTGATCTTCTGTTCCACCTTCTTCAAAACCCATGGCATTACTGATTAGTGAAAAGGGTCTATTATGTTTTATAGAGTCATTATTGTGTTTGATGGAAAAATTAAGTCGCTGCAATTCATTGAATAGGACTATGTCCTCTACCGAATCATCCCTATCATCAGTTCTATCTATACAAAAAGAATCGTCGACAATAAATCTTTTTAAAATTAATTTAGCAATAAGCATTCCTGCTTTTTCAAATTTTTGTTTTAAAGCTGGGTCTAGTCTACTAATTGCAGCGGTATCCTGATCTTGTTTTTGAATACATCTAGTCGTCGGATTTATAAGCTCTAATGAGATCAATTTTCTTGCAACGATTGCTTCTAATGCTGCTCCTGGATCTGCTTCCTTAGATTGATTGCGAATAGGTCCTCCTGTTTGTAGAAACAACTTATATTCATATTGGACATTTCCATAATTCCTGTCAATATAATTAGTATTAATAGTAAAAAATTCTAATATTCACCAAAGCATAGTAACTAATATAATTTTAAAGTATGTCAAAGTATAAACTTGAGGGTATTGCAACATATAAGCAGAGCTGGAAAATTGCTAATATGTTTGCAGACCAGCTCGTCGATGAATATCCAGAGTACTCCAGATATACTTTAGTAAGGCTGTTTAAGGGAACAATATATTACTACCATCAATCCAAAGGTTACGTAATGAGTAAGGTCGAGGCGTCAGAAATTATTACCAACGACACCCCATGCCCTCAATACTACCTTGATCATTTGAATAGCTTTTTAAAGGAGCCTGAAAAGTTCATAGATAAGATAGATAAAGTATCAACAAAGAAAACTAATTCAAAGAAAAAAAAATCAACTATTCAAGATTCAAGCGATGGGAATCTAGACTTTTTAAAAATAATCGCATTAGCACCAAGGAGTTAATTATGCCAGATAGACCAGAGACAGATAATCAGGAAACAGAATTTTCAGTCGGGTTACAGGTTCTGAGAACATTTAAAACTCAGGCAAACAAGCATCATTTTGCTATGGGTGAGTTTATCGATAACTCAGTTCAAAGTTATCTTGATCATAAAGATGAGCTAAAAAAAATTCCTGGATATAAGCCTAATATTAGAATTGAGGTCAATCAGCATCAAATATGTATCGAGGATAACTGTGCAGGAATTGCTACCGAGTTTGAGAAAAGAGCATTTGATATTGGCAACCCTAATATGAATGCAGCCGGGATTGGAACATATGGTATGGGGATGAAGGTTTCAGCTTGTTGGTATTCTGATACTTGGACAGTTACAACGAAGGCTCTTCATGAGGATGAGACCAAAACTTGGTCTATAAATATCAATAAGATTGTTGATGATAATAATTTATATATAGGTCCAGAAAGAAAAGCAGCTAAAGGCGCTGAACCCTTTACCAAAATTTTAATGACTAACCTTCATAGATACCCTAAAACCGCATCTGTAACAAGCGTTAAAGACATGATTCGTCTGATGTACAAGTTTTTTATTATCGATGATGAAATTAATTTTTATTACAACGGTGAAAAGCTCACATACATAGAGCCGCCTATTAAAACTCAATCAACCTATCCACATTCAGTAGATAAGCCTTTGGTCCATTGGTTTGGAGAGATTCCAAAATTAGATTTAGGTGATGGTTATTTTGCTCAAGGTTTCGTCTTTTTGCATAACTCAAAAGTAAAAAACCAATCAGGTTTTGGAATTTACTGGAAGAACAGATTAATAGAAGGCTCTTGGACAAATCCTTGGTTACCAAAGGCATCTGATTATGAAGATCCTATTGAAGCAAAAACATATGGTATTTATCTTGGTGATAATACGGCTATTAACCAGAGGCTTGAGGGTTGGCTGCATATTTCGAATAATTTCGAAGTTGTACACACTAAAAATCAAGTTATTTGGGTGGGCAAAGAGGAAATTCTAAAGAAAAAACTTAAAGCTGCTTTAGAGGAGGTCTGTCTTGTTGGTGATGATTCTGGGGAAACGTATGATTTTATTTATCAAGCCAAGAATGCCAAATATAAATGGACGCCTGGTGATGAGCCGGGTGGTAAGGGACCTATTTTTCCTCCTGGACCTAAAGGTCCTGGCGGGGGAGATGGAAAAGATGGAGGAACTATTAATATACCGCCCCCAACTCCAACGCCTGCACCTTCTCCAGCTCCGGCTGAACCTGGTGCTGAGATCATTCGATTTAAACATGGTGCTACTTCTTGGGAAGTGTCGGTCATTGAGCGTGCCAATGAGGTAAATGATTTTGTTGAAAAGGTTGATGGTCCAGACGGTCAAATGGACGATGATGAGAGAAAAATGATGATTAAAATTAATATTGGACATCCATTTATCTATAAATATTTCTCTGAATCTAATGATGAGCTATCAATTGAGGGAATCAAAAAACTAGCTATTGCTATGATTTTATCTCAAGTTGTGGCCGAAGAAACTGGAAATAAGCCCGTCACGCTTGTACGCCTTTTTAATCAAATAATTGATCTCGAAATTTTTAATTAATGGCTCAGGTGATAAAGCCTTATCAGGAGACAGAATTACCTGAGCCTTCATGGCATCCTAGTCCAGGTCCCTTTTATCAAAGATTCATAAAGGATCTTGATGATGACGCATTTGACTCTGCCACTAAAGAGCGAATAGACAGGGAAACTCTTAGTATTTTGGGTGCATGCCATAATCCTGATTCTCCTGAGCCGACTGATATGACTGGCGCTGTAATAGGTTATGTTCAAAGTGGAAAAACAACTTCTTTCAATGCTTTGACCATGCTGGCAATAGACAATGGCTTTACTTTAATCATTGTGCTGGGCGGCAGAACAAAGAGTTTATTAGAGCAAAATACTAATGAGTTCAAGACTTCACTTAAGTATTTTGTTGATAGGGAAGAGGCAATTGTAAAGGGGCCTTCTATCTCTAAGATTAAAGATTTGCCTATCTCAAAACTTGTTTCTAGAGGAACGCTGTTTAATGCTATGCCAATTATTTCTGTGCATCTTAAGCATCAAACCCACATAGCTAATTTATCTAAATTACTCAAATCATATCAAGGCGTTATAGCAAATCAAAATGTTCTAATTATTGATGATGAGGCTGATAATGCCGGTCTTAATTCCCAGGTGAATTCGAATAACTTCCATTCTAGTGCTGTCTATCAATCTATCAAAGATTTAAGATCGGTCTTGCCTAGATATTCCTATATTCAGTACACAGCAACACCACAGGCTTTACTATTAACATCACGCAATGATCATATGAGCCCTTCATGGGTCAGATTTATTACACCCGGTGATAATTACATTGGTACTAGTGAGATATTCTCTCCCTCATCTTTGTCTGTCATGCAAATTCCACCTGATGACCTTGCCCTTCAGAAGGGCAAGATTGATTTACCAGATAGTTTTTTTAATGCCTTTAGAACTTTTTTGTTATCTGCAGCTCAAGCAACGTCTCGAAGAAAAGAGCATTGGGGCTCAAAGAATATCACCCTGATGGTTCACCCACATCGCGAAACAAAATATCAAGATGCATGGGGTCTTGCAATTTCAAGTTATCTTGATGATTGCAAGTATGAAATTTCAGGTAATCAAAAATTCTTTTTAAAAAAGAATGAAAGCACTTTTAAAAAATCTTATGAGCACCTACGAAAAGCTTCTGAGGAGTTAACTTATGAGATAGATAGTTTTGAGAGTTTATATGATTGCGTGCCCGCAATTCTTGAAGAACTATCATTGACTGTTCTGAATCGCAGTTCTAGACATTCAAATATTCTTTCTAGGGAAGTTGATTGGGGCGATAAGTATCATTTAGTAATCGGTGGTGATCTTCTTGATAGAGGCTATGTTGTTAGAGGCCTTGTCACAACGTATATGCCAAGAACTCCTAGCACCAACGCAGATACATTGCAGCAACGAGGAAGATTTTATGGTTACAAAAAGCAGCATTTCAATTTCATTAAAATTTGGTTAAGCCAACATAGCATTGAAGCCTTTCAGTCCTATTTAGAAAGTGAACAATACTTGTATGCAACATTAAAAGCCTGGACATTAACCAATACACACCTAAGTGAATGGAAGCGTGAAATCCTTCTGAGTCCAAAATTAGAGCCCTGTAGAAGGTCTATTATTGGTATAGACATAATCCCTAATGCTGTTTCGTCATCAGGTTGGTCCTGGCCAAGACGCCCGCTAAAAAATATAGAGAATGAGGAAGTTGTAAGCGCTCTTATTAAAAATTTTTCAGATAAATTTTCTATCCCATCTGATGCAGATACTTGGACAGATGCAATGAAATACATGCGTGCAGATAATTTAGATTTGCTTGAAGTTATGAATCTGCTTTATGCCTTCTCTTTAGATCCTTCAGATCAGCCAAAATGGTTGGTTATGCAAGCCTTAATTGGTACTTTAATCAGTAAAGACTATTCTGCATCAATCTTTTTAATGGGGACATCATCCTTGAAATTATCTGATTTTACATCTCGAAAGAGAAAGCTTAAGCAGGTAATTCTTAAAGAGGATGAAGAAGGAGCTGAGTCAGAATCTTATGAATTCATAGATCCATTCCAAGGAAAAAATGACCGTTATACTTATCCAGGCGCAAGATGTCTGTTCAACAATATTCCACAAACCATAACTTTCCAGATTCACAGATTAACTCTTACTAAAACTAACGGCGATGAGTATCTAGCCTTAGTACCTATAATCAAAATGCCGCTTAGGAATGGGTTACTTATGGAGCTCCATGACGATAATGTCTTGTTAGATGATGGTTTTATTAGTGAGAGTGATTAATGCGCACCATAAAAGAGATTTATAATAGCGTCCTTGTAAAGCATGGCATAGCTGATCGTGAATTTTATATTGTCGAGCCATCTGACTTTAATGATTCAATTAAAGTAGGCATTTCACCAGATGGATATCCTTCAATATTGGTCGCTGCGACAAAGCAAAGTGACTCCCTTGAACCTATAACTCTTTCTGGAATAGAGGCAATTTTTAATTTAAATTGCATAATTAACGAGGAAGAGGACTCTCAAAAGGGATGTTTTCATGTCATTACATTTCGCCAAGATGAACCAGCTTTAAGGCAATTCTTTTTTGATTTTTTTGAAGAGATTTTTGTTTTGACTGGGCCGTTAGATTCCTCTGCTTTGAAAGAACATCTTTTAAATCTAGCAGATCTATTTTCATATGCCTCCAAAAAATCCAAGAAAACTATGATGGGTTTATGGTCTGAACTACTTATAATTTTAGCTGCAAAAGATATTGAATCTTGGGCTAGCAAATGGTCTGAAGAAATACGTGCCACTTTTGATTTCTCATTTGGGCACATTGGCATAGATGTTAAAAGCTTTGGTTCCTCCCACAGAAAACATTATTTTAAATATGAGCAATTGCACAATCTAAGTGTTGAGCAAACCATTATTTTATCGATGTGCTGCAAGGAAGACGATCAGGGTGAATCTGTCTTTGATTTATTTAAGGAAATTAAATCTGAAATTCATGACAAAAAATTAATCTCTAAATTAGAACAAAAAATATTTAAGTTAGCAGGTTCCAATATTACAGAGTCTCACAGATTTAACTTTAATACAGCAATGCAAACCTTGGTGGTACTCCAGGGTGAATCTATTCCCTCTATAGCAAAAGATTCATTTCCATCAACCGTTAGCGAGATAAGCTTTCTCTCTGATTGCTCCGATGTGCCAATGATGCCATTCTCAGAAGATAATCAGGCTCAACTTCTTCAAGGAGTATTAGTTTTTCCTGATCAATAAATTACATGTCTTATATTAAGAAATGTAATAAATGTGGAGCCAGGATTAGCATGCGAGAGATGTCTCAAGGTCAATGGGTAGCTTTTGATGTAGGATCTGATGAGCCGCATGAGCATGGTGTAGCAGGGCGAAAAAACGGAAGAGCGCTAGTTAAGAAAAATAAAACTAATAAAGTTCAAAAAACTCAGAATATAAAAGCAAATAAAATCATTGATCGTTCGGGTGAAGTTCATAGCATCCAGGACCTACCAAATGGCTGGTTAGATTTAACTGAATCCAATCTTAAAAAACTTTTGATGCAATTGATCGGGCTAAATTTTAGTGTACAAATTGAATATCAAGATAGAAATGGCGATACAACTAATAGAGAAATATATCCACTTAGCCTGATCCAAGGCTATTCAACATCGAGGAGCACATCTAATAGCTTAAAAGTCGTTAGTTACTGTAAGTTACGCCAAGATTACAGAACATTCTTGCTTGGCAGCATTGAAGAAATAAAAATTGATGGAGAAATTCCTAACACCTTTATTAATAAGTTTGACTCTTTGTCCTTCACTGCTCAGCAGAACATTCTTAGTGGAGCAAATTTTTATGGGAGCTATTACCATGAGCCCATTAAAACCCTTAGAGACTCTGCGGCATCTCCAACGCCAGAAAAGCTAAAGAACATTCCCAAGCCTAAGCTTAAGCCCACAACTAAAGCTCCATCCAAAGCTAAGACTCAACCTAAGCTTGAGACTAGAGCTCGAACAGTTGATTACGCTCGCAAGCAAGAAGCACCTGAAGATGAAGACAATATTGGCACATGGATATTCTGGGGCTTGCTCATTTTCGTTATATATAATTTACTAGGTTAGTCAAAGGAGAAATAAATATGGAATTTAAATGTAGTCACTGTGGCGAAACAAATGAATTAGATTTAAGCAAGTTAAATGTTAGTGAGTTGGCAGAATTCTCTAATGAGCCTGCAGATGATTCAGATGCAATTCTTGCACTTAAAGAGGAGCTTAAAGAACAGCAGATAGTGTTGGAAAGGCAACAAAAGCAATTGAAAGATGCTCAATCTGGAATAACTAAAGCTATCTCTAAGACAGATAAGCCATCAATGGAAATCCAAGGAGAGGTAGCAGAAGAGGTTCTAACAGATATGCTCGAAGATGCTTTTCCAGAAGATGCAATCTCCTCTATCAAAAAAGGGCAAAGTGGAGCTGATGTGAGACAGGTTGTAATGACTCAATCTGGTTATGAGGCTGGATCTATATTGTTTGAATCTAAAAGCACAAAAAGTTGGTCAAATAGCTGGGTTGATAAACTCAGATCAGATATGCAGGAAGATGGCTCCACTGTTGGTTTGCTTGTTAGTAAGGCTTTTCCGGCTAACAAAAACGATTTACTCGTTCAGCTAGAAGATAGAATTTGGTTATGCAAGCCTGGTTTGCATGTAACAGCTTTTGTTAGAGCTTTGCGTCAGGGCATCTTAATGGGGGCTAGAAGAGAGGTATTAGATGAATTTGCCTCTACTTCTAGCAAAGATACTTTGTATGAATACATTACGGGTGATTTTGTTGAGCAGATTTCTAATATTGCTAGGATTCATTCCAATCTTAATGAAGAGATTGTTAAAGAGAAGAATGCTTTTAAGCGTAAATGGTCTGCGAGAGAAAAAATCCTCGATCAGCTTTCTGATTCCATGACTGGAATAGTTGGTAGTATTTCTGGAATAGGGGTTCCAAGCATTAAGCTTGAAAAAATTAAAGAACTTTCATTGGAGTAAAATAGAATGAATAGCTTAGATTACTTAAATCAAATCTTTAACAAGCAAGAGCCTGTTCTTAAGGATATGTTTGCAACTCTTTTTATGCATATTATTCAGGATATTGAAAGTGGTGTTGAAATAATTAATCCGCATTTAATTGATGAATTAAAAGGCTACCCTCACGAGATGGATCTTTCGGCAACCTTAGGAAGATTCACATACGATCATTTTTCTCTAGACTCAATAAAAAAAATTTCAGGCGCAAGGTCTTTCTCTTTACTTAACTTACATGCAATTTTTAATCGTAAACCATTGTCGCATCATCAAGATAGGAAGCGATTAAGAGGAATCGTATCTAAAACATACACCCTTGTTCAATACCAAGAATTTAGCTCCATAGCAGACAATATTATTATGTGGAGACATAAACATGCCCACAATAATGGCATAAGAAATAGTTCTCAAGCATTAGTGCTATTTGCACTAATAAGTTTGTTTTTAAAAATATATCCCGATAAATTACGCGATCAAATCAATGGAATAACTGAATTTGATGCTTTTATCAACGTGGACTGTATGGGATCCATTGGAGTATTCTCTTCAGATCTTGAGACTGAGTCTGAAGATATACCTCTAATAGAGAATATTAAGAGTGATTCAAACGAACTCATAGATCATTCAAGCCAAATTCATGAATCCTTACTTAATTTAAACTTTGCTTCAAATGATCAAACTCAGACCATGCATCATGCAATAGCCAGGATCGAAAATATTGAAATGGATATTCAGCAAATGAGCATTGCATTAAATGAAACCAATCATTACTTTAATAAAAAACATGAAGATGAGGTAAAAGCAGCGGAAGAGGACGAAGCAAGAGCGAAAGCGGAAAATCTTGCATGGCATCAAAGGCATGCTGGTGAGATTTTAAATACAACGAAGAAGGACATTGAAAATGGTATTCCAACTGGCCTTGAATCTGCATCCTTAGATTTGATTATTGGGGATGGTACCGTAATTGAGTTAGATGAAAGTGAGATAGTAATGTCTAACAGTTATGAATATGAGCGTGAGGATGGAGAGCTAGTCCAGACAGGTATTCAACATCCATTTTTAACAGATGAGGCTAGAGAAAAATATTTTCCATCAGATTCTGACATCGCTAAACCTGATCTTAAGATTGTTCCAGACCATACTCCCGATGAAGTTTCCAATGAATTCAGCGAATCTTTAGTGGAAGATGAGGAGCAGAATATCTCTCTGACTAAAGCTGAAATAGAAGATCAATTGCAATTATTAAGGCGAGAGATACAGCAGCACATGAAATCAGAGTATAAGGAATTTGAAAATTGGCATAATATTTTAATGAAAGCTTTAATTAAAGAGCTGACTAACAACCATTTTAATACTCCTGAAGAATTCAAAGATAGTGATGCTTTCAGGCACTATTACAATTCAGGTCAAAAGAAAGGCAAAGCTTTAGAGCATCCAGCTATTGTTGAGCAAAAGAATAATGCAAGAATATTCATGGACTATCAACTAGAAAAATATTGGCCTCGTATTCATATAATCCTAACGAAAGGATCAAACTAAAAGCATGGACTCCGAAATGACTAGCAGAATTATTTACAATAATAATCCTGACCAAAAACTCCCTAATGACATCCAGCAGAAGTTTATACAGGCCTAACAAGATTGAGGGTAAGTACTAATAATGAATGCTCAATTTTTGTGATCTGCTCTGATCCTAAATATGCAGAATATGGAAAAACCTGGGATCAAAAGTGACTATTGAAAGTAAATTAGATCTTATCTTGGAGAGGTTAGATATTATCGAGATGAATCTTGGTATTAAGCCTAAGTCTTTATTTGATAATCTTCAGCCAACAGTTACAGTCGCAGATGCTGCAAAACTTATGGGCTGCACTACGCCAAAGATCAGACAATATATAAAATGGAATATGCTTGATACTTTCAAAGTTGGTGGTCGTAGAATGATTGTCTCTGGCTCACTTGCTGAGCTAATTAAATCAAATGCTAATGCCCAAAACAGAGATGGTAAAAACAGTTAACGTATCAATCTTGCATCTGTTACAAAATATATTAAGTTTATTTGCAATTTATCTCTTCCCTTACAGTCCAAGAATTAGGTAGTATTAAGGAAGTACATGGAAGCAACGAATTCACTCAATATATTC
>Ga0114997_10004799_pt1 | contig 10428 bp, 23 predicted proteins | sample ArcticOcean_MG_C_2_FD_87045 | JGI IMG/M metagenome (GOLD analysis project Ga0114997, IMG submission 87045) | Marine microbial communities from western Arctic Ocean - ArcticOcean_MG_CB4_136 | ecosystem: Environmental > Aquatic > Marine > Oceanic | place: Arctic Ocean: Canada Basin | collected... | reverse complement strand
CGTGTATACGGAGACTTCAAGGGCGGCGGTGGTGTCGTACCCGTCCGCTCCCGCCGTCCCAGACCCGGGAGCGGTACCGCCTGTTCCGACGGTGATCGTGTAAGAGGTTGCCGTAATGGCCTGATCTGTCAATGCACGGAAGCCACCCGCTCCACCACCCCCGGCGCCGTAGTTGTGGCCGCCGCCTGAGCCGCCGCCCCCCACTATGAGAACGTCAACCAGACCAGCGCCAGCACCAGAGACCACGAAAGTTCCCGTGGACGTGAACTTGTGGGAGCGGTACTTGGTGGCGCTCTCAGTGTAGTCAGTGACGGTGCCGCCAGTCGCGTCGATGCCGCTGGCGGCACCAGAGGCACCAAGCAACGCAGCCTTGAAAGCCCCAAGAGGCATTACGCCATCGCCGCCCCGGCCAAAAAGCCGTACCAGATCGTTCCAGCATCAACCGTCGTAAACGTCAAAACATCCACACCCGCAGCAGTCAAAGTCGGGGCAGTGCCACCAGCCCAATCAACTGATGCAGGCCACGCCACTGTCTGCGATGCACCATTCGTGAGAATCAACGAAAAGGAGCACGCCTTGGCGGTAGCCGACGGGTTAGAGAACGTGAACGTGTTAGTGCTGGTATCAACCGTGGCAGTCACCACGTTGCCCAACGTCAAGTCGATGTCCTGCGTGCCACCACCGGTCCCACCAATAATGTTGACCGTTTCGGAATAGTCCTTCATTTCCGGGCGGGTCACCAACTGGTCAGCGGCGACAAGTTCACCACTCATCGTGCCACCAGCCAACGACAACTTCGTCGCATCAGCAGCAGTAGCCGCCCACGCTGTAGCACCACCACTCGAATGAGTCAACACATGGTTAGCGGTAGCAGACGCAGCGTTAGACGCACCCGTACCCATTTTCGTTTCCAACGCAATCAACGCACCGGAATGATTAGTGTGAACAACATCATGCTCGTACCCTGACGTATCAAGATCCGTAGACGCCGACGGTGAAGGCTGCTCAGTGGAGGTGTCAAGCGCACCGGGATATGCAGTAGCCATCTACCTCTTCCTCCGCAACGGATTTGGCTTATGCTTCAGGGAGTCCAATTTCTTCAGTTCTTTCTGCCAGAACCCAAGTGTCTCCTCTCGGAAACTCCCCCAAGCCCGCTGACCCGGATCAAGGGTGTACCCCTTGGAACTCTTTCTCTTCTGAGCGCCGCTCTTCTTAGCCATCAGGCAAGCGTAACAGTAATCGCACCAATAGCGATAGAGATCGTGTCACCATTCGCCACCGTCTTGTTCGCATCAACCGCCGTATGAAAAAGCAGGTTACCTGAAGTAGCCGCATCCCAAATACCTATATGCGTCACAGTAGCCGCAGGCAAATTCGTCCAAGTCTCAACAGCCGTATTCTCAGTAACACCAGCAGCATTCGTACCCGCAAGATTAAACTCACAAAGTTGACGCGCATACGTGTAAGCACCCGCAGCAACCTCAGCACCCGAAGCCGCGTCCACAGGATCAGCAGTATGCAACGAAATATACACACTCCCATCCGGTGGAGTCGTGAACGCAGCCCCCCGCAACACGTAATCCAAAGTCTGCTCTTCAAGATAGTCAGACATCTCAGCCATAATAAAAGTTTCCTCCCGAAAGACGTTGCAACAGTCCACCAACATGATAGACATACAACACCGCCCCGTCCAGACCACAGGGCAAACATAAACCGAGGTCTGCGAACCCCCACCCGGTTCCGTTCGCCCGTCAGAAGGGCTACTGCCCCCTGCACAAAAGCCAAGAGGCGCAGGGGCAGACCAAACATCGTAGTAGGTCAGGTCGAACCGTACCCACAAACGGACGGAGGGACCCAAGGGGTGCCTATACCCTAGTGACGACACACTATGTCACCACAAGACCCCCACAAACGACAAATCCGGTGTCCTCGCAATACCAAACTAGCCTGACACATATATATGAAGGGGGCCTCAGGTACATCCACCCCCCACGAGCAAGCGTCACTGCCAAACCACCGTCCAACACACCCCCCACCCTTACCAGACCCTCAGTAACCAGTGACCCCACTGTCAAAGGGGTTGTGGGGTCGGAGGCGAGAGAGGTATCCGGGTGGGATGGGGGTGTGGTATGTCAGGGTGGTAGGAGCGGGGGGGATAGTGGGGGTAGAGACTAGCGAAAGCGAATGGTCCGGTGACATTCGGGGGTGAGGTTTGTGTCTTTCGGTTGATTGGGGATGGCAAGCAACGTCCCGATGTGGGTAAAGGTCTAGGGATGCTGGCACCACGGAACATCCGTGGACGATGAGTGACGCTGTACGGCTGCTTGGCCGCCTGAGGGCGTCCTATGCATCCGTAACGCGCAGTCAGACGCACCCGGATCTGCGTACGCCTCGCAAGAGAAACGGAGGGCGAGGCCAACGCAGGTAGAACATCCATAGGCAACGAGTTGCCAACGGCTGTACTACTTCGGGAGGTTCGAGTCTCAGGCGACCTGCTGAGCGATCTGGATTGGAGCCAACCAGTTGACTCCAACCATGCAGGTCATCTTCGACCCGACCCCACCACACACACACACAGTGACGGCAATGTTTCTATGCGTCGCAAACGGTTGTAAAGGGCACGCGCTTGGTGTGCCATAGTTCACAAGGAATGCGCTTGTGACCGATGCCACACCAACCGTGCCTCATCCACAAGGGAAACAGAGGGTGGATGAGTGCACCCTTGACAACCTGCGACGCACCGAACCAAGCCGTGCACTGTGAGATGCGCTGAGTGAGCGTGCTAGCAGCGATAGGAAATGTCGGTGGATAAACCGTCCATCGTATGACATAGCAATCAGGGGCTTAGGAGGCCCCGCACTTATGAAGAACCCACTATCAGACCAGACGGAGAGGACCATCCAGATGCGTGACATGGATGCCCTCCTTGACGCACTACTACGGATATGCACGACCATCCGGACTGCCTTGTTCCACGACAGGAGCCTAGATCTAGGGCGCCTTGACGGGGATCAGGTCAAGAACCGGGCGAACCAGTCCTTCGGCAAGTTGTCGGGAAGCCAGATCGGCGGGGTGCGATCCGTCAAGATCCCAGCCGCTATCTGTCAGCCGCTTGACGAATACTTCGATGGACTGCGAGGCCAGTCGATCATGCTGACCGGGGTCCACTTCGGGATGCCGTTCACGACGGAACCCTGCGAGGGGCTTCGGATCGCAGCGTGGTCAGATGGGGTACGGACAGAGACTTACGACATCCTCGCTCAGGAGGCACGCAGTGTCGATGGTCCGGACGAGTTCCAGTTCGTCGGCGTCATCCCGTGCGATTTGCTGGATATCCCGTTTAATCCCAACTCCATATCCGGCGCTGCTTCACAGGTGCTTGGATCTATCAGGTCCCTTGTCGCAGAGACATCGAAGGTCTGCGGAATCACGTCGGACTTCCGAGGTATGCCGCAGGATGACGAAGCGATGGACGTTCTTGATAACGAGATCGCCCGTCAACTAGGCACCCAGCGGCAGGCCTAGCGCCTCCGTCGGCTGGCATCCCGGCTCCCAGTGGGGGTCGGGGTGCCGCCCGGTGGTGAGGTCGGGGGTGGTGGTCGCAAGGGCCACCGCCCCACGGCCCGACCGAGGGGAATGGGTCCATTGTTATCTAAAGTGTTGGCGATTATGAAGAGGAGCAGCACAATGATTAAATACCCTGCGAATATGCAAACAATAGATCGAAGAATGAAAGCAATGAATGAACTTTTCTTTGATCTTCGTGAAGATGGTATGACTTATGTAGAGATTGGGAAGTTGATGCGATGCTCTCCGGGTTGGGCTAGGCACAGGGTAATGCGGCATCGGTGGCATAACGAAGATAAAATACATAGAACTCAATGAAAGAAGAGGGATGATATGTCAGAGCATTGCATGATGGTGTTGATGAGGTGGTTTGGTCGGGTTCGGATGGACTACGACTACACGAAGATGGTCGGACGAGATGGATGGGAGTGGTGAGCCTGAGATGTGAAGGTCAGGATTGCACACGAGCAGCAGCAACGAAGGGGCTATGCGCCAAACACTACCAACGGATGCAGAAATGGGGAAGAGATGACCCGAGGTTCATCCACCCTCGTACTGCGACAGACCCCATGTATTGTGAAATGGAAGAGTGCGAGAAGCGTGTCATTGCTCGTAGTCTGTGCACCAAGCACTACCAGAGATGGGCTGCTCATGGTGACCCCAACACTTGCTTCAGTCCTCAAGCCGAAACTCCCGAAGAGTATTTAGAAATGCGCCATGTCAAGACCGATGGGTGTTGGCTATGGACAGGTTCAACGGACATGTATGACGGGTACGGTAAATGTCATGTCAAGCAATGGCGGGAAGAACTAGCAGCGTTGGGCGTGGGTGGTGGAAAGTATATGCGAGCGCATCGGTTTGCTTATGCCGTTTGGGTAGGGCCGATCCCTAAGGGTACGGTAATCCATCACACTTGTGCTAACCGCCCATGTGTTAACCCGGACCACTTACAGGCAATCACTCCTGAGGAAAATACGGCTGAGATGATTGAACGGCAAGCGTATTTGAAGGAGATATGTGAGTTGAAGAAGCGTATCCAAGAGTTGGAAGACGCTCTCGCCTTGAAGGAGGAAGACAATGAATGAGATGAGTTCAGCACAGGTATACCGGGCACGTCAGGTTGTGATAGCACGGGCAGCCGAGGAGAATCAGAGGTTGTATGACGTGATGGTTGCTACGAAGGCACGTCAGCGTCGTGTTGCTCTGGCAGTGAAGCCAGTGCAGCAGGTATCAGTAATGGGCAGGGTCAAGGCGGCTCTGTTGCGTAAGAACAAGAAGGTATGACATGGAACAGTCGAAGGCTAACCGATTGGCAAACAACATGCGAAAGTTTGCGTTGTTTATTCAAGACAATGCTGATGAACTACCCGATGACATCAAGATCGATGTTGCTACGCACCTATGGAGTTGGGATGCGAGCGATGACACTGAGATACCAGCCACCATTGGTAAGGCTATGCGTGCAGCGATGCATGATGGTGCCGACATCAAGAAGGATTACTCTGATAACTACTTCCGTTGTTACATGACGTGGGGTATCGAAGATCCGAAGGTGACATGGAAGATTGTGTCTAGTCGTGAGGATGTGTGCACCAAGAATGTTGTTGGTACACACAAGGTGATAAGGCAGGTACCACCTGAGGGTGACTGGACTCAGAAGGAAGTAGAAGAAGAGATCGTTGAGTGGGAGTGTCACTCTCTCCTTGCATCAACCACTGACGCATGAGTAAGGGGCACAGGTGGGGTAACTCGCATGATGGTGAGCGTGTTATCTGTATCAACTGCGAGTGTTCACCTATGAGTTCGGATGCGAAAGAGCGTTGTCTTTGGCAGGCATTGTTTACTCCTGCTCTGGCATTGGCTCGTCGTACTGACCCTGAGACTAGCCGTGAGGGTGCCAAGTTGATTGATCCGAAGCGGGGTACGAGGCGTTGGCAGGTGTTGGTGTATCTGCGTGCGAGGTTGGGGTCTTGGGTACCTAGCCACGAGATGTGTACTGCCAGCGTAGGTGGTAGTGAGGGGTTGCGTAGGTTGAGGGAACTACGCACTGCGGGGTGGCCTATCGAAACTAAAGTGTTGGATGGTGGCCCCGCATACAGACTTAACTTTCTTAAAGAGGTGGGCTGATGTCAGTGATGACGAAGCATGGGGTATCCGGGTATCGGACACATGCATGTCGATGCAAGGTGTGTGTTAAGGCATACGAGGAGCATCTCGCAACGAAACGTGACCAGCAGAAGGGGCGGGTGAGGACAGACAAGTTGCCTTCCACGACTAACACGTTGAAGCATGACACCATGACAAGAGAGGAGTACAACAGGTTGCGGATGGGTGAAGCGTCCCCTCCTCGGAGAGTAAGGGGTACTGAATGGCTGAAGTAACGAGTGGTGCCTTGACTGTCATAGTATTGAATGATGTTGAGGCTATGGCGTTGGCTGATTTGTTGGAGACATCAGATCCTAACGATAACATTGAGTTAGATGATCTTACTAATGCAATGATTGGAGTGGATTATGAATGACGTAGCAGGTACATGTCCTCGTTGTGAGGAACACAGCATGATGGTGCCGTTGGAGGTTAATGCGTTGAGTCGCACCACCCGTGGAATAGTAGATACCCCGGTATGGGTGTGCTCTGATTGTGGTATGGATGAAGGGTTGGAAGATGCCTTTCATACTGGTACCACTGAGCAGACTGAGTGGCCGATGATGCGTACTTTCGATTACTTCATCAAGGAAACAAATGTTCAGACAGCCCGACTAATGAATGAGGTAGATAATGTATGAGTCTGAATCGATGGCGAAGGATAGAAACAAAGAGTTGTTTTATGAGATAGCAGACATCATAGATTTCCAGCCCAACACATATAATCAGGGATCATGGGGTGAGTATGCACCTGACGCCGCTGCTTATGTAGCGTGGTCGAAACTATATGGTGATGTTCGTTCCGATGGGCATGAGGATGCACGATGGGCGAAGGTTGCAGAGTGTGGTACTGCGATGTGTGTCGCTGGACATGCAGCCCACTTGTCTGACTTTTATCCGATACTGACTACCGATACTCAAACTAATGAGAGTTCTTATACATGGCATGAGGTCAGCGGGTTGCCTAATCAGCCAGAGGGGCAACCGATTAACCGGGTTGCTAGAGGGTTGCTTGGTATCACGGAAGAAGAAGCAGACACGTTGTTTGATGGGTCATTAACGTGGTCCGGTAAGGATCTTCGTGCCTTTGGTGGAGGTGCATCGATATTTGATTATGAGGAGGGAGCGGAATGATGCATTGGGAGGGTAGGTTCAATGCGTTGGTGCGTAGGCTGATAGAGATTAGTGATAGCCCTGATCTTTCTATAGATCGGTTGTTTGCCTATGACTTGGTTGCTCGTGCACATGAGAAAGACATACGACAAAGTAAAGAAGCGATGTTGGCAGCAGAGGGAGCAGGCTGATGACCGAAGAAGAGTTTCATCCAACGTGTGACGTGTGCGGTAAGTACATCTTCGCTGTTGATGGATGCAAAGGACACGCGGTGGTCTGGGAGACGGTAATGACTGACGGATACGATAATGACTGACTTCCATATGCCTGACTCATGGTATGACCCACCCGATGAGGCATGTGAAGGATGCGAAGGCAAGGGTTGTCACCTATGCGACAAGCAGATAGCACACGAGTTACATATCTCAACCGATCCACGAATATGAAAGAAGGAAAGTTATGAGCCAAGCAAATCAGATGGTATGTTGGGGTAACCTAACAAGAGATCCTGAACTGAGGTACTTCGAGAATGGAAGCGCCGTGTGTAACACCGGGATGGCGATCAACAAGACATGGACAGACCCGAAGGGTCAGAAGCAGGAGAGCACAGAGTTCTTTGATCTTTCCATCTGGGGTAAGATGGGAGAGAATGTGGCCGAGTCTTTTGCTCGTGGCGATAGGGTTATGGTGGTGGGAAGCCTTAAGATCCGGCGTGTCGAAGGTGATGACGGCAGCAAGAAGCAGTTCCCTGAAATCAACGTCGAAGAGATCGGTCCAACATTGAGGTGGGCTACCACTACGCAGGCTAAGAACCCTAAGGACGATGGACCTGCCGCTCAGTACCCAGCCAAGGCGACAGCGGAGCCTGACTTCTAACCACATGTCTACACCGTTGGGCTTAGACCTTAAGAGATGGTGGGCTAAGGCCCAGTGCAAGGGCAAGGCCGTTGAGTCTTTAACTAAGAACGATTGTTGGGGTTGCCCTGTACAACGTGAATGTTTATGGGCTGCTATCACTGATGATGACAGGCTTGGAGATCATCCCATGTTTATTCGGGGTGGTGTGGCTGCCCGTAAGAGAGAGGAGTTGTGGTGGTGGTCGGATCGTGATGATCTAAAGACATATGTGGCCTGCTTAATGGAGGCAGAACGGAGCGAGTTTGCCAGCCAAAGACGAAGGAAAAGTTAGGCTAATAAACAAGGTAGTTAATCAGTTCGCTAGTAGTATGAAGCATAAACCCTTCATCAATGATATGGATAAGGCTAGAACGTTGGGGTTTATTGCTACGTTACGTGATGTTATTACGCAGCATGGTAGTAAGCCTATTAAACGAACACCGTCTTACGAACCTCTTTCTTTAACACCAATAACGGAAGAGCAACGAGAGCAATCAAGAATAGAAATCTCCAAAGTGAGAGATCACCTAAAGAAAGGTAGAACTAATGAGTTGGATGACACAGAGGATTAGTCATACGGAACCGGGGACACACCCCATGCTGAATCAACGTGATGAAGATAGCAGCAACGCACTTGCAGTGATGGAGAAAGCAGGTGCATTGTTTAATGTTTACTATCCTCCTGCTGCATACAAAGGATACGCTGACGACTTCGGTCAGTATGAGGCGAACAAAGTGCCGCTAGTTGAGTCAGGTAAGCACGAAGGCTCTTCTCTATACAAGTGGGTGGTGCGTAATGACACCAACGAGGCGTTGGGTTTGCACTCAGGTTCCTATGCGGAGACAGATAGTTACAGGTACGTCGGTGAGATGGCCGAGCGTTTGTTCCCCAACAGCACGGAGTCATGCACTCTGTTCGGTAAGGGTGAGCGTATGGCGTTGGCTCAGAACATCGGTGAACCCATCGACTTGGGTGATGGTGACATCATCAAGCCTCAGGTCATGTGGATTAGTTCATACAATGGACAGTGGTCAACATCGGTGTACCACTTGACACATCGTTGGTTCTGTATGAATCAGTTGGCTGGTGCTGCACCGATCTTCAGTGTCAAGCACACCACGAACCACAACTTCACCTTCGAGCAGCGCAGCAACATCTTGCTGGAGGCGATGGAACATGCTCAGGTGGTGGCTAGGATGGCACGTACACTGAAGGATCAGGCGTTCACTGATGCACAGTTCGAGCATCTAATCAAGCAGGTTGTGCCCTTGCCTAAGCCCTTCAATGAGGTGGGTGACATTCATGCCATTGCAGAGAAGCGCATGAAAGAGAACCGTGATGCGATGCAGTTGACGTGGCGTACTGAATGCACTCAGTTCGGTAACGTATACAGGATAGACCAGACAACAGAAGCGTTCGATGGTAACAGGTGGCTGGCTTACAACGCAGTGCAGGGTGCCGAGCAGCACAACATCAACGCACGATTCAATACCAGTGACGTTGGTAAGCAGCGATCAATGACGAAGATGATAAGTGGTGGAACACCGTTTGCCAGTAGGGCATTGGACCTTCTAAGAGTGGGGTGAGTATGGCTAAGCGTGTAACTGATGAGGAAGTAAAGACTTTGTATGCCGACCACAAGGAATTCTATCAGTGGTCGTATCCGTGGAATGATTGGCTTGATGGTGGTTGGTGGGTTATTGAGAAAGGTATCGACTATCACACGCCAACGAAATCTATGCGGAAACTAATCCATGACAAGAAGGTCAGATGGGGTGGACATATTCATACACGCCTCATAGCCCAAGACACTATATTGTTTAGAAGGGAACCAGATGCTAGCAACCCCGGAACACCGACTCTTTGTCCACCGTATAGCGGAGGCATGGGCTGAAGGTAGCGAGGCTCCTAGCCAGCCGAAGGGTACGCTGTGGCGTGGCTCTTGGGCTGGTATGTGTGCCCGTAAGGTAGCGTACATGACGCTAGGAGAGGAGCGGACAGACCCTCCTACTACGGCAGATTACTGGCGTATGGGGTTGGGTTCTGTAGTGCATGAGTTGTTGGAGCCTGCCATTAAGAAATGGTTAGATAAAGATGACACTGTTACTGTTGAAGAAGAGATCAGTGTCAGCCTAGGTGAGCACGGCAACGGGCACATTGACTTGGTGTTGAACACAGCGAGTGGGCAGAAGATTGTCCTTGAGTTGAAGACCATCAACGGTTTCGGTTACAAGATGGCTGTTGAGAAGGGTGAAGGCCCGAGGCATTCTCATGTGTTGCAAGGTGCAATGTATGCGAAGGCGTTGGATGCTGACATGCTGGTTGTTGGGTACCTGTCGATGGAGAACATTGCACCTAACCGTGCTGAATCGTTTGGCATTGATGACATCGGTAGGTTTGCTAGTGAATGGCATTACCCGAAGTCTGAGTACATGCCGCTGGCTACTGCGGAGACTGATCGGTTGGAAGGTATCGCTGTTGCTGCTCATGCGAATGGGGTATCAGTTATCCCTCGCCGGTTTGCTCATAGTGATCCGGACATCCCGTTCCCTGCGGAGATAGATAACCCTGCTACTGGGGCGTGGAGATTCGGTACATCGTTTGGGAAATGCTGGCAGTGTAGGTACTGTGATTATCAGACACGTTGCACTACAGATAAGGCGAATGGATGTTGACTCCGGATCGTAACGGCCAACTATGTATTG
>Ga0114997_10004797_pt1 | contig 10430 bp, 6 predicted proteins | sample ArcticOcean_MG_C_2_FD_87045 | JGI IMG/M metagenome (GOLD analysis project Ga0114997, IMG submission 87045) | Marine microbial communities from western Arctic Ocean - ArcticOcean_MG_CB4_136 | ecosystem: Environmental > Aquatic > Marine > Oceanic | place: Arctic Ocean: Canada Basin | collected... | reverse complement strand
TACTATTACTACTAATACTGCTAAAAAAAGAGCTCACACACGACGCGATGTAAGCAAGCATCCACCAAAGCAACGCACCTGAGCTGTTTTTAACTAACCGGTGGCGACGCCCCATAACATCGTCAACAGAAAGACTTGGAGCAAACCTCTGGCGAAGTGTTGCGGTGGCGTCAACACCATCATCTCTTCCGTGGCGTCTGGTGGTAACGGTCCCGGGGAGTTGTTCGTAAACATATACGTGTTCGCGGGAGTTACAGCTAACGTTAACGCGAATAACCCAAACGCGGAGACTTTCCCGAGGGAGGAGTTCGGATCGACGACGAGCGAGAGCGTGCCTAAACCGCCTAAAATCTCGCACGCGCCGGTCCAATTGACGTGGAATCGCTTCGAACCCGGGAGTTTCCAGAGGCCTCCGAACGCGTTTTCGTGTGGTACCATGGCATCGAAAACTTCCGGTAACGCGAAGTGCGCGGCGCCGGCGAGCACGTACGTCAGGCCGAGCAAAGGCCACGTGCGCTTGGAAAACTGAAAAACAAAGTCCGGGACAATATCTTCCACGAAAGGGCCGACTTTCGCGCACGAAAGGTACGTCAACAGACACAGACCGATCCATATCGAAACGACGACCAAAATTTGCGTCCGGTCGTCTTGCGAGGAGACCCACGCGCCTTTGTATCCAGGTCTCGCCCACGGCGATAAGAGGGAATCTTCTTCTTTGTCTTTGTCTTCTTCTTTTCGTGCTTTATTGGAGTCGTTTGTTGCGCGGATTTGGAGTCGACGATGTGCTTTTAATGGTGCGCTGAAAGGGTGTGTCCTCGTCGTCGTCAGACGCGCTTTTGTCGTCGTCGTCAGACGCGCTTTTGTCGTCGTCGTCGTGGTGCACTTCGCGCTCCGCGAGGAGGAGGAAGGAGAATCTTTACGGGTGAGCGTTACGGTTGGTGAGAAAGCGCGCATCATCATCATCATCATATCTTCTTTTGCTTTTGGGGAGAAAAAATGGAGAACTGAGAACCGAAAACGCTTCACGTTCGCGACGAGTACCAACACCCCCACACAACACTGGAAAGAAGAAAGGGTCACTCACTTCTTGTTTTTCCCACCCTTCTTGTTTCGCAGTTTCTCTTTGGCGACGCCACCAGAGTTTTTACCGCCGCCGTGAATGCTCTTCTTGGACCGCTCTTGGCCGCCGCCGGCGTGATGTTTGCCTTGCGTTTGACGTAACCGCGCCGGGGTCATCATCTTTCGTTTTTTCTGCTTCTTTTGCACGTCGTCGTCGTTTACGTCGTCGTCGACGACGTTGTTGTTGGTGGTCGTGGTGGTACTTTTCTTGGTGGTTTTCTTGGTGGTTCCACCTTTACTGCGCTCCTCCTCGTCGTTTTCCGCGCTCTCGCCTAACTGCGCCGCGAGGTGCGTCAACACCGCTTTCACCGGGTTCGCCTTGAACGTCGGGTGCTTCAACACCATCTTCATCCGGTCGTTCTCCACTCGCGCGATCAGTTCCCGTTTTTTATTATTCGTAGTGCTCTTGCTCCTGCTCCCTTTCTTCTTCCCTTGTCCTAACAAAGCGCTCGACAACATCCTCGACATCTTCTTCGACCTTTCGCCTTTCATCGACATATCCGCCGTCGTCTCCAACAACGATTTGTTCAAATCCTTCGCGAAGTCCGCCAAGCCGAACAAAACATTCTTCCGTTTCTTTTTCTTCGATGCGCTGCTCGACTGTTTCGAGACGCTCGATTCGTGCGTCCGGCGTATCTCTGTTGTGTGTATTTGCGCGCGAGAGAGAGAGAGAGAAAGAGAGAGAAAGAGGAACGGTTTAGGTGAGCAAATGGGAAAGAAACGACCGGAGTAAAAGAACGACGCACTCTCTAAAAACCTCGCCTTCTTCGTCGCTTTCTTCATCGCATGTTTTGCTATTCTTACGCCTTCCAACGACCCCACATCAGTGGACGGGTTTGGGGGGTTCATCATCGAACCGACGCCGCCTATTTCTATGCGTAGTACAATGGAAATTTTACAACTTGTGAGGAAGCATTTTCCATTCCTCATTTGAAAAGGTGCACAACGCGCTAAACGCGCGGTTGACTCATCAGCGATATCAGCAGAAAATCATGCTCCGAGCAATCGCGCGAGGCAGCGCGTCGTCCTTTTCGAAGAAACCAAGGCAAGGGCGCCTGTTGCAAGAAGAGTCGGACGTGCAGAAGTTGTTCTTATTGACGCAGTTTCGGGAACGGACGATGATGATGATGCGAGAGAGGAAGCGTGAAGGAGAGGAGGAGGACAGTAGGGCGAGAAGAGAAGCGGTCGCGAAGGAAGTTTTGGAGGAATCAACCCGGTGTTCGTCGGCGGAGAGGAAAGCGCGAGTGTGGAGGAGCGTTCAGACGCAGCTGACGACGATTGGTTTGGATTTGATGGGGAGGACCGGAGATATCTCAGAGACGAGTACCACGAATAAGAATACGGTAAAACCGTCCGACGGCGTCGAAAACGAAGAGGGGGTGTTTTTAAGTGAACCAGCTTCGGTAGGGACGGTGGTGTCGTTGTATCCGGGGATAGTATACGCGAAAGAAGCTTTGAGGTTTCTCAAAGGCTTTCCGAACGTGGCGAAAGAGAACGCTTTTTTGGTCGCGCGGTATGACGATACCGTCGTGGACGCAAAGCCGTGGGAGGAAGAACGGAGGCGGAGTAGCAGCGAGAGGAGTTCGAGTGGAGTTGTTGAAGGTAGTAGCGATAGTGAGAGTAGTATTAATAGTTCGGGTAGTAGTAGTTGGCCCGGTTTTCCTCTTCGAGAAGACTTGGAAAAGGAAAAAATTGTCGGCGCTTTGAAGAAAGAGTGGGTGGAGAAGCTTCCGCCGTGGCTGGAGAAGCTCTCCAGACCAGAGTTACACGGGAAGATAAAAAGTGCGTGCCTGGACGTTTCAACGGACCTTTTAGTACAAGCGGGGAAGCATCCCATAGCCCTCGCGCACAAAGCAAACCATCCTCCTCAAGGTAAAACGCCGAATGTGATGATATGTATGCACGATTATGACGTGGAGGAAGGCGCAAAAGAAGCGTTACGGATGATGAATATGGACACAGAAGACTCTCAGAAACTGGAAAGAATGAAACACTTTGTACGCGCGGCAATACCGAACGTGTACTTAAGCAACGATATACGCGATTACGAATGGTTCGACGCCGCAAAAAGTGCACGGAATGCAAGTATCCTCGAGATGGTGTCATCGTTCGCCGCCGGTTCGGTATTCGAGGACCCGAACGAGAAAGCGAAAGATTTGAACGAAGCGCAAATGGTTGATATCGTCATGAAAGCCGCGCCAACAATTGCGTTAGTCGCAACGAGGGACATCGAAGCGAACGAGGAATTGTTCTTAGATTACCGGCTATCCTCGCACGTCGAACGACCGGATTGGTACGTTCCAGTCGATGAGGAAGCCGAGAAAAGACGATGGAGTTGATTTGATTCGCAGATAATATTTGCGCAGATATATGTTCGTTGTAGTTTTTAGTTTTTAGAGTTTTTAGATAAGTATGTATACATTACACGCTACCTTTTTCAGACGTCAATACTAAATCTGCGTCCGATCTGTGTTCCTTTGGAGCACCACCGCTCTCACTTTCCGGAAAGTACGCCAGAAAAGCCCTTTCCAAGACTGCCGCGAACGCCGGCGTTCTGGTCTTCTTGGACACCGACGGTAACATCATCGAACATATCGTCACGGTGACAATAACCCCAGTAATGTCCATGACTACTTGCACCACCGTACCTGCATGCGCGGGATCTGCGCCAATCTTTGCCAACAAAAACGGCAACATCACCCCTATGAGTGTTGATGAAAACACAATCACCGCTAAACAGCACGTCAGCGCCAGCACGTTCAAGAAACCACCCCGCGCTCTTCCGTGCGTAATATACGCTCTCACAAAACCTCCGATCGCTACGAACACGCACAAGAACATACCGACGATTACTTCTCTGTGCATTTCGCTAAAGAAGGATCCGATCGAAACGGTGATTTCTCCTAGAACAATCTTTTCTATAATCTTAATAGCGCTTTGGTTACCGGCGTTACCTCCGGCGCCGACTAACATGGTCAAAAATACCGCTATAACGACGTGCTCAGCTAATAACTGTTCGTATCGCTGCAACACAACCCCCGAGAGCGACTGAAGAACTAACAACCCTAACAACCAAACGCTTCTCTCCGCCACTTCATCAAAGATACTTCTACCGCCATATCCTCCCATGGCACACGCTCGCATCACCGTCGCGTCTCTCTGTTGCAAAGCCGCCAAAAAGTGATCGAAATCCACCGCGGGATGATCGTGGTTCTCCGGCTCCCCTGCTTTTATGTGGACATACTCGCTAAAATCCTTCACATACCCTCTATCTAAATTCATCTTCTCCGCGTACGCCTTCATCTCATTCAGCGATATCTTCCCGTCGCCGTTCGTATCCATCTGGTTGAACATTGCGCGTATCCATCCGTGCACCACGTCGTCCGGGTTCGAGCTGATCGCTTGCTGCCGCAAATCCTGCTCTTTCTTTCGCAGCATCAACTCTTGCTTCCTTTTCTTCTTATACTGCCTCGATTTCTTTGACACTTTACCTATGATAGTTTTACTTCCTCCTCCTCCTCCTCCTCCTCCTCCTCCATCGTCGTCGTACTCGTCGTCATCGGTTTCGTCGTAGTCGTCCCTGGAGGAAGCTTTCGGAATCTCAAAATCCACGTGTTGCATGAATCGTACTTTTTCTTCCTCGGACATGCTCTTGTGATTCTGGTTCCTTCTCTTCGAAGAGGATCCGCCGAACAACTTAAACGCGTCCATAAAGTTCCCACCTGTTGTTGCATCCAATTCGGTTTTCCCCAAACTGCTCGAGGACGAGCCATCAAAGGTCAACAATATCGCGAAGAAACCGAGACACAGGGTGACTAAAACAGAAGCCATTCGTTTGGAGTTGGATTCCATTTTAGAAGACGCGACCGGTCCAGGATCGGTCATTTCGACGCGCGTCAATAAATAAGAGTTGTAAGCAAGGAGTGCTTTTTTGTGTTGATGATGAGGAGGTACAATGGAAAAATTTACGCGGTTGAATACACTTTGCGTCCGCTAACCCAGGTTTCATAAACGATGGAGCGATCGTCGATGATCTCCTCCTCCTCTCGTTCTTCTTCTTCTTTTGCTTTTTCTTTTTCTTTGCTATTGCTAGTTGCTCTACTCTTCTTCTTCAATACGACAAAATCCATCAGGGCGCCGTTGAAGAAACCACCGAAAGCGTCTTCGTTGAACGACGCTCGCGCGCCGCCAATCGTTTGCGCTTCTAACGCCATCTCTACGCTCATAGACTGACCTTCTTTGTTCAACGTTCGTTTTGTGGAGGCTTGCAAGATGGCTTCGAGTGGATTCGCTGGCGCGATGGGAACGTCCGAGCCGAACGCGATGGTGGTTAATTCGCTCAACGATTTATACATGTGAGTTCGTTCCATTCTCGAGCGTCCAAGTTTCTCCACGAGTGCTCTTTCCGAGTCTAATGCTAAATGCAATGGTTGCACCGAGGCGATCGGTTTTAATCGCTTAATGCGCGCCTCGACAGTTTCTGATTTCAAGTTTAAATTTTCGATGCTTCCGTCGTCGCTCAAGTGTTGAATATGTTCGATTCGAAACCGTCGATCCCTTTTTCCGTTCGTTTTCTCAATCGTTTCGAGCATATCTAAAGCCGCGTCCACGGCGGCGTCGCCAATGGCATGCACGGCAATTTGCAATTCCGCTTTATCCGCTAAGATCGCTATTTGTTTCGCGTGTTGGACGTCTCGGACAAACATTCCCGTCGCCGTGTGACTGGTTTTCGTGAAACCACTGTTATACGGCTCGTGAAACTTTGCCGTGTTTGCGCCGAGACTTCCGTCTAGAAATAACTTCACGCCGGCGATGCGCACGTTTGACCGTATCGTCTGATCCAAGTTCAATTCCTTCTGCCGTAATTCGTTCCCTTTGTATCCGGTGTAATGAAAAAAGGCTCCGTTCCCTCTTTCTTGCTCTAACGCGGCAAACTGCCAGTCGTCAAACGGCAAGTAACAATTCACTCTCAAAGGAAGACCGTGAGGCCGCATTTCGTTATCTAACTCCCTCAAAATCATATAGTCGCTTCTGGAAAGTTCAAAATCATACGCCTGCAACGCATCGATGGCGCCAAAATCGCTCACTCTCGTTATCCCTAACTTTGAAAGCGGAGCGAGCGCTCGTTTCAAAGCGTTCTTCCGTTCTTTCTTCGTTCTTTTCGGTAGGACTTTTTGAAACAACTGCATGGCGTCATCTTTGACTTCACCCGTATCGAAATCGATGTAATCGCGAAACCGCCTGTAATACTCGTGCGTCGTGTTTTTCTTCACGTCCGCCCATCGTACGTTAGCTTTTCGAAACCCGGCTTGATTGACAATCGCCGTGTGCATATCCGCACGAAACGCGATTACGGGATTGGAGATGTCGTCGATCCACCCTTTATACGGTAAATCCAGCCTTCCGTCCCCTCTAAGTATCTTACCATCGTCGTAGCCACTGGCAATAATCCACTCTTCGCTGAACTGTGGAAAAGGCGCCCAGCTCCTTTCCTTCATTTTCAACCTCGTCACGAACTCTTTCTTCGTTTCGACGTCGGACAAATCCACCTCGAACTCTCTTTTCAAAGCCAACGATAAAACGTGCGTGTGCGAATCGTGAAATCCAGGCACAATCAGCTTACTCTCGTCTCCATTCTCCGTCACCACAACTTCAATTACTGTCACTCCTACGCTCCTAAAGGTTTCAATCATCTTCTTTGCTTTCTCCTCCGTGCTCGTGACGCTCATGATTCGTTTCGTTCGGTTATTCATCGCGACCGCTTTCGCGTACGAATTCGAAGTCCCTCCGAGCGGAAAGAACCTATCCGCGATGCGTTCTCCCATGTCTTTCTTTTTTTTATCCTTTTTGCTCTTTTTCTTTTCGAGCAACTCGTTCGCCTTCCTCTCCTCTCGGTCCCACGGGAGTTCGTTCTCGTCCTCGACCAGTGTGGTCGATTGCGTCCTTTTTTTCTCCCGTTTGCCTTTCACATAAAAATGGCCTCTGAAGACGACGATGTCGTCGAATTTTGCAATCTCGTTTTTCTTCAACATCGGAGGACCAACCTCGAGGTTGTTTACTCCTTCGACGTCGTAAGACACCAGCTTTGGATGCCAGGAAGGTAAATCATGTTCTAAGTTCACGTCTGATCTCGATTGGAAGCCAAATGGACACTTTTTTTCCTTATTTTCATCAAAGCGCTGCTTTAAGGTCGTTAAAGGGAAAACGACCACCGCGACGAGGACGATAAAAAAGGCACACTTATACTCTCGCGGCAACGCGGCAAAACGATCGAAAATCTTATTAGCGGTTCTTTTCGTCTCCTTCTCCTTCTTCTTCTTGGCTGTCTTGACCTTTTTGTCGTCGTCGGACATGATGATGATGTGATTTCTCAGAGAGAAAGGACGACGAAAAAGTAAGGAAAGCGCAGACATGTTTTTGTCTCTTTGTGTGTACGCGTGCGGCATTAAAGTTGGTGTTCTGATGTACAACAGTAGTGTTTATTAATGTCCAATCTAAAGGAGGAGGAGGTATCTGATGACTTTATCATCTGGAGCTCCACTCGTCGGACGATTCCGCTTTCGCCGCGTTTTCGTTCATCATCCTCAAAGCGGCGACTTGCGACGCGTCGAAGACTTGTTGCTCTTCGCGTTCGTTCCATTTCAAACATCTTCGTAAACTGGAGATGAAATCGCCGGTTTGGTTTTCAAAGTTAATCGTAGGGACTGGGTATTCGCTCATTTTGACAAAGACGGAGTCGCCTCGGCAGAGTTCGCACCGTTCGCGACCGTCGAAGGAGACCCAGGCGCTGTTGCGGGCGTTTTCCGAGACGCGAAGTTCGACTTCGACCGAGTCGGGGAAGATGACGGGGCGGAAGGAGAGGGTGTGTGGGCAAATTGGAGTCATCAAAATAGCCTGAACGTTCGGGTGAACCATGGAACCACCGGCGGAGACGGAGTAGGCGGTGGATCCAGTGGCCGTGGCGAGCATGACGCCGTCGGCTTGGATGGAGGTGATGAGTTGCCCGCGATCGTACGCTTCGATTTTGGAGAGAAACGGGGAAGGGCCTCGGTCCACGAGGACTTCGTTGAGGATGGTATACGTGAAAGACGGTTCGCCGTTGCCACCGTTTTCAACTTTGTCCGCGAATTTAAACACTTCGCAAAGTAAACGCATGCGCAGAGTGATCGGGACGCCTCCAGAGATGTTCGCGATTGGCGGCCCGCGACCGAGCGCCATGAGTAAACTCGGCGCCATATCGTTTCCTGGATGGTTCGTGAGGAAACCCAAGGAACCTAAATGGAATCCTAAAACCGGCGGCGTCGGACCTTGGAACATTTTACTCGCGTGTAAAATAACCCCGTCGCCGCCTAAACAGACGCACACGTCAATCGTGCCCCAATCTTCTTTCGGGATTTTTCCTTTCGAATCTTTTTCCACCCACAAAGCTTTCGTTCGCACTTCCGTTCGGTTTTGTTCGTCCACGGTTTCCAATTTGATCGTTTCATCTTCCAATTCTCTCTTCACGTCGGTATCTAAAATGACATTCATTCCCATCGTCATCAACGCGTGCGCGACTTCGACCAACTGAGGTAAAAGCGCGTTGCCAATTTTTTTCAACAAGAAGATTGTTTTCGGCGGTTCTCTCCAAACCAAAATCATTTGCTGCGTAGACGGGTGCGAAATCTTCAACTCTCTGTTTTCCACGAGTTCTCTCGTGCACGAAAACCCATCGGTTCGAATTAAATACATGTCCGGCGCTTGGTCCAAACTGGAAAATTCACCCGACGCGGAAACGTTGCCCATCATGTTTGATCCCATGGCAGAGACATCCGTGACGTCTCCCATGCTCCCGTACTCGTTGACAGGATCGTACGACGTTCGATACTTCGCATCGGTTTCAAATTTCGATTTTTCCACGGCTTGCTCAAACTTCTTCACTTCCGTTTCGTGTTTTAAATCTGCGGCGTAATCTCTCACGAATTGTTCTTGCGCGATGCATCCGAAATCGCACACCAAACCAGCCTCCATCCCCAACGCCTCTTCCACGTCCACGCCTCTCGAAATTCTCCAGCACGCGACTAAACACCCGGTTCGTCCAATTCCGGCTTTACAGTGCAACAACATCTTCTCCTTCGGCTCTCCAGCTTTCTTCGTCTTGTTCTTCTCCAACACGTCGTTCGCGATGTCGATAAACTCCTCGACTTGTTCTTTCGTAGGAACGCCCATATCCGTTATAGGAATATTCGTCGTGTCGAATTTCTTGTTCTGGTTAAACGTGCCTTGCCCGTCGCCTCCACCAAACGGTTTCACCCACTGATTGTCGCGATCTTCGCCTCGTAAATCAACCACTCGAGTAAACCCGTTTTTGGAGAGCCACGACCGGCCTTCCACCGAAGGTTGTCCGCCTCTGTAAAACGCAATCTCTCTTTGAGAGATCTTATTGTCCACGTCTTCCTCGCCGCCGCTGCTACTCGCCGCGGTACCCATGACTTCCTCGAATGACTTCACTCTCGGTTCCATGACCGCCTGTAAATTCGGAATCGCGGTCGCCTCGGGCCCTTTTTTCAAACGCTTCGACGCCGGTAACACTTCCATCGCCGCCGAACGCAACGTCTCGAATCGATGTCTCACGTTCAACGAACACCCGCCTTTCGTCGCGCAATACGACTCTAACAACACGCGTAAATTCCACAAAGACCCTCTCAACCTGGAAAGCTCTTTATTCCGTAAATTCGAGCTGTACTTGCTCGCCATATCCGCGCTGTTGCACAAAACCACCACTTCGGCTAATTGTTCGGTGACTTTATTCGTGCACTCTTCGAAGACTTCTTGGTCGTACTCCACCGAACACATAGCGTCTTCGTTAGCTAACTCGTCCGCCAAGTCTCGCACGACCGCGCGTTCCAGTAACGTCCCCAACGCCGCCAGTTTCGACGACGACGCGTTGTTGTTGGTTTGTAACGTCAGCAGCGTTTCTTCCTTCTTTCCTCTTCTCTGCTGCTGCTCGTTGTCTTCTCCGCTCTCTGTCAACCGGTCCGCTATCGCTTCATTCCTCGTCGAGAATCTTCCCCGTCCTCCTCTGCTCAAAACCAACGATGATGATTCCGACGCGTTCTTCTTCTTTCTCAGAGCTCTTCTTCGCTCGCACCATCCTCGCGGCAAAGTCTTTGTTTTTGCAACCGCTGCTGTCGTTGTTTTCCCCACCAAAGAAGAAGAACACGCGGTGGCGGATGAGAGAAACATAATATCTGAAAGCTTTTACAGGGAGTTGTTTGTGGGTTGTTTGTAGGGAAAAACTCTCACGTTATTCGTCATCCTCGAGAGAGCGT
>Ga0114997_10004796_pt1 | contig 10431 bp, 11 predicted proteins | sample ArcticOcean_MG_C_2_FD_87045 | JGI IMG/M metagenome (GOLD analysis project Ga0114997, IMG submission 87045) | Marine microbial communities from western Arctic Ocean - ArcticOcean_MG_CB4_136 | ecosystem: Environmental > Aquatic > Marine > Oceanic | place: Arctic Ocean: Canada Basin | collected... | reverse complement strand
TCGACCTTTTCGTCGAGCACATCAAATCATATCCTCGGTTTGAAGACCTCTGGGTGAAATATACTGAATCTGAGGAATGTGCTTTTCGTAAGATGAATGTTCGTCTGAAGAAAGAAATTATCTCAATGGGTGTGCCTAGCGTCAAACCTCACGAGTATACTGGACACCACATCGACCCTGAAGTGTTTAAACAATGGCTAGATGAAGGAAAGGAAATTACAATTCTCGATACACGTAATGATTACGAAGTAAGAATGGGAACTTTCGAAGGATCTGTAAATTTCGATATCGGAAGTTTCCGAGCATTCCCTAAAGCGGTAGAAGATTGTGATATTCCAAAAGATAAGCCCGTAGTAATGTTCTGTACTGGAGGGATACGCTGTGAAAAGGCCAGTGCAGTAATGCTTGATGAAGGCTATGAGGAAGTATACCAAATCAATGGTGGAATCCTGAACTATTTCGATAAAACCGGCGGAGCACACTGGGATGGAGAGTGCTTTGTGTTCGATAGACGAGTAGGAGTCTTAGGAGACCTCAGCGTAGCAGACTCTGAAGTCTGCTGGGCTTGCAGAGAGCCATTGACTCCTGAACAAGCGCAAAGTCCTGAGTTCGTTCGTGGAGTTTCCTGCCCTTATTGCATTGACCAGTAACATATGTAGAATTTAGATGTCTAATTCGTATTTCACTTAATTAATGACACCTCTTAATTATCGAGATTAATTAGAAGATAATCTCGTACGGTTTCCCAATCGGGATACTGCTCTGAACCAAAATTAATCCACTCTTGGCCCTCATAATATCCAAACTCTAATGCCCCATTACGAGATCTGTCATCAACAAGATACGAACCGCGATTCAGATCCTTTCGGTGAGATAATATAAGTCGCTTTTTACCTAACTGGGGCAAGAATTTTCCGACCCATTCACGCTTATGTGACCAAGATTGGATGTTATTCCACGGTGCAGATGATAGCAAAATTATGTGAAAGTATTCTATTAACTGATCAATGCAATGTATCGATCTATCGATGGGCTCCAATGTTGCGAATAGTCCCTCAAAATCCGAATGGTGTTTGTCGTTTTCATAGCACCACTTTCTGCACTCATCTCTAATCGAGGGATGGACCTCTTCGATTGACTCAGGGAAATCTACGACTACTCCATCCATATCCAAATACAATATCGGTTTATCCACTTTCGTCATCTCCATTAACAAGTAAATGAATCTCTCTAGCGAGGATTCTGAAATCACCTACCGCTGGGATTAAAAAATCCCAATCGTCAGTTTCATCTAATAAAAATTCATCTTGACAGTTTATCAATAATTCAGCATTAGTTCTATTAGATCCTCTTTCAGCCAAATTGTTAAGTTGTCTTTCAACCGGAATTTTAAAACGAATTGTTACCGCTCCGATTGCTTTGCAAAATTCTAATTCTCCAGGAAATCTAATATCTTCAATCACAATGTATTCACCCGCTGTAATCAATTTTCTTTTCATCGCTTGTAAGAAAAAATCGGGTATCTGCTCCCTCAATTCATTTCCTAATGCAGACAAAAAGATTCTATCGTTAGTTAAACCTTGAGAGTATATACTTGCTATCTCTCTAAGAGCATCTGCAAATGCGAGGCGTTTGTATCCATGCTGAGTAATCAAATGCCCTGCAATGGTCGATTTACCACAAGCTCTAGGGCCTGAAAAGGCGATTATTTTTTTCAATAGGATCACCGACTATCCTGGAATTTAACATTAAAATTATCATTTTTCCAATCGTAAACTCCGCCTCGTGAATTAAATCTCTCTTCTATGAATACATTTTCCTGCCAGGCTTTATCTACGCCAACATCAAGAATGGAGGGCCCATATTCATGGCCACCGCTAGCGTTTGAGTAGAATCTCCCAAGTGCATCTAGCATAGCGTAAGAACCTCGCATCAAATCATTATTCTCTGGAACAAACTGGATGCCAGACTCAGCAACACTGATATGGCGATCGACCCATGTTTGGAACTCACCATCATCTAGTAACAAATCATCTACATCCCCGTCATTTTGACCATCTACCGGCAAAACTTCGAATATCTTCCAACGTTCTGGCATCAATTCTAGGACTAATTCAGTCATATCATCATCTAGATTTGGTTTACAGACTACTGTGTTAAGTTTCATTCTAATACCTCTACTCTTACAACGATTCCAGGCATCCTTAGCTAACTCAAGGTGGTGGCTTCTTGAACGAGCTAAATCCCCACGCATGCCTCGTCCAATCTCAGCATGTATTTCATCTGATGAAGCATCAATGGATAGACCGACCCAATCAATGAGATGTGACCACCTATCTAGGAACTCTTCAGTTAGTCCAGATGCGTTTGTAACAATACATGTGGTAAGGCCTACATCTTTTGATGCAGCCAGTAGATCTCCAAGATATGGACATAATGTCGGCTCCCCACCGACAAATGTAATCTTGTCAGCACCAGCATTAGCTAACATCTCAGGTACCGTGATAGCTATTTCCTTTTGTAGTCGGTCTGCACGTGGAATATCTTCAAAACGAGCAAAACAAAATTTGCAACCATAATTACACCATGGCCAGAAATGCCAATTAACGGCTAAAGGTAAGTTACTCAATACAAACACCTCCATGAGATTGTGTCTCCATTGGTAATTTTTTCCCAATTTTCTGCTATGTATAGAGTAATAATTTTCATTTTTACAGTATCTATTACAAGTATTATCGGAACTATCAGTTCATCGGCTAAACTGACAAAGGTCTCGATCTTGATTATATTTTTATCACCAGTATTTACTCCATCCATCAATCCATAGCCAATAGAAGAAATTACCTCATTGACTTCATGGAATTTAGAATAATCCTTCCTTTTGTTCTTGCTCAGTAAGGGAAGGACCCTTTGTCTGAATCGTTCGTAAGCATGTTGGGTAGTTTGTAACTGCGCCATGTTTTGGGCTATTGCATTGTAGGATACTAAACACTCGCTTCTCTAAGAACACTAAAGAAGTAAATATTGAGAAAATATAGATTATTCGCTTCTTTAAGAAGTTAAAAGAAGTGATTTACTCGTTAAAGAAATTGCTCATAGAACATCCTAATTGTAAGCATTCCGAGTTCGGTAGAATTGACTCTCTTGGGCCGTTTTCCTTCGGTAATAACCAGCCCACGTGCTTCGAGTACATTTATGGCATTTCGTACAGCCTCGACTGTTATGGGCTTCAATTTCTCATGAATATCTTCAGCAAATATCTTCTCAGAACCGTCTTCCTCTAACGTGATTATCTCGTTCAAATATCTTAAATTGAGTGGGTTTTTATAATTCTGCTCAAGCCATGATTTTGTCGAAGTAATCTTGTTTAGATTGTCGATCTCTAATACATATTCGCGGTTGTAGTAGGTTCTTCTTCCGCGTGTGAAATACGTGTTCATATTATGCAAAACGGATGCGAAAGCAATACCAGAAGTCATCAAAGCCGGCCCATCTGCTAAGCCCGAATAAAAGACGCATCCTTCTTTACCTGCCATTTCCTCACATTTTGATTTTATCTGCCCAAATATTTCGTATACATGTAACATAGTTGTCTTGTGCCAAGCTTCGTTAATCGTAACTAATTCTGAATATTCAATGTTCAGGACATTATCTCCCAAAGCTCTAACGTTCTTATTTTTGATTTCCATCAAAGCCATGTCCGGCTTATCTTTGGAGTAAAACTCTGAAGAAAGGAGAAAAACATAATCTGGCTCAAAATAGTCCAAAGTATCTTCTAAGTTAGTCAAAGATTCTTGAATTTGGTGAATGACTACTTTTTTCGGTGTTCCCATGCACATCGATTAAACAAATACTATACAAGGATTTCACTTTATCCTACTTCGTAATCAACTGATTCCAGCATGGCGTGTACGATTTTCTGCATTAAGACGTTTTACAGTATCAATAACTTCATCAATACTGGAATCTGAGCAGTCAACGATTTTGTAATCTGGAAATCTATGATCGATTGTTACACCGGCTAAGTTAGAACTCCATCCACCGCCTCCAATTGATAAAATTGGGCGATTCAATTGCCAAGCAAATGCGATTTCAGAAAGTGTACCTGCCCCACCTTCGATGCAAATAACGACATCTGAGTTCGCAACGATTGCATTTCTTAAGACATCCATGCCAGTTGGTATTATGATATCAGCATGACCAACGGCTGGCCCGGGATCAAAACCAGGTAATATTGCAATAGTATCACCATCCCCTGATTTATCACTTGTTTTCGCCCCCTTGTGAGCTGCTTTTTGCAAAGTTCCAATACCTCCTGTCACAATTCTAAATCCCTCATCGACTAGGGCTTTCGATATGTTCTCTATTAGAGACAAACTTTTTTTACCTAAATTTCTTGATCCGATTATTGCTATTTGCGGTTTGTAAGACACAATAACTCCTCCGTATTTTCTTCCTAATTAATGGCCCTGAAATTCAAGATGTTTTTATTTTGCATCGCAATGAATTCAGATAGGTCACTGTGTGTCTGCTCAGGATATGGAGTATTAATCATATCCGAGATGAATTCGTCGAGTTTTTGCAATTGTTCTTTGTCATATCTAAGAACATTTAGCAGATAATGGGCACGGAATAAATTCATGATTAGCCTCGATTCTCTAAGTTTTGAATTCTCAATAACATCTGTAGCACAATACTCATTTTTTCCAATTAATCTTGTCAACATACTACCCAAAATATCTCCTCGTATTGAAGAAATTGACCCAAATGAGGTGTTTGTTTCCAATCTAATTTGATTCAAGGAAAGTGCGATTGGACAAATTAATTCAGGATTTTCCTTTTCGATAAGGCGCGCCCAAATTGTATCCCCTCTTCTAAATTGAATCCCTCCACAATTTGGAGAAACATTTGGCCAATAAATTAGAGGATTTCTATCGAGAAGAAGAGTATTACCTCCACGAGTAGGCACCTTCTCTAATGCCTTCCAGTTAGAATGGATCGATCTGGTTATACTTTTACCTGAAAAAATGGACCAATTTCTAATATCAAATTGTTTCGCCTTTTTTAATCCCAATGGAACTTCAAGATGATCTGTTCTAGATGTGGCTAAGTCATGATGTATATCATGAAATGCTTGGACATTTTGGCCGGCATTCCAATCCTTAACATGATTTGTCAGATTGGCATAAAAAAAGTCAACTGCTTGTGTTCTGACGATATATGCTGGAGGTAACGGGGCATCCCCTAGTATTGCTCCTATGCCTACTATCTTTTGGTGCTGCTTCATATTTCCAATTGAAATATTTAATTGCTCGATATTGCTTTTTTCAAACACAATATCATCATCAAGAATCCATATGATTTCATTTACAGAAAAATCGTATAGAGCCCGGTGTAGGACACATCTACCAAATGATACTCCTGAACAATTATCTTCCGTCAAGAACCAATTTCCTAAACGTCCTAACTTAGCCTGTTCATAACCCCAATCTTCGTTTAATATTACATAATTTTGAGGGTCAATTTTAAATTTTAACAATATATCTTTTACGAGAACAAACTCTACTTTGAAGCAACAGATAATCAGAGATAATTTATCTAAGTTTCCACTAAAAGACCTAATTAAAGTACTCAAAAACTGTTCAAGTAAACGATAATCTCCTACCGTTAAACCAAGAGTCAACGAGTGGTTAAGTTGATGAGATTCCGAATTTTTAATTTGTTTGGACTTACTGTTTTCTTTGCTCATTTCTAATTGGCCATTTCCGGTTGCCAGAGACATTTTTTGTAGGAATGTAGAGTTTTTAATTTCGAGTCCATCAGATAAATTATGATTTTTTATCCCCGCATAATCGGTTGTTCTCATGTTGAAATCCTCTACAAAATATACTTCGTCGGATTCATCAAATCCCCCGTATTGCAAAAACCTTAGCACACTTATTTCCAATTCGATTTCCGGAAAAACGATTATATCGTAATTAATTGAAAATCCCAGATCAAACCTTTTCGCAATAAGTTTCTCAACTGCGAAATTATACACACCCGGTTTGTTATTTGAACGTAAATTTACTTTTTGTGACAAGTCCGAGAGTTCTTTCCCATTACAGAATACCTTTCCGTTTTGGAGGACAGTGTACTTCACCAAATCACTCCAATCTATTTTTGACGTTATTATGTTCTCCACGTTCGTACAATTTGTGAAGTATCGAATCTTTATCCGGATCTTCCGTGACTAACGCGAGAGTATCTTTTGGAACACATTTTCCATTAAACCCTCCGAGGTATGGAGTTAGATGGGCAGGATTGTTTACTCTCCTATCCCTCCAAACTACTTCCATAACTTTGTTTGCATCTATTGAATTTAGTTTGCAGATTCTCTCTATTTCACATGTGAAAGTAACTTTGGTTGCAATGTAAGTATTATGAGCAAGTTTTCCAAACTCCGCTTCTAAATGTGACATTTTAATCCTTGGAACACCAATATCGACCCATCTGAAGCATTCCAACAGCACTGATTCATCAGATTCATCACAACTGTATACAATTCGGTCAGGATTCCCAAACCAATCCTTCGCATCCTTTTCTCTAAGAAACTCTGGAACGTATGATAGTCTCAAATTAGGGTGTATTTTCTTAATATTATCAATCGTTCTTGGTTGGACTGTACTTTTCACTATGATTAATCCCCCGTAAGATGATTGAGCTAACCGGTCCATAACAGAGTAAATGCTCGACATATCTAGGGAACCATTCGTTGATCCATTAGTCGAAACGCATACTAGAACCACATTACTTCCTAGAACATTATCCCAACTACCACGGCCGTCGATATCATAAATAACTGTTTCAAATTGTCTAACCAAAGTAGAATAAGCGGCTGAACCAACAGACCCTAATCCAATAATACTTAATTTCATATCATCACTCTCCGAGGTAATTATTCCATGCTTCTCCAGCAATGTTCCACCAGTTTGCATATGCATCATTGTACACATTTCTAGCCTTATGTAACTCATATGCCAAATAGCTCACACGTAAACGCTCAAGTGATTCTCTAATCAAATCACCATCTGTGCAGAAACCAAGTTTAACAGTTTTATTGATAATTTTCCGAATTAAAGTTTTATCAGATAGTATCTGTGCAAACCCACCTCTAGAGCCAGAGATTATTGTAAGTTGTGCCCCAACTATTTTACTAGCATCAAACATTGAAATACTATTTTCTCTTAATGTTCCCGAATGAATATCATCTTCAGGTCGCTGAAGAAGTTCAATTTCCCCAAAATAAGGAAATTTCATTCCCTCTAATCTTGTTTTTGGTCTAGATTCTACATGCTCATTAACAGGGTGCCAATCAACTAAATCCGGTCGCCATTTCGAATCTGGATGAATCCAAAGCGCTAGATGTGCAGGTCGGTCGTGTTTACCTAGATTAGGTGATGAACGATGCCATGTTAAACTGTGAAGTAGAATTGTTGAACCAACGTTGATTGGAAGTTGGACTCTGATTGAATCTTCGGGAAAGGTATCTCGTTCTTTCGCCATAAAATCAACCGGGCTTTCACATCCTTCAACGTGGCTTTTATCAATTACTTCTAGGCAACCATCTTCAACTTTTACTTGTTTTAGTCCAGTCCAAGTTGAACACCCAGGGGTATCTACTGGCCAAAACATAGAATCTTGATGCCATGGGATCTTTTTGTTTGAACCTTTATGAGGCTTGCAGATAATATGGTCGTGCAATAACCTCGAACCTTTCCATCCCATTCCAGTTTGAGCAATCGGGTGGAGGAATGAACTGAAAATTAGTTTTTTAAACGCCCCATCATTGGTCCATAGATCCCTCCACTGGCTTACTTCAAGTTGATATTCTTCAAGACTTAATCCCATTTCAGACGCAAATTTAACTTTCAAATCAAGCCATTGTGACAGAGCATCTTGCAATATGTCATAACTCAAAGAATCATCAATTACGACCCACCCATGCAGGTTGTAGAACTCAATCCATGAATTGTTGTCAATACTAAAACTGACATCATTAACAATTGTTTTCATCGTTGCCACTTACTCCGTTCATTTCTCCAAACAATATCCGCTTGAGCAATATCGATACAATCTGTAAAACCAGAGCATGTAAACCACTTTTCTAGCCATGCTTTTAATTTGTATTTAGTATCTAAAAGTTCTTCTCCTTCTGGGGAAAGGGCTCTCTCATCTCTAATTATTACTCCTCCATTTTGCCAAAATCTGTTAACCCTCAGTCCTACCAAGAAGGGCCCCCATCCTGGTACTGAATAATGTAATTCATGCATCCGATCAAAAACTGAAAAGTCCACTCCTAAAGGAGAAAAATGGTGATTTAATTTCCAATCTTTTCCGTTTAATTTATGATACACACAATATCTATCGTTTTCTGATTTTAGTTGATATTGCATAAACCAATTTGACTTTACTTCATTGTCACCTAACCTTATAGGTTCTAAGTAAGGATATCCATTTCCAACATCAACCCACCAATCCTCTTCATTAATTTTTACAATTAATGAGATATGACAATCAGGTTCATTTATTGTTGAAGATACAAACCGAACATCAAAACCCAAAGCTCTGAGAAATTCATGAAGAAACGGATTACGAATTGTGCACAAACCTCCTAGCCCCGAAAGCATGTCTTCTTTGATCATTGTTACCGAAGGTCTTACCCAATCATTAGTTAACATTGAAAAGTTCTGGAATGGTATATTCTCGAATATTCCTGAGACTATGGAATGTAAAAAGTCAACAGATATTTTTGACTTTCCAACATTGGTTCTTTCTAGAAATGAATTGATTTCCCTGTTAGTAAATGATATACTTAAGTTATTCACTGACTAAAGACCTCCACTGCTGTAATTATTTGTCGTGCTGAGATACATAGCAACCCTGGATTCATTGATTCATCAGCACCATGTATTTTTGAATAATCATCATTTGGACCTAAAGCAATGTAGGGTATTTCTTTTAAAAGGTGAACTAAGCATGGACATCCTTGATTGCCGAAAGCTTTGTTCATCGGCCTAATTCTAATTTTTGTGTCCCTATTTTCATAAGAATTGAGTTTTTTGATTGCTGAAAATACTCGTTCTAAATTATTATTGACATTCAGAGCCATAATTCTATGGTCTCCGTTCTTGTAGAAATATCCTGTTTCTTCAAACCAAAGGTCGATTTTTGGAAGATTCAATTTGGGGTAACATTCCATAGCGAAGGGGCTACCAATCTCTTCTTCTCCTTGAAGAACAAATACTAAGTTTGCATATTTTGAGATCTCCTCAGTTAACAAAATTCTCTGCACAAGTGGTACGACGTTGTCCGCAACACCTCGTGCTTGCCATCTCCCATTAATGTCTGTGAGTTTCCAAGGGTCTGTTGACCATGAATCTAATTCCACAGTTTCGACATCATAATGCCCGAAGAAACCAATTGTGGTATCTCTATCTGAACTTAAACTTGCAATGACAACAGGGCGGTGTTTTGCACCGGGATTATTTATTATTTCTATCTGAAATCCCCTCTCTACAAATAAAGATATAACGAAGTCTTTCATCTTTGAAAGACCTGATTTAATCTCCTCACAGGGTTTCAATGCTATCATTTGCATTGAAATTTCTTTGCACTTCTCTTCCATTATTGAATCCCAAATAGTCATGCTAATCCCCGAGTATCCAACTGTTCATAGCGATTCAGCATATAGTAACTTAAATTCGTTTCCCAAGAATCTTTGGATTAATATATCCTACCTTGCAAAAAACGGGCTTTCATATACTGACCCACTAAGGGTAGTGATATGTCTAGTAAGCCTAAACTCGCAGTGTCAGCATGCCTACTTGGTAAGAAAGTACGCTACAACGGCGATGCTGCTGAATTTAGAGTGCTCAACCGGGTTTGGAGCGAGCATCTCGAATTGATTGGAGTCTGTCCTGAAGTTGGAATTGGCATGGGGGTGCCTCGTCCAACCATCAGGTTAGTCAAAGGTGAAGAGAGAATTTCGCTAGTGAACCCAAAGAATGGTGAAGATTTTACTGACAAAATGTTAGAATATTCAGAGATTCAATCTGATTACCTAATGTCAGTCGGTATCAGTGGATTCGTCTTCAAGAAGGATTCACCAACCTGCGGGCTTGAGCGAGTTAAGGTATATCGTGGTGATAACCCGCAAGCAGAACGAGATGGTGTTGGTATGTTTGCAAAGGTATTCACCACGCTATACCCCCACATTCCTGTAATCGAAGAAGGTCGTCTTACCGACCCATTGCAAGCAGAACATTTCCTTGCTCGTGTGCACTTCTTCAGCGATTGGCAAACAATTGGCGAAGAAGGCTGGACTGCTCAAAAAGTCATGCAGTTCCATGCTGAGCACAAGTTGTTCTTATTGAGCCGTGCTCCAGATAC
>Ga0114997_10004795_pt1 | contig 10434 bp, 11 predicted proteins | sample ArcticOcean_MG_C_2_FD_87045 | JGI IMG/M metagenome (GOLD analysis project Ga0114997, IMG submission 87045) | Marine microbial communities from western Arctic Ocean - ArcticOcean_MG_CB4_136 | ecosystem: Environmental > Aquatic > Marine > Oceanic | place: Arctic Ocean: Canada Basin | collected... | reverse complement strand
TTATCTCCCGTATTTACCTATTTATCCGAAAAGACAGCCTCTATTCAAGATGGGAGAAAGCACAGTTTTCATTTCACACGATTTATATTTGACATTTTAAGAGCTTTATTAATTTCCATCAGAAATATCCTTCTTCAACTTGTTATCATAATTGCACTTTTTTTGATTGGCTTAATTCCGGTAATCGGGTGGGTAATTACAATTGTTGGAAATCTATTAATAGTTTCTTACTTCTATGGGTTCTCATTTTTAGATTACACCAATGAAAGACATCAGCTTACTGTAAAAGAGTCTGTCAAAACTGTAAGAGAAAAAAAAGGTCTTGCGATTGGGTTGGGATTGGTCTTTTATTTGTGTTTTTTTATTCCCTGGATAGGCGGGATAGTATCTAGCGTTATAGCGATAATTTCTGTTGTTGCAGCTACACTATCTTTGGAAGAAAGTACTTAAAGTTAGTTATAAGAGGGTTTTAATTATTTGAATCATAGAATTAAATTCTTTTTCCTCATAAAGTCTTGTCAAGAAAACTATTTTACCATTTTTATCCACAACAATGTTCCTTGTCACACCAGCCCCATCAATAGTGAAATCTGAAAATATTCTACCATCTGGGTCGTAAGAAATAGGGTAGGTTACTCCTATTTTTTCTATAAAAACATCTACTTTTTCCTTAGATTCTTTAGTGTCTATACCAATTAACAGAAAATCATCTTTTTTAAATTCTTGCCAAACTTTTTTTTCTAGTTCTGGCATTTCTCTTCTGCAAACACTACACCAAGAGCCAGTAAACTGGATAACTACCACTTTATTTTCTAAATTTTTATTCGTCCAAATTTCCCCATTTCTCATATACATTTCCATTTCAGGAAGTGGCTCACCAAGCTTAACCTTGTAGCCTCTATTTGTTTCGTTTTGACAATTTACAAAACTGTAAATCATAATAAGTAGTAATAAAGTAAGTAGTTTTCTCATAATTAAAAATTGTTTTATTCAACCTCACATTCCGGTTGTTTTTTTGTGAAAAACCTGTAATTAATTCCAGATGTGATCTGGAGATTAGAGCCCACCTGCGTGCCATTTACATTTTGGTAAACTGGAATTTCTCCGGTTATATAAAAAATAATTGATTTGTTGATGAAACTAATTTGAGGAACAATAAAGACCTTAGAACTCCCCGTAGAAGCTTGTTCTATATTGTAATTACCTAGTAAGTCTATATTTTCTGCAGCTTCCATTCTGCCTAACCATTCCATTCTTATTTGGTTGGTAACTCCAATTTTTTTGAAAAATGTTTTTCCCACAAAAAGCCCAAGGCTTGCGTAATCTCCAAATTTTTGCCCAAGAGAATTAAACCCCCTATTGATGTATAGCATATTTGTAAAAATTCTGATCTTTTTCTTTATATAAGACCTAAAAAAAAACGCATAATAAACCATGTCTAAAGATCCATTCGTGTTTTGAACTGTTGGAGGATTTATGTTGTAGATATCTCCAATTATATTGTGTGAAAATATTAATGTTGAGTCACTATGAGAACCTAGCGGAACCTTCATTCCTAATCCGATGGTAAGTTCAGTTTTAGTTCTTTCATTTAAGTTGTTAAAAACATCAAACCTAGGTAGTATTATTAAATCTGAAACCCCACTGGAATTTGTAGTATCGTTATTTTCAATACCAATTAAGGTTTTGTTTAAAAAATAACCCGAAGCTATAGAGAGCGTGAGTTTTTCAGAAATTCCGTAGTCTGTTCTAAGAAACAAATAGTTACTATTTAAATTATTAAAAAGTTTAGATGTGTCTTTATCTCCACTGAAGAATTTATCAGAATTCATAATTTGATAATTTCCAGAAATCTCCATTTGATTTTTTTGTAATACCCCTGTGGCAGCACCTCCAGCTATTGGGTTGGCAGCACCTCCAGAACAACACCCTTGACCTAGGAAAACCCCTGGAGACAAAAGAAAAACTAGTGTTGCTAATCGAATAAACATTAATTAATGGAAGATATTTACCACTTCTGAATGCTCTTCATCTCCATTTAACAACTTAATTACGTAAGACTCATTGGGTAATCTTTGGGAGTTTAACTTGAAAACGCCTTCAAGAGTTCCTAAATTTACTTTTTCTTCAAAAACTTTTTCCCCTATCAAATTGTATAATTCAATTTTTAATTTTGAACCTTTTTTTAAGCTGTAGCTTATATTAAAATCTTTATTGGCAGGATTTGGGTAACAATTAAAATTGGTAATTTTTTCATTTTTATTGATGTTAGTAGTTACTGGAGCGCCAGTAAGAGCAAGATCAATTGCAGAGTTTATATCTTGAGTAGAACCATTTTTATTAAAGTATACATAATGCCCAGCTCCCCCTACTACTACAATTTTAGGCATTCCAATTTGTCCATAATCTCCCATGTCTATACTCGGGTCAGAAAACTTCGTGCAATTAGCCATTCCAAAGTTATCAGCCCATGTAAAAAGTGATTGACACGGTGTGTTTGCAAAATCATCTACTAGATAAAAATCCAATCTCCCAGGGTTAGAATTTGCATACCCTAACGCAGCAGCATAAGCATCTAAAGCAATAGACCCACAAGGGCCGCAAGGCATTACCCATGCTATTACTATTACCTTTCCACTATCTAGCTCAGAAAATAATTGATGAGAAACTCCATCGCAGTCTAGGGCAGAAAAATCAGTTGCATTGTTTTGAGAAATGCCACTTAAAAAAGATATTGTTAGTAAAAGGAAGATATTTATTCGTTTCATAATTTTTAATTTCTATTGTATTTACAGCATGAATGTAAACCGTTGTAGTCAACATCTTTTGCTTTGAACTTTTCTGTATCGTAACCAATACTTGCTATTGTTTTTTGAATACTATTTATAGTAGAACTATCAGGGTAAAATTTAATATTTATTTTTTGAGTAACCATGTTCCATTTCGCGCTTTTAATTCCTTGAATTTTACTAACAGTGGATTCAATTTTTTCTTTACACATTTCACAGTTTCCCCAAACTTTGAAACTTGTTTTTTCAATCTCATTTTTTTGCCCAAGAAAATTAAAACTAGAAAAAAGAATTAAAATAAATAAAAACAAAGAGCTATTTCGCATATTAAATATGTTACAAAATTAAATTTAGTATTAATTCTTGTTAGTTTATCTTTTACTAATTCGATTTCCTGAAATTTGTTTTTGTCTAGTTGATTTGAATCGAAAACCGTTTTTATCCCTTAGGTTCAGATGCTTTGTTTTCCTTCCTTGTACTCTTTCTCGCCACTTCTTCCAGTTTTTAAGAGTCATCTCACGCTTCATTAACATGATTACCTCTTTTTCAGAAATATTAAATTGAAAAAAAATAGCTTCAAAGGGAGTTCTGTCTTCCCAAGCCATTTCTATTATTCTGTCCTTGTCTATATCACTTAAATGCCCCATTAAAAACTAATTATTTTTCATTCCATTTAATATCCAACAGTCAATTTTTTCAATTAGAGTATCATCAAGAACATCGATCAAATTAGATGTAATTGCGGGATTAGAATTTTGATCATACGGCATTGTACCTGCTTTTATTTCAGACATAGAATGGGCAATATTTGCCACTATGCTTTCATAATCTTCTAAAATAATTCCTGCATAATTAGTATTGCTATTGTGGCAAATTGTACAATTATTTAAAAAAATAGATTTGATTTCTGTTTCAAACAAAGTATTATTCTCACATGGTAGAGGTTCTGTAGTTTTGTCTTTACTGCAAGAGATTAATCCCTCAACAAACAGGCAAAAAATAAAAATATATTTTAAATTTAATAACATATATTAAAGACTTAAAAGTTAAATAAAATTAACTTTATCAACAAATATGAAAGTATTATTTAGAATAATCCTAATATGTCCATTCATATCTTTTGGACCTTTATTTTCTCAAGATGATTGGGATTTTGAAAAAAAAAATCAAAACAAACCTCTATTTCTAGATACAAGAGCAATAAATGGACACACAGTTAAATTATTAGAAAAACAAGTCCTTGAATTAAGAATTACCCACAGATTTGGAGAAATTGCTACTACCCAATCTTACAGAACACTATTTGGACTTGATAATTCTTCAGACATTAGAATTGGACTGGAGTATGGCTTGACAGACAAGATAATGCTTGGCGCTGGAAGGTCTAAAGGTGCAGGACCCTTTTTAGAAGTGTGGGACGGATTATTAAAAGTTGGAATGTATAATAATGAGTTGTTAAAACTAAAAGTTTCTTGGTCTTCAAAAGTGTTTTTTACCACAATGGCTAGCTCACTTATTGAAAGTGATTTAACGCACTTCGCGAAATTTTCTCATAGAGCTACTTACCACAATGAACTTTTGGTAGGATTCAAACCCATTAAAAAACTAACTCTACAGCTAAGTCCGGGATTTATTTTTAGAAATCTAAGTCATTTTGAGGACAAAAATTTCACACCTCATATAGGAACTGTTGCTAGATTGCATCTATTTAAAAAAGTGAGTTTAATTCTAGAATACTATGCTAATTTCAACTCTACTGATTACAGAAAAAATAATTATGTAAACCCTTTTGGAATAGGTATTGAAATAAATACTTTTGGACATGTTTTTTTATTGAACTTTGTCAATTCAAGAGGAATTGGAGAGGGACAGTTTTTACCATACACAACTAGTAAATGGAGTGAAGGAGAGTTTAGATTTGGATTTACAATTGCTAGAAAATTTAATAAATAGAAAATGAAATATATAATCACAGCTTTGACCTTTTTAGTTTTTTTAAATACTAAAATTGCCCAAGATTTTAATATTAACTCAGAAAATGCAATAGTTGAATTCAATTATTTAGTTGAGGAAGCATTTGGAACTATTAAAGGAGTTTCTGGGAAAATACACTTCGATATTTCTGATTTATCTAAATCTTCTTTTGAAGTTAGTGCCAATATTCCATCAATTAATACATCTAATAAAACTAGAGACAAACACCTTAATGCCAAAGATTATTTTTATACAGAAAAATATCCAGCAGTTATATTTAAAAGTACTAGTATAACTGCGGATGACGATGAGTTTGTTTTATATGGAAATATGAAGATTAAAGAAATCTCAAATCCTGAAAACATTAATTTCAAATTTGAAAATAATGTTTTTATCGGCAGGTGTGTTATTTATTCTAATGACTATAATATTCACAAAAGAAAGACTAGAGAAGACAGTAAAATTCTAGTTAAAATTACCGTCCCCGTTTTGTAATAGAATAAATTTTTGGGGAACAATTCATTTTGTCCGTATATTTATTTTATTGAAAAACTTAATTATTTCCATATTATTACTTGCTGCACCTTCTTTTATTTTGGCTATTGATAAAGAAGAAGCGCTATATTATGCAGACTGGATAGACACAATTCAAGACAATAATTTAACTTTGTCGAAGGCTTTTATCAATGAAAACCCATCTAAAGCCTTGGTTTATATTTCCCAAGCAATAGCTCGTACAGACAATATTTTTTTAAAAGCAAAATGCTATTTACAAAAGGGTATTATTTATAATTATTCTTATTCAAATAAAAGCGATTCTGCATTAGAAAATCTGATGTTAGCCAGAAATATTTATCAAGAAAATGACGAAAAAAGAAAGTTGATTTTTAACAATATACTAATTGGTGAAGTTTCCAGAAAAAATGGAAATATAGAAAGTGCAAATCAGCTTTTAAAAAATGCTTTCTCAGATGCTAAAGTTATTAAAGCCTATCCTCTAATGTATTTAGGATATTTAGCTCAAATTGATCTAAACCCAAGTATTTTAATTAAAAATGACAATATTCTAAATAATCTCATTAATAATTTTCAAGAATCTAAGTTAAAAGCGTATGCTTATTTTATAAGTCATAAAAGAGCAGTAGAAAACCAATTTTTTGATTTAGCTGTTCAATACTTAGATAGTGCTGAAAAGCTATATGAAATTGATCAGTATCACACCCAATCTATTGAAATGCTCATTAAAAAAGCAGAAATTTATGAGCGAAATAACAATCTTCAAAAGATAGTTCAACTTAATGAAGCTATTTATGAGAAATCCATTACCCATAATTTTGGAAAAGGCCTTATTTATAGCTGTTACAAACTTTCCGATTTTTTTGAATCTATCGAAAGATACGACTGGGCAAACCCTTATTTAAAATATATAAATAAGATTAAAATGGCGGAAGGAGATAGAGAACTTAACGAAAGAATTTTGTTGGCAGAGAAAGAGAAAAAAATAGATGTTGAAAGAGTTAAAACCAAAAACGAATTGAAGTTTCAAGGCTACTTAACATTTATCGGGTTTGGTATAGCTCTATTTATTTTAGGAATTGCCATATATATTTATTTTGCATTTAAAACTAAATCTGAACTTGCCAACAACCTCCTTTTGGCCAACATGCAAAAAGAAGAACTCAAAAAAGAAAAAGATGATTTCCTAGCTTACACTACCCACGAAATCAGAACCCCTCTTTCTGCAGTTATTTCGGCTTCTGAAATATTAGACAGAACAGAATTGGACTCTTCTCAAAAAAAACATTTAAACGCTTTGAAAAGTAGTGCTAGCAACATTTTATTTTTAGTAAATGATATTCTAGACTTAGCAAAGCTTGAAAAGCGAAAGATATTTTTAGAAAAAATCTCATTTTCAATTGTAAAAGTTATTGAAAATGCCATTTCTATTTTAAATAGCAAAGCTATAGATAACAATGTTGAGGTTAAACTAGTTCTTGGTAATAAAATTCCTGAAAACATTTTAGGAGACGCCTTTCGTTTTCAGCAAATCATAGTTAACTTATTGGACAACGCCATAAAATATGCTCCTAATGGGGTTACTAAAATTAAAGTTAAAAACATAGACAATAAAACCATTCAAGTTGAAGTAAATGACAATGGGAAGGGAATAGACCAAGATAAATTGAAGCTTATTTTCCAGCCTTATGCACAAGAAAAAACCAATACATCCAGACAGTATGGCGGTACTGGCTTAGGGTTGGCAATTTGTGATCTTTTAATCCAGCTAATGGAAGGAGAAATTAAAGTAGAATCCAGCAAATTAGGAACAGATTTCACTTTTAAAATCCCATATGAGTTAGCTCAGAAAAGTATTCCAGAATCTAAAATAAAGATTGAACTCCCCATTAAAGAGCTTAAGATATTAATGGCAGAAGACGATCAGCTTAATGGCCAACTATTTAAAGATTTAATTGAAAATACCGGAAACAATGTAACTGTAGATTGGGCGATAAATGGATTGGAAGTAATGGAGAAAATCACTAATAAATATTACGATCTTATTTTAATGGATATAGAGATGCCTTTAAAAAACGGTTTTGAAACAAGTTCGGAAATAAGAAAATTAAACAATACTAAGATTAATAGTGTTCCAATAATTGCCATGACAGCACATTTGGTTGAAGATGTATTAGAGCGATGTTATCAAAACGGAATGAACGACTGTATTTCTAAACCATTCCAAATAGAAATGCTTTACAAAAAAATATCGGAGACAATTAAAAATATTCATTTAGGCAAAGCAATAAGCACTAATAACCAGCAAAAATATTTACAAGTATTTATTAGAACATTTAGAGAAGACTTTAAAGAACTCACCCAATCAATAAAATCTGAAAATATCCCGCTTTTTAAAAGTAAATTACATAAAATGAAAGGGTCTTCTGCAACAATGGAATTCAACGATATTGCAGAATGTATTAGTTCAATGGAGTTAAAAAAATTACTAGATTTAAGTGTTGATTTAAAGAAACTTGAAAGTTTATTTCTTTCAAATACTAAAGAAAGATTACTGTTATGATAAAGGCCATTATTATAGATGATGATGAATTATGTATCTTAATTATTGAAGACATGATTGAGCAATTGGAAGAATTCTCTTGTGTGGGAACCTTTCAAAATGCATTAGAAGCTTACACTTTTATTAATAACAACGAAGTAGATGTTTTATTTTTAGATGTAGAAATGCCTAAAATGGGAGGAATGGAGTTGCTTAAAAGTTTAGAAACCCCACCACTAGTAGTAATGATTACTTCCCATGATGAATTTGCTCTTGAGTCTTACGAATACAATGTAACAGACTTTTTAAAAAAGCCAGTTGAGTGGGCCAGATTTATTAAAACAGTTAAAAAAATAAAAAATCAGCTTTTTGGATTAGGAGCTAAGTTGATTGAAAATGATGACTTAGAACATGTATTTATTAAAACAGACTCTAAGCTTGTCCAATTAAAGTTTAATGATATTCTGTGGGTAGAAGCACTCGGAAATTATGTTAGAGTCCACACATTGGAAGAAAAACACACAGTACTTACCACTATGAAGGAACTTGAGGCAAAACTTCCAAATAAAGATTTTTTGAGAGTTCAAAGATCATTTATAGTTAGATTAGATCAAATAAAATCGATAGAAGATAATTACATCATCATCAACGACAAAGAAATTCATATTGGAAAATCTTACAAATATTAGTTAACTAACAGGTTAAACTTGTTATAACAATTCAAAATCATATTCGCTTTCTCCTTTTTTTGCTTTTTCGTAATCGGGCTTTATTAAAAGACTCTTTTGTCTTTGCCAATCTTCGGAGTTCTTCATTTTAACTTTTGTAAAAAAAGCCCAGTATGACTCTTTAGTCATACTGTCCCAGTGAATAACTAAACTTCTTCTTTGTAAGGTTTGAAATAAATTAAAAGAAATACAGACAAAAAACAAACTTAACACCCCATTTTTTAATGCAGGAAGTTTATGTGTTAAAAGCTCTCCAAGTGGAATTATTAATAGTGGATAATAATCTATCATGGGCCTCATTCCAAAGCCACCACCAAACCACCAGCACCACCAAGAAGAAAATACGTAAACAGTAGAAATCAAGGTAAGTACAATTGGTAATCCCCATTCGTTTTTATTTTGGTACATTTTGTAGATTCCAAGAAAAGAAAGGATAAAGACGGGACTGTAAATTAGCCATCCTTTCCGGTAACTAAAAAGAAAATTTAATATTCTTGGCCTATCAAAATAAAACCTTTCCCCGATGTAGGAGTTGAATACCCAATTTCCGGTAGCCCACTTCCAGTAAATAAATTGAATTGAGCAGATTGAAATAGCTACCACGATTGTTAGTGCTAAAAGTTTAATGTTCTCTAACGACCATGCCAATCTTTTTTTAAAAGACTCCCATCCAAAAACATTGAAAAGAAAACAAATCAATCCAAATAAGATATTGGTTGGCCTTACAAGGAATAATAATCCAAAGGTTAGTCCCAGAAGTACTGCTAACTTAAAATTAAAATTCTGAAAAACTTTGGTTGTCAAGAACATCAGGAAAGAAGCTAGAGAAAAAGTATAAACATGAGACATGCAAGGTTCAGTAGTAGAGTAATAAAACAAGTTGCTGCCTAAAAAAACCAAAAGCAATAAAAACGAAACATTTTTTTCATTGTAAAGTCTTAATAATACCCTACTTAAAAAATACAACCCAATTATTAGGTAAAAGACACTTGAAAACGTTAACCCAATTTCATATACTGTGGAGAATCCATTTGCATTAATTTCAGGATTTAAGACTGCACAAAGATGAGCAACCAAGAAAAATGGAAGATACATTATCGCCATTCCCATGGTTGTTTTAACAACCTTATTACCGTTTGGGGCAGTTTCTGGCCAGAACTGGTGCTTTTCAGAATAATTAATAGGTGAATTATCTAAGAAATTAAATTTTAAATCTTTGTGAACAAATACTGCAGGCAAGTAGGAGTAATAGGAAGTGACATCCCAATTAATTAAGGCATTTTTTTTTTCTGCATTTCTCCAAGGTTGAATATTAAATATCACCCCTATTTGAATTAATAGTATGGCAAATAAAGTCAGTCGAACGTAGGAGACTTTTTTCAATAAATTAAATATTTGGGGTCATAATTGCATTTCTGGAATTTCGCTACTATTTACGATAAGCTTTCCTTTTGTTGCAGATTTTATTTCTTCAACTGTTACACCAGGTGCTCTCTCTAGAAGCTCAAAACCTCCATTTGGTAAAATATTTAATACCGCAAGATTAGTCACTATCTTTTTTACGCAATTCACGCCAGTTAATGGTAGACTGCAATTTTCTAACAATTTACTTTCTCCTTTTTTATTGGTGTGCATCATGGCAACAATAATATTTTCTGCACTAGCAACTAAATCCATAGCTCCTCCCATTCCTTTTACCATTTTTCCAGGTATTTTCCAATTGGCAATATCCCCATTTTCAGAAACCTCCATAGCTCCTAAAACCGTAAGCTGAACGTGCTTCCCCCTTATCATTGCGAAGCTCATAGAGGAGTCGAAGTAAACAGCACCTGGAAGAGCTGTGATGGTCTGTTTACCAGCGTTAATCAAGTCAGCGTCAACATTT
>Ga0114997_10004794_pt1 | contig 10435 bp, 11 predicted proteins | sample ArcticOcean_MG_C_2_FD_87045 | JGI IMG/M metagenome (GOLD analysis project Ga0114997, IMG submission 87045) | Marine microbial communities from western Arctic Ocean - ArcticOcean_MG_CB4_136 | ecosystem: Environmental > Aquatic > Marine > Oceanic | place: Arctic Ocean: Canada Basin | collected... | reverse complement strand
TTATTTGTTTCTAATATTTCAGTTAATTCAGATTCATTTGATATACCTAAACAATTATAATTATGTTTAAAAATATTATCTTTATTTATCCAATCATTATGTAATATTAATATACAATCATTATAAATTGCTTCTAAGAATGTATATTGTGTTCCACCCCCATCATTTTTTATAGTTGATAAATCAATTACAAATTTACAATTTTTTAAAATATCTTTATTTTTATATTGAATTGGTAATATTTTTTTAAATTTGCCATACCAATATTTATCAAATTCTAAATCCTTTAATTTTTTATAAACATAAAATCTATTTTCTGATCCAAATAATTTAATTTTATTTTTATCATTTATAATTAATTTATTTGCTCTTAAAATTATATCTGTATTTTTATCATAATCAATTCTTGATATAGAAACAGCATAATTATTCATTGATTCAAGATTACTTTTATTATATTCAAAAAATGGATGTAAAAGAAATTTAGAATTTATATTATATTTTTCTAAAAAAAAATTTTTAACTGTTTCACGAATTGTAATAATTTTAAATTTTTTTAAAAAATTATCTTTAATAAGAGGATTAATATTATGTTTTATTTCACCCGGATCATGTATTACTAATATTGTATTTTCTGGAAAATATTTTAAATATTCCCAATAATGTTTATCTAATGCTGTAATAATTATATTTTTCTTTTTTATAATATCATTAATACTTAAATTAGTATAATTCGTATTATAACCAAATTTTCTTGTATTTTGTTTTTGTTTAGAATCAAATATTTTAAAAATTGGATAATTATTTTTAAGTGATAAATGTGATGTAAAAGTAACCCATCCTCCGTATGTTGGTTTTGCCATATAAATTAAATTATATTCCATTATATTAGGCAAATAAAAAATATTTTATTTTAAATACTTATTTAAAATAATTACTTAATGCGTATATTATACTACATATTATTAAACCTATAACTAAAAATCTTGGTTTTTCATCTAATAAATATATTTCAGGAACTACTCCTTGAAGTATTAATATTATCGCTCCTATATTAATACCCCATATATTTGATTTAAACTTATATTTAATAATTAATATTAATATTCCAATAGCAATATTTAAGTATCTTTTTTGTTTATCATTATCTAATATTTCTTTTTTATCTATTTTTTTCCAATTTTTATCTTGACCATTATTCATGTTGTTGGCTAAGTCTATCAATATTCTTTTTTTATTTAAATTAACATCCGGATATGGCATAAATATCTTTTGTCCAAGATGAACAAAAGATGGAATTAATATCATAATAAATACAGATAATACATGAGTAATTAATGTCATTATATAATATATTATATTATATTATATATTTATTTAATTAAATTAAATAAACATATCTGAATCATGTTTCTCTGACATTTTATCCCAAATATCAACAACATATTGCCATGGACCTTCATCTTCCGGTATATAATAATTATATATTTCTTCAAATGTAAATGCTTCTCCACCTATTTCTAATACTTTTTTAATATTTTTCATTTTATCAGAAAATTCTAAAACTGTATAAAAATGATTTTTATAACAAGAATAATATGTTTTATCTGTAATATTCTCTATATTTGTTAACCATAATTGTATTAAATCATTTAATATCTCAAGTGTTTTCTCTTTATCATTATCTAATAAATTTATAATTTTTTTATATATTTTATCTCCTTTATATTGACGAGCATTATATACTGTAAATGCTGTTGGTTTTGTAACTACACCATATTGTAAAACATTACATAATATATCTTCAGGATCTCCCGATCCTTCGCCTTCATCGGATTCCATATCCCATAGTGCCCATATTTCTTTTAAACTATTTTTAGCATAATGACTACATTGTACTCCATTTATACCAAATTTTAATATTTCTCTTAATATATCAATTTGATAACCCATTAATCCGATTGTATCACAATTTTTAAATAAATAATCTGCTAATTTAATAGCTTCTTTCCCTTCCCGTTTAGTATTATAATTCCAATCATAACCATCCGCTTTTTTTTGTTGAGTATTTGGTTTTATATATGGTGGTATACCACTCTTAACTAACATATCATATGTATCTTCCCTTTTTAATTTCGGTTCTATATCCATTATATCAGAATAACTTTTAGCTTCTTGCATTTCTTCAGAATCTTTCATTTCTTCATAATCTTCTGAATCTTCTGAATCTGAATCTTCTGAATCTGAATCTTTAAATGGTATATCAAAATTATGTTGTAATAAATGGTCTTTAAATAAATCTATATTATCATATTCTTTTTCACAATATTTACATTTAAATATTGATTTTATACTCATTATAATATATTATATTATATTATAATTTTAAAATAAAATATAGAATTAAATAAAATATAGAATTAAATATCTATTCTCTTGGAACTAATTTAAATTCAACTATCATTCTTCCTATATTTTTATGATTACCATTATTTGTAGTCGCATTATAAAAAGGGTCTCCATAGGTAATGTCTCCACTTGTTTGACCATCTATAGTACTAAGGGTTCCTGACCCCATATCTGATACAATACCATTTATATGTGATAATTTGGAAGGAGTTATAGTTCCAACATAATTATGTTTACGACCTTTATGTATTGTAGAGTGATTATTATGTTCACTATATAACTCAACATCCGCAGTACCGTTACCAAGCGCCTCACCACTACCATTCATTTGAGCTGGTGTTGGTATAGTTAATACGGTTGGACTATCACCTGTGCTTGAAGTTACTGTACTAATGAAACTAAAATCCCCACTATGAATTATTATTGTAGAATTTTTATAATAATCTAAGGAACTTGTACCGAGAGCTGTTGGTGGTAAAGATACAGTAACACCACTACCTGAAATAGTAGATGATGCTAATATTTCAACTGTTTCGTGTGCTTTTTCATTTGGTATAACAATAGACCTATTTATTTTATTACTAATTTCTTCCGGAGTGTAGTTGTCACCTGTACCGCCACTAGGTTTTATAAAATTTGTTGCTACTTTTGTTTTAATATTAAATTCATCGATAAATAATAGAAACGCCATATTTTCTGGTAATTTACTACTTTTTAAATTATATGTTATTACTGAATCTAAAAATATATCATGTTCTACATCTATTATTAATGGTTCTGGTAATCTTAATTTAAATGGTCTTGGTTTATCACTGCTATTTGTATTAAATATTATATCAAAAACTAATTCCTTCGATTCATTATTATAAAAATATCTTGAATTATTATTAGTTTCTTTTTTTAATTTATCAGGAATAAGTAAATCAAAATTTTGTTCATAATTCATTATAATATTATATTATTATAATATATATTAATTTTTAAATATAAATAAATTATTATATATATAATACTATATTATTTATGATAAATAAGAAAAATAAGAAATATTCACAGAAAGTTAAAAGATATTCAAAAAAAATAAATGGATCGAATTGGAATGTTCCTGAATTTTTAAAAGGCGCAGAAGAATTTTTAAATGGAGCACCAGACCCAATTAAATTTAAAACCCACGCTGAATATATGAAAGCTTATAACTCGTGGAATAAAGGAAACAAAAAAGATTCAGGTAAAAAAAAAGGTGGAGGAACAAAAATGGATAAAGCAAAAGAATTTGGTCAAATAACGATAAAAAAAGTAGGGAAAGAATTAGGAAAAGCAACTAAAATAGTTGCATTAGATAGATTAGAAAATACTCATCCAAATGCGTCTAAAATTTTGAAGTCAGCTACTGTAGACGGACAGATATCAACTGATTCATTTGCAGCAGTAGCAGCAAACATCGCTGTTCTAAACGCAACAGATGCAGCAAGTCGTAAATTAGCAAACAGATTTCCAAAAAATCCACAGAATACAATCATAGATGGACCCGTTCAGCCATCAGTTCAACCACCAGTTCAGCCAGTTGAACCCGTTCCACCAGTTGAACCTGTTCAGCCACTACCGAGTGGTGGAAATAGGCGTTCAAATAGAAGGTCAAATAGAAGGTCAAATAGGCGTTCAAATAGGCGTTCAAATCGGCGTTCAAATAGGCGTTCAAATAGGCGTTCAAATAGGCGTTCAAATAGGCGTTCAAATAGAAGGTCAAATCGGCGTTCAAATAGGCGATCTAATAGAAGGGTTAATAGGCGTTCAAATCGGCGATCTAATAGAAGGGTTAATAGGCGTTCAAATCGGCGTTCAAATAGAAGGGTTAATAGAAGGTCAAATAGGCGATCTAATAGGCGTTCAAATAAGAAATCAGGGGGTCGTAAAAGCAAATTGGGAGAAGAAGTTTATTTAGAATATAGAGATGTAAAATCTAATAAATTTTGGAGAATTTCTAAATCTGGTTCAATAATAAAAACAAGTTGGGGAAAGATAGGAACTAATGGTTCATCACAAGAAAAAGATTATGGAACAAAAGTAGATTCAGAATATAAAAAATTAATAGCATCTAAAAAAAAGAAGGGATATAAGGAAACTGATGGTGGTTTATTTTCTGGGTATTTAAAAGGATATAATAAAGAATTAGAATCGTTATGGAAAGATTTATCAAATACTAAAAAGTTAGTATTTATTATGAAAGATAAATCTTATAAAATAATGAAAACATCTCGTTCAAAATATGAATCATTAATTGAAAAAGGAAATAATGATCCAGATGTGGTAGCTATTTTAACAGCGGGTCTTAGTTATGATGGATATATAGAATTATATTCAAAAGCTCAAAACAAATCAGTTGATGAAGTATTAAAGAATTACAAGAAATATTGGAAACATAAGATGGGTGGTAAATTATTAATTTGTTAAAAATTATACAGAATAATAATAAAGTAGTTAAAGATATACAGATTGAAATATATAAATAAACATTTTAAATAATGTCAATTGAAGAAAAAAATGTTAAAAATGTTTATAATAATATTGCAGATGAATTTGATGATTCAAGATATAGACCTTGGTCTTGTGTAGAATCATTTTTAGATGATGTACCGAGTTGTTCTATAATAGGTGATATTGGGTGTGGTAATGGTAAAAATATGTTATATCGTTCAGATTGTATTAATTATGGGTGTGATTTTAGTGAAAAATTAGTTGAAATATGTAAAAATAAAAAATTAAATGTTATTGAAGGTGATATATTAAATATACCATTTGAAGATAATAGTTTTGATTATACAATATGTATAGCAGTAATACATCATTTATCAAGTGAAGATAAAAGAAAAAGAGCAATAGAAGAATTAAAAAGAGTAACAAAATCAGATGGTAAAATATTAATATTAGTATGGGCATTTGAACAAGAACCTGATTCAAAAAGACAATTTACAGAACAAGATAATATGATAGATTGGAGAGATAAAAAAGGTAATTTATTAGGTAAAAGATATTATTATGTTTTTAAAGAAAATGAATTAGAATCATTAGTAGACAAAACAGATTTAATTATAAAAAGTTTTTATGAAAAGAGCAATTGGGGTATGGTATTAAACAATAAAAGTAATATAAATGTTGTAAATGCTAATAGTTTAGAATATTTAAAAACATTAGAAGATAATTCAATTGATTGTATTATAACAGATCCACCTTATTTCATAGATAAATTAGATAGTAAATGGTCTAATGAACAAATAAATAATGATAAAAAAAATAGTCATATTAAACATTTACCAAAAGGTATGAAATTTGATAAAAAACAAGTTAAAAATTTATATGATTTTTATTTAGAATTATCAAAAATATTATTTAAAAAACTAAAACCAGGTGGATATTTCTTATCTTTTTCATCACCTAGACTGTATCATTCAATCACAATGGCTTGTGAAATTGCTGGTTTTGAAATAAGGGATATGATTAATTGGGTTTATACACAATCAATGCCCAAAGGTATGTCAATAGAACATATAATTAAAAAAAGGAAAGATCTAACAGATGTAGAAAAAAAAGAGTTAATTGAAGAATATAAAGATTTCAAAACTCCTCAAATTAAATCTTGTTTTGAACCGATATGTGTTGCGTTTAAACCAATTAAAACTACATTTTTAGATAATGAATTAAATTTTAAAACAGGTTTATTAGATTTTTCAAATAAAGTTGGAATAAATAATGATAAAGTTCCAGCAAATATAATTACAACCGAAGAATTTAATGAATTATATGATAAAAACTTTTTAATTAGTAAGCCAAATAAAGAAGAAAAAGGTTTATTTAATACTCATATAACAGTCAAACCAGTTCAATTAATTGAACATCTTATTAAAATATTTAGCAAAAAAAATAGTTTAGTAGTTGATCCATTTTTAGGTAGTGGAACAACAGCATTAGCTTGTAAAAATACAGATAGGAAATGTATTGGTATAGAATTGAATAAAGAATACTATGATATATGTTTAAAAAGGTTATTATAAAATTACAAGTTTTAAACAAAAATTTGAAATTTAATAAATAGTTTTTATTAATAATAAAACTAACAAAATGATTTTTAAATCATTAAATGATATACCATATGTTGTATATTTTAATTATATTATAAAATATTTAGATATTAAAGAAGTTGGAGTATTATCGATGGTTTCGAAAATATTAAAAGAAGTATTTAGTACAAATGATATTTGGAAAGAATTATATTTTAAAACAAATCCATTAGAAATAACAGATAATAGTATTCATATTGGACCTCATGAATTTCACAAACATTTAAATAAAACAAAAATATTAGAATATCATAATATATGTAAGCCTTGTTATTGGGATATCGCGACCGGTACAATTAAAAATTCTGAAAATTTTAAATCTGGTTGTTTACACGGAATTAAAGAAACCTTTGATGATGAATTTAAATCATTAAATAAATCATCTATTAATCATAATGAAAATGTATTATTTATAAAAGATCAATGTCAAATGGTTAGAAATGAATATTATGATTATAATAAGGAAGTTCATAAAAATCTAAATAAAAAAGATGGATGTAATTTAGTTAATTTATGTAGAAATAAAAGTCATTATATATCTGAAACTCTGGAAGTTAGAAGAAATGAAGGTAATTTTAAATCATATAAAAAAGTAACTCTAGAAAAATTACATACAAAAGTGAAAAAACAAATTTTAAAAAAAACTTCGAATTTAAAAGCACAACAACATTCATTATTATCAAAAATAAAATCTATAAATGATATTCAAAAGCGCATTGATAATATTAAAAAAGGAATTACTTTGATGGAAACTCAATTAAATAAAGATAATAATTTTAAAACTAATTCTGAAATATCAATTAATTTAATAAATAAACAAATTAATCCAAATAAAAAATTTAAAAATTTAAATAAAACGAAAGATATATGGTCCAAAAAATATCCAAAAGAAGAAGAAATTAAAGAAGAAGATAAATGGCACCAATATTTGTCAATAAAAGAAAATAAAACATATTATCACAATAATATTAAAAATATTACTACTTGGAATGTTCCAAGATTTTGGATATGTAAAATTAGATTAGGATGCTGTGTTTCTTTCCCTGATGTACCCAAAGCCTGGGACGTCTAAATTACTAAATTGAATATTATAATTTACTTATATTAATTACTTTATTAGATAATTTTATAAAAGTATTAATTTTTTATTATAGAAGTATCTAGTCTAACAGATATAGGCACAAGAAGAAGTGTAATTGCGGCTTGGTATGCCTCGTTTAATTCAAATGCTTGTTCTTTTGACGCTTGTTCTTTTGCATAATGTTGTGCTGCGGCTGCAGCTTGCTGTTTATATGCTGCTTGTGCTGCGGCTTGTTGTTCTGTGACTAATCTATCCGCTTCTGCTTGTTCTTTTGCGGCGTGTTGTGCTGCGGCTGCGGCTTGTTGTTGTTCATATGCCGCTTGGTGTTGTGAGATTTGTGCAGCTTGTTGTGCAGCTTGTTGTGCAGCTTGTTGTGCGGCAACTTGTTTACTATTATAAATATATATTTTTTCTGCTCTTTCTTTATATATTCTTGCTGATAGGTTTTTGAATGCTTTTTTATATGATAAAAATTTATGATTTTCAGAAATATTAATATAATCCATTACATTTTCACATTCACTACATATAACTTGTTTTGTATTTGCTGGAATCATTAATAAATTATTACATTTAGTACATAATATAAAATCATCTGCTTCAAATCCGGTTTGTGTATCCATTATGAATATTAATTCAAAAAAATTAATTAATTTCAAATTTTTTGTTAATTAGTCGTCGAGTATATTTTTGAATCATAATTGCTGCTTCTTGTTTTTTTCGTATTTCTATATCTTTTAAATCTTGTTCTACTTGTTTAATATAATAAATATAGTCTGGATGTTCATCTATCCATACTTCATCATCAGTATCCATACCTGCTGTATCCTCGAGGCCTCGCCCAACTTCAAAACAACTTTTAGCAATTTGTTCAGCTCTATGTTGATGTTCAAACTCTTCATCAGAATCAGACATTTTTGTTAGTTTGTTAATAATATAAAAAAATTTTTTTTTTCAAATTAATTTATAATTTTACTCTTAATTGTTTTTTATATTGTTTAATAATCTTCCCACGTGTCCATTATAATTTCTTCTTCTTTATCCATAATTTTTCTTATTATTTTTTTTTGTTCTTCTGGTGTTAGAGGCCATTTCCAACGCCAATGTTTTGGATTTAAATATCTAAAATGAGTAATAAATAAATTACGAGAGTAATCTGTAGTACCCGCTGTTGCACGATTTAGATATACAACTCTATCTCTCATAGTAATTGATATTCCAAATATTTTATAGTTTGTACTATATTCTTCGTGTAATTCATCCAGCCTATAAGGTACTACTTTATAATTTGAAAAATAATTCATGTTCTCTCTTAGTTTCATATAGTGATTTACATTATTCTTAAATCCATAACGAGATAACATACTATTTTGTTTTGTATTAAATGAGACTGAACTTGCGGAAAAATTGGACTCTGCCATTTTCATAAATTGATTATAATCTTCATTTAAAATTCTTCTTTTGAGATGTGGTTCTAACCATTTCTTAACTAATTGTAGAACATCGTAATCTAAATCCCAAGTTTTACTTATAATAAAATAAGCGTAAGTAGAGTTCATATTAAATTTAAGTAATTTTCAAACAAAATTAATTTCAAATTTATTTATTATGATATATTAGTTATAATTTCTTCTTCTTTATTCATAATATTTCTCATTATTATTTTTTGTTCACATAATGTTAATGGCCAACTCCAAAGCCAAAGTTTTGGATTTTCAAATCTAAAATTAATAATAAATATATTTCGCGTATAGTCCGTTACACCTGCATCTGAACCAAGATCATTCAAATCTCTAACTATATCTCTCATAGTAATTGGTATCCCGAATATTTTATATTGTTTACTATATAGATCACATAATTCATATAATAAATGAGGCATAACACTACCATACATCTGTTTTATGTTAGTTGTATTTATTCTTATTTTTAAATTGTGGTTTACATTATTATTAAATCCATACCGAGATAACATAATTTTTTCTTTTTTATTAAGTGAAATTGAATTTTCAATAAAATGAGATTCTGCTATGTACATAAACAGATTATAATCTACATTCAACATTATTCTATTGAGATGTGGTTCTAACCATTTTTTAACTAATTGTAGAATATCAAAATCTAATTCCCAAGTTTTACTTAGGAGAAAATAAGAGTAAATAGAGTTAGAGTTCATATTTAAAGTAATTTAAAACAAAATATTAATTTCAAATTATTTAATAATTTATATTCATTATAGCTGTTTCTTCTTTATCCATCAGAATACGAATAAAACTTTTGAGATTTCCGGTTTCTCTTATTAAATTAAACATTTCTCCATTTATATTTATACAATTAGATTTATCTCTACAATTTAAGAAAAATATTTTACGATTATAATCTGTAACACCGTGCCCGTTGTGGTCATCATAACGAATCACTTGACGATTTGTTAACATTATGGGTTGTTCACATATATAATAATGTGATTTATATTCATCATGTAATTCATATATCGTATAAGGTTTAATTTTGTGAGTTTCATTCACCCTTATATTAAAATTATGATCTATATTATTCTTAAATCCAAATCTAGACATCATAACCGCAGTTTCGAGGTACCGTGGGAAATGCGTATTTATATTAAACTCATCAGAAGCATATTTCATAAATTTATTATAATCTTCATTTAAAATTCTTCTTTTGAGATGTGGTTCCAACCATTTCTTAACTAATTGTAGAACATCATAATCTAAATCCCATGTTTTACTTAGGATAAAATATGAGTAATTGGAGTTCATATTTAAATTAATTTTAAAAAAATATTAAATTTCAAATTATTTATTATTTA
>Ga0114997_10004792_pt1 | contig 10435 bp, 11 predicted proteins | sample ArcticOcean_MG_C_2_FD_87045 | JGI IMG/M metagenome (GOLD analysis project Ga0114997, IMG submission 87045) | Marine microbial communities from western Arctic Ocean - ArcticOcean_MG_CB4_136 | ecosystem: Environmental > Aquatic > Marine > Oceanic | place: Arctic Ocean: Canada Basin | collected... | reverse complement strand
TCAAATATTTTTAAAAATTTAAAAGAAGAAGAGGAAGAAAAAATAAATTTATTACAAGACACAGAAAATTATTTAAATCAACAATTGCGTGAATTAATTTTGAATAATGAAAGTAATTTTTTGATTGAAGAATTACAGAAAGAATTACTAAAAATAGAAAAAATAAAAAAATGTTATTGATTTAGGAAATTTTATTTTATAAGTATTTTATATAATGAAAAAGAACCTATTAAACAAGTTAATAAAAAATAAAATTGTCTATTATGTTGTGTTGGCTTTTTCAGTACTTAATGTTTTAGGATATTTTAGTATGCGTGCGTGGGAATGTATCGTGCTTTTTTCAGCAGTGGCTTATTCGGCAAATTGTTATGGTGGTAATATGACGGTCGCGTTGTTGGCGGGATTGTTTGTTTCAAATTTTGTTTTTGGTTGCAACCGCGTTAAAGAAGGATTTGAAGAACAGTACAAACCTATTAAAAAAGCAAACAAATTGATTAAAAAAGCTAAAAAAAAAGCTTTAAAAGAGGGTCACGCTGCATCAAAGAGACTTGAAGGTGTTGACGGTGTTGATGGCGGTGAAGAAGACAGTATGATGAAGCAAGAAGGGTTTGCATTAAGAGAAGGAAATCAAAATATTATGAAGATGGCACGAGAGATGATGGCCACGTTGGATAAAAAGGGTGGCAAAGAAGGTGTTGATATGGAAGGTGCAGAGGGAATTGAACAAATTTTAGAAGGTTTGGGCGGCGTTAAAGGAATAATGAGAGCTCTCGGAAACATGAAAACATAATTTTAAAAACTTATTCGCAAATAATTGTTAATAAGTTTTTTTATTTATATTGTATATAATAAAAATGGCAAAAAAAAAATTGGGAAAGAAATTAAGCAATAAATTGGGAAAGAAATTTGGAAAGAAAATTAAGAAAATTGGTAAGAAAATTGGAAAATCATCATTGTTAAAAAATTCAGCAATTCTATATGTTGTATTACTTATTTCTATTGGATTGGTATTAATGTATTTGTCCAAAAAAGATTACAATTCATTAATTGTATTAATAGCGACAGGATTACTGACAAATTATTTTACTAAAAATATGACCATAACTTTAGGAGTTGCAATAATTGTTTCATTGATAGTTAGATTGAAAATATCAAAAAAAGAAGGATTTAAACAAGGCACCGATCCGAGTGGTGCGAAAGTAGTATGCTGGACGAAGAACGAGGGTGGCGAGTGGGGTGATCCATCCGAAAAAACAGAAGAGGACTGTAAACAGGTAAAAGATGGACCGGAAATGTGTTTTAGTGCAGATAAAGCAGATTGTAATAAAAAAGATGCATTTTCTAAAAGATTGATCCCTTCAAGTGAACCAGCTAAGGTTGGTGATGACGAAGATGAAGTGGACACAGATCGCATTGATTATGCATCAACTTTGGAACAAGCCTATGATAATTTACAAGGTATGTTGGGAAAAGAAGGCATTAAAGGGTTAACCAGCGAAACATCTAAATTGGTACAGCAACAAGCTGGGTTAATGGAATCATTGAAGGGTATGGGTCCGATGTTAAAAGAAGCAAAATCAATGATGTCTGGTATGAAAGATATGGGGAGTATGGAAACAATGAAAGATATGAAATCAATTCTTAATTCTGTAGGTGGCAAAAAATTATAATATATTAGATAAAAACTTTATATAATATATATGCCTCGTAGATCAAAGAAATGTCCACCGGGAGTATTTTGCATTGAAAATACAACAATTATATTTTTATTAATAATAATTGGTATATTTTTATATGTTATGACACAATCCGTGTATAAAATATCAGTTGTTGATAACAATAGATCAGAACATTATTTAGAACACCCTTTTAATGATAGATTTCATCACAATATTATGCCCAAATTAGGCGCGAGGTTATCAAATCACCCGAGGGATACATTATCAAATCCATATTTACCACCATTGAGAGATGGTAATTATTTTCCAAAAAATAGCAGCGATCCTAGAGGAATACCAATAAATGTCCCGACAAGAGGTCCTAGAACAGAATGGCGACAAGTTGGCATTTTAACTAGGGAAAATGGGGAAGAAACAATTTTACCATTAATGGGTAGACCTTTATATTCCAATCGTCAAAAATGGCAATTTTATACAATGAGTGATAAAAATAATAGTGTAAAATTACCAATTAGTAAAAATGGACGCAGTTGTTCAGCAGATATTGGATGTGATGAAATATTTAATGGTGATAATGTTTATATTGAAGGATACAATGATTCATTCAAAGCAACCATTTATGAAAATAATGTACCCGAATACATCCCATTTGTTTAGAATTTAAAAAATATTTACCAATATATAGAAATATTTACCAATATATAGATATAAAAATTATATATATATATATATATAATTTTATGTTAAAAACGATTCTTTTTGAAAAAAGTCCCCTAGATGAATATAATGAAAAATTAAAGGATTTTATGATTAAATTTGAAATATTTAACGAATTAAAAGAATTTCAAAAAATAGGCAGAATCGAAGTTACCAAGGCAGAATTTTATAAATCGCCAATTGAATCGGAAGAAAAGATAATAGAGAAAATTACATCTAGAAAATTAATTAAAGAATTAAAAAATATAAAAGTTTACACCCAACTAGATGCCGAAGATGCAGAAGATGCCGAAGATGCAGGAGATACCGAAGATGCCGAAGATGCCGAAGATACAGACGATGTAGGAGATACAGGAGATGCAGGAGATGCCGAAGATGCAGGAGATGCCGAAGATGCCGAAGATGCCGAAGATGCCGAAGATACCGAAGATGCCGAAGATGCCGAAGATGCCGAAGATACCGAAAAAAATTATTATAAATATTATATTTTTGAGATTGGTTATTGGCAAAAATGGTCAAGGTGGTGGAATTCTGAAAATAGGGGTAAAACGCAAAAATATATTGATGAAGATTTTTCAGAATTTATGAAATATTTAAATGAAATTAAAACAATGAATTGTAATTATTCATTTAATATTTATTACAAAAATTTGTTAAAGAAATGTCATTCATTTATTAATAAAATAACTCCCGGTTTATATAATTTAAAAAAAACATACAGTGATAATAAAAAAATAAAAGCATTGATAGATAGTGTAATAATGACTCTACTTGATTTTAAAAATGAAACGCAAATAAAAAAACATACCTCCTTATCATCTATTTTACGAGAACACAATAATAACATATTTTTAATTCCTTAAATCTATTTTGCGAGAAACACAACATTATTTTTTTAAGAATTTCCAATAATATTTGCAATTTTATCCATAACTTGTTGAACCGCCGAACAATCGCCTTCCGATCTCGTCCAAACAGCTATACTACCGGGTTCGGTTGTAAGCAACATTCGTTCGTTACAAGTTTGTTCTTTTTTCATTTTTTCACTTATTCCAAACGTTCTTCTTTTTTTCTTTTTTTCTTCATTTTCTTTAACATCATCTTTTTTTATTTGTTTCTTTTTTTCATTTTCTGTTGTTTTTGAAACATCATCATCCGATAAAACCGAAAATTTTAAATTGTCAGACGCGTTAAAAAGAAATCCAATTTCAAAATATTTTGCAAATTTGCCAGTTATTTCTTCTTCGCCTTTTTCGCCTTCTTCGCTTTTTTCGCCTTTTTCGCCTTTTTCGCCTTCTTCGCTTTTTTCGCTTTTTTCGCTTTTTTCGCTTTTTTCGCTTTTTTCGCTTTTTTCGCTTTTTTCGCTTTTTTCGCTTTTTTCGCTTTCCACATCACCATCATTTTTAGTGCCACCTGGACCAGCACCAGCACCAGCACCGCCAAATTGATATAATTGTTCATCAACCGTTGGTAAAATGAAATTATTTAATTTATTATAATGTTTAAAAGTATCTTTATAAATATTTAAAATATTTTTTTTATTAAAACCGTCTTTATGAATATATGCTTTTCTTTTTTTATTTGCAATCTTTTTTTTATTCTTTCTTTTCCCAACATTTTTAATTGTTTGTATTCTTAGATTTTTTTTTTTATTTCTAAAACTATTGTATTTTTTATATATTTTTTTTTTATATTTTTTTTTACTTTGTTTTTTATGTTTATATTTAAGTATATGTTTTATTCTATTTTTGGAAATTACCATTTGACTTATATAAAATGTATATAATAAATTTAAAATAAAAAAATAATATAATATTAAATTATATATGTCAGGAGTATGTGAAAATGGTAATACACTACCAATAGATTTAGATAAGTCGGAACTTGTAAATGTATCAGAACAATTAACGCGATTTAAATATGATTTTTTACAGTGTAATGAATTTGATATAACGGTTGAATGTCCCGGATGGTTAAGCTATATGACGGATTGTACTACAGGTGTTATTAAAATAGAACAAAAAAAACCGAGCAATGGCGTAGAACAATTATTAAATTTATCAACAATGGGAAATTTAATAGGCACTGGTAATGATGGAAATATTGTTTGTTATTATTTCCCAACATCATTAAATTTTTATAATGGAGAAGCACCAACGGGTGGCGAAATAGTTATTGAATTGAGAACTAAACAGATAACGGGGTACGAGTTATTATTATTATTTATACCCGTAATTCTGGGCGAAACAAACTTGTCTAGTACTGAATGGTTCAACAACATTATAGGAAATTACACTACTAAGCTACCATCCGATGATGAACAGGTTTCAATTTTAACAAGGTCAATGTCATTGAATTCTCTTATTCCTAAATCACAATATTGGGTTTATAATGAAATACAATTACACGGTAAATGTCAAGAAGAAAACGACATTACTACCCACGCTATATTTTTTGATATAGACTATGCAATAACAATTTATGAAAGTTCGCGCAACAGTTTCAACGATGTTGGTCCCAATAATATCGATGATACAGACCCGGTGGACATTTTTGGGGAAGAAGGATCACCATACAAACAAGATCTGCGAGAACTTATGGATATTGGAAACAATTCATTCGATTGGAAAGAAATATGGCATAAAAAGATTTTTACCGATGATGCCGCCGCCGCCGCCGCCGAATACAAAACAAAAAAGGAAGAATACGGCGATCCCGTTGACGCCGACAAAATCAAAGAACTTGAAGAACTTAAGGCCCTCGCTGAGGCGAAGGTGAAGAGAGATTTAAACCCCCCAAATAGAGGTAGTATCTTTAGTAACGAACAAGGTACAAAAAAAGGCCCCGGAGATAATTCTAGTCGCAGTGATCCATTTTCATTAACTTGTGAACCAATTGTTGACGAAGATGATAAACCCATTGATGGGAAAGATAGATTGGAATGGGTAAAAGAAATTTATAATAGTGATAATAAAACTTTACAGGGTATGAAAAAATGGTTTTGGATATTCTTATTTGTGATTGCTTTAACTGGTATTTTAATGGCGTTGCACGTCTTTATATTTAAAAATATAGGTTTGTTTATTACACAAAATGAAATAATAAACCGCGTTGATCTTCTCCCAGATAATTAAATTTTAAAAAATAAAAATTTAATTATATTTTTTTTGCAGAATATAAATTTCCTTGTATGGGTTTAAATATGGATTCAATATTTCTATTATTCGTCAATGGTAACATATTATTAATAACATCTTCTTCAACGCTCGTACTGCGTTTGACGTTAAATTTTTTCATTTTTGAATATTTTTTTTGCTCCGTTTCTAAATATTTCATATTTTTTTTTCCGCTAATATTCATTGATCTCATAATCAATAAATAACCAGCCACAATTGCTAAAACACCAACAATTTTATTATAAGTTAATAAAGCGAAAATAACCAATATAATAACGGTTTTTCCAACGATAGTATCTATAACATTGGCCAAATCTAAAGGAATTTGAACTTCAAAAACAATAAATAAAATTAATAATAATCCAAGAAATGTATGATGTGTATCTTTTTGTAATTTGTTTAATAATTTATTCATTTATATATATCATAAGTTAATATTTTAAAATATATTGAAATCATATAAAAATTACACAACAACTATTAATAACTATGAATAATGAAACAGCAATATATTTTGGTCAGAAAGGATATACGATTTATAAAGAAAATTTAGAAATTAGAGAACAAGAATTAATTCGCAAAGAATTAACAGTTTCGCCATATGTTCCTAAAAATTCTTTACAAAAACCATCCTCTTTTCAGATATATCGCGAGTCGCCAAAAAAATTGTATTTGCCAAAATATTATGGTTATAGAGAATATGGTGAACCCGATGAAATACGATTGACAGGTGGTGATGACATTGATATCGCTTTTAACGGCGAATTACGCGATTTTCAAAAACCAATTGTTAACACTTATTTGGAAAATGCAAAAAAAAGCGGCGGTGGTCTATTGGAAATCCACACGGGTGCAGGCAAGACTGTTATGGCATTAAAAATCATAGCACAATTAAAAAAAAAAACATTAATTATCGTCCATAAAGATTTTTTACTAAGACAATGGTTGGAAAGAATTGAACAATTTTTACCAAATGCCAGAGTAGGTAAAATTCAAGGTAAGGTAATAGATGTTGAAAACAAAGATATTGTGATTGGTATGTTACAATCATTATCAATGAAAGAATATCCTCAAAAATTATTCGGACAATTTGGGTTATCTATTTATGATGAATGCCACCATATTTCTGCTGAAGTATTTTCTAGAGTATTATTCAAAGTTGTTACTAAATATACATTGGGATTATCAGCAACAATGAAAAGAAAAGACGGGTTAACAAAAGTAATTAAAATGTTTTTAGGCGATATTGTTTATAAAAAAGAACGGAAAGGATGCGATTATGTAAAAGTAAAGTCAATACATTATCAAGTTAATGATGAAGAATATAATAGAGTATTATTAAATTGGAAGGGACAAACACATTACAGTAAAATGATAAAAAAAATATGCGAATATAAAGACCGTTCAAATTTTATTTTAAAAATATTATCAGATATAATCAAAAATGATAATAAATGTCAAATAATGATTTTGGCACATAATAAATCTATTTTAAAATATTTACACGATTCAATAAAAGAAAGAAATATAGAAAGTGTTGGATATTATGTAGGCGGTATGAAAGAAAAAGATTTGAAAATTTCTGAAAAAAAAAAAATCATTGTTGCAACATATGCGATGGCTGAAGAGGGTTTGGATATTAAAAGTCTTACAACATTATTAATGGCGACGCCCAGAGTTAGTGTTGCACAGGCTGTTGGGAGAATTTTAAGAAAAAAACACGATAACGCTGAAGTATACGATATTGTTGATCAACACAATATGTTCCAGAGGCATTGGACAAAACGACGCGCGTTTTATAAAAAACAAAATTTTAAAATATATAAAACAACAAGTCAAGATTATGAAAATGATAAATGGGAATGTATATATGATAAAAGTATTTCAAAGAAATACAAAAAAAAGGATATAAAAAAAAACATTATTAAAGTAAATACAAATGATGATTTATTAAATGGTGTTTGTTTAATAGATTTTGATAATTAAAATTTGTATAAAAAAAAATATAATGTATATATATCAGTAATGTCTGAACCTATATATGAACCCAATAAATGGAATAAAAATAAATACATTCTAAAAAGTCATAATTGTTATATGTATGCGTTAAATAAAATAGATAAAAAAATTGTCAATACTTGTAAAAAGTATATTAGAAATAAAAAAACATTTAAAGCTAATAAAAAAACATTTAAAGCTAATAGAAAAAAATTCAAAAATAAATGGGATTTTTTATGGTCTAGACCTGGTAAAGCAGGTGGATATTCGTTTTCAAAACCTTATGTATGTAAAGACGTTATAAGAGGAATATTAATTGATTGTCCAAAATCAAAATATATGGGAAAGAAAACGATGAATTTTAAATGTCCTAAAAATTTTTATAGAATTGCATTGGTTCAAACTAAAATAGGAATGGATTTTCATTTTTATAGACAGGATAAAAATGGAATGTGGAGTCATAAAAATGGTTGGAGGAAAGCTACAAATAAAGACTGCGATGGTAAATTGATTGTTGATCCAAAATATTCAAAAAATGGGATATATACAGTCTTTTGTGGTTATTTTTTAGTTCCAAATGATTCAAATAAAAAACGAATGTCAAATGTCACAAGAAAAAACAAAAAATAACTTTTATACTATTAAATTTTTTATACTTTTGAAAATATAAAAAATTTAATACATTGATGGTTTATCGGATTTAGATTTATTAAAATGATTATAATTATCACCACAATTATCATTGTTTCCGGTAAAATCACCACCCAATAATCTGGCAGACTCTCCACCCAATGACTCAGACACTCCAGAATAAAAAATGGAAGAACCGCCTCTTTGCTTTTTGCGTCTTCTACGGCGATATCTTTTTCTACATACGCATTCACCTTTACATTTACATTTACCTTTGCATTTACAACGGTCTTTGCATTTACAACGGTATTTACTTTTTAAACTTCTTCGCGATTTTTTACGTGGCTTTCTACGCGACTTTTTACGTATCCCACTTGACTTTCTACGCGACTTTTTACGTATCCCACTTGACTTTCTACGCGATTTTTTACGTATCCCACTTGACTTTCTTCGCGGCTTTCTACGCGATTTTTTACGTATCCCACTTGACTTTCTTCGCGGCTTTCTATGCGGCTTTCTACGTGATTTCCTGCGTCTTCCACCGCATTGTTGTCCAGCATCATTTCTTGAAATAGGAGCGTATCCACCTTTTACTAAATGTGCATTGGCCGCACCTGCTTTATCATATCCATAACTTGCCATTGATTCGTGATTAAATCTACTTTCAGCCAATGATTGATGCCCCAATCCTAAATTTTTATTTCCACCTTTTTGCGAATTGCAATTTGAATATTGAACGCGAGATGGAGATAAATAACCATTGCCCGAAGCGGCGTCTCGTTGCAATGATTCCATGGTAACACCATACCCACCCCCCTTATGTACTTTTTCCATTCCAATTTTACCGCTGCAACCAGTATTTTCCCCAATATCAGTATACAATGCTGTATTTGTATTATTTAGTAATGACGAATCAAGAGCTGACATTATATATATATATATATATTTATTTTTCTTGAGACAAAATAAAAGAATATTTAGATATATTTTCATTTGTACGCACCAATGGTTCCCAAGATTTGAATTTGTTTTTATACGTACATTTCATCGTAATAATAATATTTTTAATAAATTTATTTAAACCAATGTTTTCAAATTCTTCATCATCATCACTTTCTTCTAGATTATCTAAATTTCTATTTTCTTTTATATTTCTAAATAAATTATTTAATGATACGCTATTTTTATAACTTGATATGTGTGATAATCCATAAAAAATAATTTCATTATTTTTATAACAATAAAGCTCATAAATATCTGGTTGTATTGTTGCTTTTATTTGAAAAAAAGCATATTTATCTATTAATTGAAAGATGGGTTGATTATAAAAAATATTTATGTTTTTTTTTAAGAAACGATGTTGTATTGAAAATATTTTATATGGCAAATCATTGATTTTTTTATGAATATCATTATAATTTTCACTAATTATTGGTAGACCAAACATAATATCATTTTTTTTATATATAACCGGCTTTATTTCATTTTCTAAAATAGACTGTTCAATTTTAAATTTTTCTAAATTACATACATTTTTTAAACATTTATTTTTATAATAAAATATATCTTCAATGTTAAAGAAATTAACATCTTTATGGTTAAAAATAGTACCATAAAAAATAGTACCAACGCCAATACATAAATTTGATTTGAAACAACATAATTTTCTTTGAATATTTGTAATTCCGTTATTTCTTTTATTTATTTTTAAAATAATTAACGATGGTTTATTTTTAAAGGTGTGAAACCAAGCAAAATATTTTGGTCCGTATGGTATTGTTAAATAACAATTAATATTTTGAACTTTTTTATGAAGTTTTTTTTCATAAGAAAGTTCTATTTGGGGAAAATTATTTAAAAGTTGTTGTTTGTCTTTTTGATTCATTATATCTAGTAATACTGCAATGGTTTTAAATGTATTTTAATAACTAGTAAATGAAGCAGAATTTCCGTCACTTTCAGTAAACATATCTCCAACATTTTCTAATTTTGTTGCATTACTTGTCTTTGATAAATTTTTTAGATAATCTTTCAATTCATTTTTCATTGATTCTTTATCAACAGTTTTTTCTTCACTATCATATAAATCTTTATATTGTTGCTGTGGTTTTTTAATTAAATCTTTAATTTTCGGCACTGTTAAATTTGTTTTGAAATAATTATATATGTTATGCAATGTAAAAATAAACAAAAAAGATACTATAATTTGTCTTAATATCCAGAATATCATAATAT
>Ga0114997_10004787_pt1 | contig 10440 bp, 9 predicted proteins | sample ArcticOcean_MG_C_2_FD_87045 | JGI IMG/M metagenome (GOLD analysis project Ga0114997, IMG submission 87045) | Marine microbial communities from western Arctic Ocean - ArcticOcean_MG_CB4_136 | ecosystem: Environmental > Aquatic > Marine > Oceanic | place: Arctic Ocean: Canada Basin | collected... | reverse complement strand
TAATTTAAAAGTATCAAAATATTCATAACCATTTTTAGCCCTTCCAGATACATTACAAGGATCAGTTGCGTACTCACTCACATAACCACACTTGAAACAAAGCATTGGATATATATTCAAGCCAATATCAATCCCGTCCTGCTTTACCCTAGGAGTATCTGCCGTAAATAACTCAACACCCAGAATATTATTTGCATTAAAGAAACTTTTTTCAGCAAGTGACTCACTGCAGTTTTGGCACTGTATAATGTTCGAACTATCACTGTAATGTTTTAACATTAGTTTATCTTTACTTTCCTCGTCATCAGAAAATAAACTTCCAAAAATAGCTAATGCTCCAAAGATTATTGCTCCAATGCCAAGCCAGTGGTCATTAAAATAGATACCTATTATAAATATAACAATACCACCAATCAAACCTTGTACTGAATCTTCACTCATAACTTGCCTCATTCTCTTGTTAAAAAAATGTTACTTATAATCTTCCTCCAGAAATCATTTTAATTGATGTATAAATAGACATGCCCGCGAATACGAATGCGATAAAAGATAATACTTCCCATCCAATATTAGAAAAATACGACCCTAATAATCCAAAAATAATTGCCCAAATAACTCCATAAATTATACTCATTTTTTTACTCCTTTTTTTTGTTTATACTTAATCAACGAAGCAAAACTGAAAAACTTCCAATTTTTAAAAAAAAGATTCTATAATTAATAAAATGTGGCTTTTAACTTAAGATAATGACTACTTTATCGGATCGGAATGAAAAGCAATTCGCCACCTAAATCTCCTGATTTATTAACTGGATTATATAAAGGTGTTTGCTGATATTCTGACATTATTACTGGCTTAATACTTTGATATAAGTTTTCTGCTGTTAATACTTTATTGTTATTACTTAATTCTTGTAACATTGCATTTGCAAAAGCAGAGTGTCCATTTGCACCAGAGTCTGATACTGGTTCAAGTCCACCAGAAGTTATGACTTTTCTAGATTTTTTATTATTTAATTGCTCAAAATATTGTAAATCTTTTTTTGATTTATTGCTCATTTTACTACTTCTAATAAGTGATCCTGAATAACATGAGTCTGCTATTACTAAAATATGTCGAGCTTTAATCTTTTTTAAGACATTAGTAATATCATCATTAGATATATCATTACGATAGCTATCTGCCAAACCATCTACTGGGGTCCAGTAACCACGCTTGGTATCTTCATCAATACGTCCATGGCCAGCATAAAAAATTATCAAACTATCACTTTTGTTCAACTGATTTACTAAATTATCTAGGCTTAATAATATGTCATTTCGTGTTGCATCGATTAGGGGTTCTTCAACTATAAAGCCATACTTATTTTCTAAAATATTTCCAAATGAACGTGCATCTGCAGAAGCCGTTTCAAGATCAGCAATATTTTCATAATTATTATTACCTATCATTAATGCATATTGTTTCCCAATATCAATTTTATCCCGCAATAGCTCAAATTCATTTTTATTTTCTTTTTCAGATCGTTTTGCCGTCAATATACCAAAATCTTTATCTGGAGTTACATAGCTTGCCGTTAATGTTTTATAATCATCTGAAAATTTGCCATAAAAATCACCTTGATAATAATCTTCATGTTCAAATGTCCAATAGTTGCCTGTATCAAACTCATCAAAAAAGACTTGTTTAGACTCAGTATTTATTTTTCCGGATAAGAAATAGTCTCCCACTACTTCTCCATTTTGATTGTCGACTTCAGTTATATAATCGTAGTCTATGAAGCCATCAAAGTTATAGGTATGCAATCCAAGTCTTTCTACTTTATCAATTTTAAATTGAACAAAATTACCCAAATTATCATTATTCCATTTAAATTTACCCTTATAAACTGCAGGAAATTTTAAATTTATACTATTAGCTATATTGTATTTAGCTTCTATTGCTTTTATTTGATCAATTTCTTTATCAATTTTTAAAATATTTTCTCTATCTATTTGAATATCTGAGTCTTTATATGCATCTTTTAATTTTAATAATATTTCTTTAGCACCTTTAATATCCTTTTTAGCCCCCCATCCTTGAATTTTCATTGTTGCAATTAAGATGCTTGATTGAACAAAATAATCAGGATGCACCAAGGTATCTTCTAATAAACTTAAAAGCTTTCCATTGTTTACATATGAACTATTAAAGCTTGGATATACACCTTGAATAACTTTATCAGCGATATAAAATTTTGATGTAAATATCTTATCTGGATATTTTTCTTTAAGTTCTGGTTTATTTTCAATCCTAGCTATTATTTGATTATGATAATCAATTGCTACTGCTAAACTTTTATTTATACCGACACCATACCAAAAAAAATCAGCTACATACTCCATTGCTAAAATATTGGTATCTTGGTATGCATTAAAGACATCTGCATATTTAAAGCAGGCCTTAGTAGTATTAGTTATATCAAAACCTTTAGAATTTTTTATTAAAACATTGCCACATAATTCTTTAATTACTTCATCTTCCTGAATATTTATTTCATTGTTTTCATTAATATAATTTTTAGCTGTAATTATAGCTTTATCAAATCTTTCCTTAAATCTACCAAAATACTCGTTGTATTCGTCACTTTTTGAAATTGATAATAACTTAGAAAAATATTGTTTAGATTTTAGAATATCTGATTCAATGCCTAAACCATGATAATAAATAATACCTAAATTAATTAATGAGCCAGGATCATCCGGTTTAATCTCTAAAGTTTTATTATACCATTTTATCGCCTTGATTACATCAGCATCACCTTCATACCTACCCTCTAAATAAATATCTCCTAAATCACTTGTGGCATTATAATCATCCAGCTCTGCTGCAAAGGTATAGAACATAATAGAAGTGTTCCAATTTATAGAAGTGCCAATGCCATTTGCATAAATAAAACCTAATGTGTTATAAGTTCTAGCTAATTTTTCTTTCATAAAAGAATTTTTTGTGCACGAATTTCGCTCACTAATCTTAAATAAATTAATACATAAACTATTAATTTCTCTAAAATAATATAAGCTTTTTTTTGTTTCTTCTCGCAATAATGGCAATTGATCATCTGAAGCATGAAGCCATGCAAGATTATAAAGTGTGAAAAAAATTAATGAATGGTTATTAGACTTTGAAAGTGCAATCGATGTTTTAAAGTTGAAATCACCATTAGAATTATATTTTTTTATTACTTTTCCATTACTATCTGTCACTTTTAGGTTTTGAATTGTCGTATCAAGATATTCTTTGCAAAACTTAATTCCTTCTTTTTTGTACTCTATTCTTTGCTTAATATTGTCTGGCTGAAAAGGATAACCATATAAATCATCGTAAATATTGCATAACTGACCAGCAGCATATTCGTGTCCATATGATCTGGCTTTATTATAGTATTCAATTATTTGTAATGCATCTTGATGGTTATTATTCGGAAAATAATTAAATTTATGGTGAGTCCGTTGCCAATTTATATCTGCTAGGTGCTGATAAGCAGTCGCTATTTTTTTTATATTAATGGGAAGGTTGTCTTCAGATAACTCAATAAAGGTTATGTAGTCCTTTGTTATTTGTACACGATCAAAATTCTCTTTACTAAAATTTGTCTCTGCGCGTTCAAAAAAGCAATCTATATTACCTTCAATAGTACATACTTGATCTTTAGCAGAAACAGTATTTGTTATAAATATAAGGCAAAGAAATACTAAAAATTCCAACTTTTTAAAATTGACCATAAATTACCCTAGCAATAATCTATTTTTTTGGGAAGACTTCTCTACTGTTGTCACTACCTAACAAAAAGTAGTTAATTGCTTGTTTTTATGGTTTAATTAAAATTATCAATTTAATGGAATAAAATCAATTTTACTTCGTTTGCCTTATGAATGAAAGATTTACGTACTCTGAAAAATTAGAACAAATTTACCCAAATTTGTACAGGGTGGCTAGATCTCGTAAAGGAGCAAATGACGCTGATGACTTGGTACATGATACAATGATTTATTTAGTAAAAAATAAAGCTAAATATGAATTTCACGAAAATATACAAGCTTTTGCGATATGGAAGCTTAAAAATATTATTATTGATCGATATCGAGCAGAAAGTAAGAAAATTGACATGATTGCAGATAAAGATATTAGCAATGATGAAGGACTTTTTTCCGATGAAGAAACCGAAGAACAAAAAATTAGAAAATTAACATTTAATGCTGGTATGAAAAAAATTAGTGAAGATTGTCAAGAAATCCTTAATTTGCAAATTGCTGGTAATAGCTATGAAGCGATTTCTAGCATGTTAACTATTGAAGTTGGCACAGTTGGTAGTCGTCTTGTGAGATGCACTGAATCTTTAAAGGAAGCAGTAAATGCCAAATAGTATTAATAAAGAAAAGCTTTTTGCATACATTTGCAATGAATTAGACCCTAAAGAAGCTAATGAAGTTGAGTTAGCACTGAAATCTGATCCTCAACTTAAATTACAATATGACGAATTTATGGATATTCGAAATTTACATGCTGAGGTAATGACACCAACACTAAATCCTGTCATGCCTGAAAAGACAAAAAATTTAATACAAAGTATCAACAAATCACAATCCAAGAGTTGGTATCAGTTATTAAATTTAGGCCCTATTGCTATAATCGGTTGGCTAGGGTTTGCATCAGTTGGAACAATGCAAGTTGCAAGTTTAATTGATACTAGCCCCGAAGTAAATTCGTCAATGTTAGCGGAAGTAGGTTTAGAAAATAATATGAGATCTGCATCAAATAAAGATGCACCTAAAATAAGTGATGATAAGGTTTTAACTTTACTAGATGAAGAAATAAGCTCTTTTACCGTTGGTGATGTTTTTGTAATTAAAAAATTATTAGAAACTAGCGATAATCTGTATAAAAATGTTGTGATGACATTTACAGTTATTGATATGACTAGATCAAATGATAAAACTTGTGTTGATTTTGAAATCAAAACAAACATAGCTAAATCAGAAACCTTTAAAAGAGAAGTTTGTATAAAAGATTCTAATTAATTTGGAATAAATCTAGTTTTAGATCGTCTTCTTTATAACTTAACTTAATAAAGGAGATAAAAATGAATAAATTCATTACAATTCTTATATTAATCTCAAGTGTAACTTTGCTTGGTACTGCTTACGCAGCAACTAAGTACAACCCTTATACAGGGAATTGGGAGACTACTAATTCAGATGATGAGTTAAAGTATAATCCCTACTCTGGTTCATGGGGGTATGAGGATGAAGACTCCTCACTAGAATATAACCCGTATTCTGGTAAGTGGAATTACGCTGACTAATATAAGTTAGGTTTTACTGAGGTTATGGCCATTAATTTAATTATTAATGGCCATAATTTTTAAATTAAATTGGAAGTTTTAAAAATATACTTCGTCTACTAAGTATAAATAATAAATAAGGAGAATAAAATGAAAGAGACTTTAAAACATAATTTAAGGAATTTTTTTAATGCTAACGGAAGGGCTAGTCGTAAAGATTATTGGACCTGGTTTCTTTTTATGATTTTTTTTACATATTTACCATCAACTATTCTGATGTTGTGGGAGTCTCTTGAAGATACTTTGCTGAGTGGGATTGATCCTGATAATGGACTTGCTCATCTTATAGTTATTCTTTTGCTTACTTGGTCTATTGTTGGAATTTTAGGACTAGTAATAGGAAATATATTTATTCTTATAAGAAGATTACACGATATAAATCTTTCAGGTTATTATATTCTTATGCTGTGGGTACCAATCTTACAGATTGCAGCTTTCATATACTTTATTTTTACTCCAAGTAATAACGATAATAATAATTATTAATTTTACCGAATAAAGTTAATGACTATAAAAGAGTATTCACATCCTATGTATTGGGCTTCATTCTCAATTTATAGAGGATTATAAGTATATATATTTTATTTTTTTTAAATTAATTTGGAAGTTTTTCAACTTTGCTTCGTTTTCTAAATAAATAATAACATTTGGAGAGCATATGAAATTAATTAAATATATACCGTCTTTTATAATAAATCTAATCTTTATAATTGTATTGCTGCTTGCTGTGACTAATGTCAGAGCAGATCAATTTTGGTTTGAAGATAAAGATTTAATTACTATAAATGAATATGATTTTTCATCCCTTGAAAATTTAGAAGATGAATGGGAAAATGAGTGGTGGAATAAAAAAAATAACATTCATAGTAAAAATTATTTAGAAAAAAAATTTCGTGAATGTAGACGCTATGATATTTTTAAAAATATTTTTAATATCCCTGTTCCTTACACTCCAAAACGTGGTTTTTGCTAATTAATATTTATATTATGTATATAATTTTTAGACACTTAATAGTAGTCTTTAAATTATGTTTAACTTGAGATCACTGGAGAGGGTTTTATTATCAATTGTAGTTTTAATAATAGTTTTTTTCGGCCAATCGGCTTATGCAAAATTTAATGAACAAGATGCAGACTTTGCAGCAGAATATTATCTTGAATTAATTACTGAAGGTAAATTACCATTAGGACAATATTTAATTAATAGAGGTGAGTGGGAACCTTGTTATACTCAAGATTGTTATGTAAAATTGGAAGAAACTTTATCTAAGATTATTAGTAAACTTGATAAAAATATTCATGAAGATTACATAAAATTTTTAGTTTTAGAAAAGGAGTATAGATCAATACAAGGAAGTCTCGGATTTGGGTTTGAAAATATCTTCATTAATCTTCAAAAAATAGAATCTGATACCTTAGAGTTATTTAAAGATGATCTTATTTGGCTATCTTCTTTTTATGGAAATATGGGAGCTTCCGGAATAACAATTGATAAAAGAAAATCTAAAAAATATTTAGAGCAATCTATATTTTATTTTGAAGAAGGGTTTAAGGAAGAATTCAATAAAAATAATTTTGGTCCAGATGATTGGCTCAAATTAATTGAAGATAATGATTATTTTCTTCAATATGTACAGAAATCAATAACAAATTATACTCAAACAATAAGTGCTCTTATTACTCATAGTATTTATGATAATAATTCTGATTATCTTGAGTATAAAGATAATTTAATAAAATTAATAAAAACATTTCCAAAATCTATGATGCATACATTTGATAATGCAAATGATTATTACTTACATGTCACCGGACAATTTGAATTTAATGCGCATAATGTGATGTCAAATCTTGATGAAATGTCTCAATATTTAGATGAACTAAAAGAATACTGTTTGAGAACAAAAACTAAAAGAGAAGCAAACAAACTTATGCAAAGAGAGGGTTCATCAGATTCGTGTCGTACGATTAATATTACTTTAGCACAAATAGCTTATCAAAATGAAGATGTGAAAAATGCAATTATACATATTCAAGAGGCGTTCAAGTCATACGAAACATTAACTTATATGGAACAATTATCTCTAATAAACTTAATGATTAATAATCAAGTTTATTCAATTTTGTCCATAAAAGATTTATACGAAACTGGTATATCACTTGGTGCAAGAACTGGTTTAAGTAAAGTGGATCCAGTATTCACTCACTGGGTCTATGATTATCTTTCAATTTTAAGAAGTGAACAAGGTCCAGAAAAATTTCTTACTAATAAAAATTATTTTGAATTAACAAAAGTCCAAAAAAATAATTTAATAAATATTTATGAGACCCGTTCTACAACAACTGAGTCTTTTTATGAATTTTATGAGTTGAATATTTTACTTTTTGACATGATATTGGCAGAATTTTCATACTCACTTTTTAATAGAGACAAACATATTGGCAAAGTTATTTCACTTTTGAATAATGAAATAATACTTGCAAAGAAAAAAGATTTTGGGGAGATGGCATTTCGCTATGAATTTTTATTAAGTGCTGCGGTACATTATTATACAAGTGAGCAAATTAACTATGAAAAGGCACATAAGCTAGTTGATGCTGCACTAAAGACAGATAATCAAAACATAATGTATAATGAGTTAAAAGGGCAAATATGTTCATACCAAAGAGATCATAGGTGTATCATTAAATATATAAAAAAAACTAATGAAATAATATTAAGTTTAGCTGAGTTTAAAGATAATAATACAAACAGTTTTTTAAATTTAATGAATATACAAATTACTGATCGAATTTTAAGAAATACATATCAAATAGGAGTAAGTGAATATCTTCTAGGTAATTACATTTTAGCAAGAGAAAGTTTTTTTAAAGTAGTCAATTATATTTTATTTTATACAACTGCACCAAGTGATGATTTGGTAAATTCTGTTTATGAAATTATTAATGAGAATAAGATAAATATTTCTAAAAGTATTATATATATTCTATCTATTGATAGTTACATTAAAAATAAATTATCCCCTGAAGAATTTGAGAAATTATTTCTTGCTACTCAAGTGACACAAAACTCTAATGCATCCAAAGCTATTATAAAAATGACAGATAGAATGCTGTATACCGATAATTCGTTAAGAAATTTATATAAACAAAAACAAGATCTCGAATTAGAAATTAAAAAAAATCGTGAGGAATTAAACAAAAATATAGATTTTGCTAAAAATTCAAAACTATCAAATGAGCTTACAAAATCATTTAACTTATTGAAACGAAAGCTAAGAGAAACTAATAGTTTATTAAAATCAAAAATACCACTAACAAATGAAATTAATATCAGTAAAGGCTTAACATTAAATACCGTGCAATCTCTTCTAAAAAATGATGAGGCGATGTTAATCTTTAATAGGGATGATGAGGCTAATTTTAGCTGGGCAATAAGTAATGATAATTATGTAATTACTCCATTATATGAGCCTGAGCTAAAGCAAAATATAAATTTAGTAAGAAATTCAATAGATAGTAAAATGATAAATCAGACCTCAACCTTTAATTATATAGCTGCTGAAAAATTATATAAATCACTAATTAAACCGATCGAAACTGTTTTAGAAAATAAAAAGAAAATTTTGGTCTTAGCAGATGGTGACTTAATGACAATACCGTTAGATATTTTGCCAAATCAATCATCTTTTAATAAAGAAAAAAATAATTGGCTTATCAAAAAATATTCTATTACAAATTTACCTAACATCAATTTAATCATTGAACGTCAGTCAACTAATAAGAATCATAGTGAATTTACTTTCTTGGGTGTTGGTGATCCAAATTTAAATAATTCGAAAATATCCAGTCAAAATTTAGATGAACTAATTGCTAAAAAAGATTTTTTGAAAAATATTTTTAGAGAATCAAAAATAGCAGATATTTCACAATTTAATCAAATCACTGAATTACCTGAAACCTCTGAAGAACTAAAAGAAATTTCAACTTATTTTAAAGCAAGTAATGTCGACTTGTTATTACGGGATAATGCAAGAGAATCTAGGGTTAAACGTTTACAGCTTGAAAAATATGATATCATATCTTTTGCAACTCATACAATACCAGACACTATTGACAATAAACTATCTGAACCAGGTCTCCTACTATCTCTTCCAGATAAAGCCTCATTAATAGATGATGGCGTTTTGACTTCTTCAGAAATTTCACAAATGTCTTTAAACGCCGAGCTTACAGTTTTATCAGCTTGTAATACTGGACCAAATATAGAGAATAAAAATGACATATCGGGTTTAATTGATTCATTTATTTACGCTGGTTCAAAAGCTATTATCGCCTCACATTGGCCAGTTGAATCAAATTCAACAGTGTTACTTATGACAACTACTTTTGATAATTGGTTAAAAAAAGATTTAAAGCTAGACATAGCTTTGCAACGCGCAAAATTAGATATTATGAGTAAAATTGAGTATTCACATCCGATGTATTGGGCTTCATTCTCACTTTATGGCGGATTATAGCCATATATTTTTTTTATTTTTTTTAAATTAATTTGGAAGTTTTTTAACTTTGCTTCGTTTACTAAGTATAAACAACAACAAAGGAGAATAAAATGAGAAAAACTTTAATTATATTAGCTACTTTAGGCGCAATGGGATTTGCAACTCTAAATGCACAAGCTGCTGGATCACGTACTACTTGTTATGGTTATGGCAATTCAGTTAGTTGCAGTACTTACTACTACTAACCAATATTACGTATACCTCTTTTAGTATTCCCCACTTTAAGAGGTGTATGTTATTTACAGTATATCTGTTTGATCAATAGTTCCATCACCATCATAGTCAATTCTTAAAACATCAAATATTCCATCTTGATCAATATCGAATTTAAAAACTCGAGCACTATTTTCTTGAAAGTATAAAATATCAATATCTCCATTTCCGTCATTGTCTATAAGGAAATAATCAAACCCTTGTTCAAACCCTGTGGCCATATCATTATCTTCATTAACTTTAATTGTATCTACGCTTAAATCACCAGTCATATCCCATCG
>Ga0114997_10004786_pt1 | contig 10440 bp, 14 predicted proteins | sample ArcticOcean_MG_C_2_FD_87045 | JGI IMG/M metagenome (GOLD analysis project Ga0114997, IMG submission 87045) | Marine microbial communities from western Arctic Ocean - ArcticOcean_MG_CB4_136 | ecosystem: Environmental > Aquatic > Marine > Oceanic | place: Arctic Ocean: Canada Basin | collected... | reverse complement strand
ATTTCAGCTTCTTTTAATCTCCCTAGTTCTTTGAGCGTGTTACCCAAGTTACTATAACCTTCGGCATAGTCAGGTTTTGATGTTATTGCTTTCCTGTAGCATTCTTCAGCCTCATTTAATCTTCCCATTTCTTTCAGTATGAAACCCAAGTTGCTGTGAGCATCAGCAAAGTCAGGTTTCATCGCTATCGCTTGCCTCAAGCTTGCTTCAGCTTCTTCCAATCTGCCCAGTTCTTGCAGTATGATACCCAAGTTGCTGTGGGCTTCAGCATAGTCAGGTTTTAATTCTATTGCTTTTCTATAACTTATTTCAGCTTCGTCTAATCTGCCCAGTTCTTGCAGTATGTTACCCAAGTTGTTGTGGGCTCCGGCATAGTCAGGTTTTAATTCTATTGCTTTTCTATAACTTATTTCAGCTTCGTCTAATCTGCCCAGTCCTTGCTGTATGAAACCCAAGTTGTTGTGAGCTTCGGCATCTTGTGGCTCTAATTGCACAGATTTTTGACTAGCAACTAACGATTCACTTATCCTTCCGGTTAGTTTTAATACAACAGTAAGCACTTTCCAGGCAAATGGGTGTTCAGGAAATTCTTGAGTGATTGATAACGATAGTTTTTCAGCATCAGCAAATCTTCCAGCTTGATAGTACTTTAGGAGATCATTTAATTGTTGTTTGGGTGGTTCTAAAAAATTAGCATGGAATTTTTTCATGAACTAAAATCCTACTAAACTCTTAGTCAGGTGTCTAGGTGATGGGATTAGTGAAACAACAATACACTCGAAGACCATGAATCGACCATAGAGATTTTTAGGTCAGCACCATAAAATAACCATTAAATGTAAAGTAAATGTTTTAATAAATGTGGAATATCAACAATTACAAAAATTTAAGTAATTTAGAATAATTGATTATTATCGTTGATACTAAAAGATAATTTAAAAATCTTATAGGATAATGTGGGATTAAGAGTGTATTGTTCTTTTTGGAACCACTCTACTTCTGTTGATAAACGCAACTTCTAAACGCACTGTTAGCTTTCTTCTTTCCGCACCATGAATAAACCATTAAACCAAATTTAAATTAAAAGATTAATGAGTATTCCCAATACATTTACAAATCTATTTCAATTCTTTTTTATGGTCAATAACATTCTAAAACATCAATGAAACCGAGTCTAATTTGAACAACTAAATTGAATCTATAACACCATTTAAACGGACTCACAGCGGCCTAGATTGATGGTGATATAGTTTTGAGTCCAACTACCCCACACAATTAAAACGAGTCTATAAACTCTTCTATGGAGTCTAAAGAGCTCGTCATTGCTGCGCAATGACTCGCTCTGCTTCGCAAACAGCTACGCATTAAAATAGGGCACTATAATCAATCTCGAATTTCCATCTTTTTAAAGAGGGGTACACCCTTTCTCACAGATAGGATTCCTTATGCAGCTACTAAAGAGTTTGATCTTCACTGCCATAGCTCCAAAAAAACTTTGATTGTTTTTTAAGTACCTAACCAAAAAAAATTTTAAAAAATTTGTGCAAAGCTAATTATGGGATATCATAGGAATAACAAAATGAATGAACTAGAAAAATTTTATAAAAAATCATTTCTTACAGCCAACATAGTTGATCGTTGCATTCATTGTCATAAGCACAACACAATTCAATTAATAGTTCAAATGGAGATCGACGGCCAGGCGCAACAAGGCCCGTTTTGTAGAAGCTGTTATTTAGATTTCACAGGATTGATTAAATATTTTAAACTTTAAAAGCTGCGCTGCCCTAGATTGGGAACCCAGTTTAACGCAGCTTTGGTGTACTATTAATGTTTTTTTCTATAACATTTTTAGATTCCTGATTCTAGTTTTTTGGGCTGCAATTCCAGTGTCCTGATCCAAATACAGTTAAATACAGTTAATAAATATTAATATTTTGTGCAAGTATCGTGGGCGGAGCCTAGGAGTAACAGATGTGGTCAGTACAATCAGAAAAAATTAAACAACATAAAAAAAGAGTAAATTACACAATTAACAAACATACCATTGATAGATTTAAAGTAGTTGCTGATAAAGATATGAGAAAGATGTCTAATATCGTAGAAAACTCAATTAGACAATATGTGGAGAGTAGAGTTTAGTTATTTAAAAAGATAATAATTATTATTAGACAAATCTTTAATATTCTTAAAATTGTTAAAATTTAAATGTTGAGTAAATCTATTTTTTTTAAGTTTGCTTAATTCAGTTTTAAATTTTTGAAAATTTTTCTCACTACAAAATAAAAAGAACCCTTCTAATCTTAAAATTTTTTCATTTTTTAAATTAAAAATAATTTGATTATAATTTGGAATTCTTTTTCCAAATAAATAATATCCATTTATGTTTTTTTTTAATTTTAATTTTTGTAAATTAAATAATGTATAATTATAACCATTAGTGCCAGAAGCACTAAAGTTTTTATTATTTGAATTTAAATTTTTAAAACATCCTAAATTGATAAAAGCAATCGTAGATTTATTTATAAAATTAGACAATTGTTTTTCATTATGAAAAGCATAACTTGAAACAAGTCTATCATATATTAAATCAACTTTCTTAAAATTTTTGAGATTTTTATTTATTATTTTATATTTAAGATGAGTTATTTTTCCAATAAATTGGAAAAAATTTGATTTTTCAATACCATAATAATTAATTTTTTTTAAATCTTTTTTAAATTTAAAAAAATTCTTCTTCACAAATTCTAAACCGTTTATTGTTTCAAATACTGAAGAACCCAATTCAAGAAATGAATTAACTTTAAATATTTTAATTAAAAATAACAAAATAAAATATTTATTTTTAATTAAATTTTTATATTTAACATCTAAATTTTTATATTTGGTGTTTTCATATTGGAAAATTTGATATAAATATTCATACGTATGCCAACAATCATATGCCTGTTGTTCAAATAATTCTCTATTAATTCCATCACTTTTTATTTTTAAATTTTTATTATCTTTAATAGTGTTAAGTTCAAGTTTAAATTTATACATCTAATTTATAATATGATTTTTTTATTAATTCTCATATAAAGTAATTAACATATTTCTCAATAAATGCTGAATAATTATTTTAAACATCAGTGATACTAGGTTGAGATTCTACATAACAGATATTGTGTCTAATAATTTCCTCATTGGGTGGAATTGTTTCTTCTCTTTTAAGAATATTAAATACCCACGATTGAGGGAACTTTACACAATACGAAAAATAAAAAGAAAATAGCAGATGTTTTAGAACCTAGATTTATACAGGCACATTTGATCGGGGACATTGAACAAGGAACTTTTGACCAGGAACTTTAAACCCTAATAACCCCCTCTCTTGGAGAGCTGGAAAAACTTTGGCTTACTTATACTTCTCTTCCGCAGCAAGTTTTCTGTAATTCCTATCCCGAGATTTCTTTCTATCTTCTTGGTATTGATCTAATTCAGCAAGTTTTTCTTTGCTTTCCTTTTCTTTCTTAACCTCATTTTTTTTATCCTCTTCAGTCTGTACGCCAAATATTTTATCTGCAATTTGCTTATTTACATTCGCAAACATTTCTCGATCAGGGAACATCCTTTTAAGTTTTTCATCCATATCTCCCTCCGTAATTTCTTTAGTCATAGTTATATTCCGATCAACATAGAATCCTTGCGCACGGCCCTTTAATTCTTCCATTTTCCCAGCCACTCCAAAAAGGCCCTTTGCTCTGGCCTCATTTCCTATACGAGTTAAGTTGGCTAAATGTTTTTCTTTGTCCACCATCCAAATTGCTTTATGAACTTTTAATTTTTCATCAATCTCTCTGACAACTTCAGGATTCTGGCGCCAATCTAATAATTCGTGAGCTCTTGTGTGGGCTGAGGATTTTTCATAACCAGCCCTGATCGCACATTCCGTTGCAGTTAATTCTCCATAACCAGAAACATAAATATCTATAAACTTATCTTGCTTTGCGGATCGCTTAACTAAATATTTCTTTCCTGTGTTGTCTGGTGGTATCTTTTTCATTTTACTAATAACCTTACTTTTGTTGAACAACCTGTTTTTCTTATTGTTTGTATTAGTCCCTCTGCCTCTAACTTGTCAATCGCTTCAGCTTTTCTTGGACGGGTGACTCCATTCTTAAGATCAAAGTTTAGTTTTGGTAGTGTGAAAAACTGATCGCCGTCAAAGTTCTTTCTGTATTTTAAAAAATTATAAATAAGAATACCAACCTTACCAGCCGCTCCGCTGCAAAGAATCGCTGACTTGTAATAGTAGTTTTGAATAAACCAATCCTCTTCGGGAATTTTTCGGGGGATTCTAGGCATAGGGTATATTAATAATACTTATTAAATACTAAGTATAAGCATACGGTTGAGCTAATAACGGACAGTGGTGTATGCATATACGGACAGTTAATTTAACTGTATTGATTAACGGACACCTCCTTTTTTAACTTTTAATAATTTTTCATAAAGGCTGTCCCACATTTTTTTGTGTTCATCCTTTTGCTGATAAGTTTCTTTTATTAATTGAGTATCAACTTCAATTTCTGAGCCAATAACTTCATAGGCAGCAGCACTCATAATTTTCTTAAGCGCCTCAATTTTAATTCTACAATCTTTACGATCCATATGAATTAAGATTGCGTCGTGAATAATCATTGAGATTTCAAAACCAGCGTCATCAAGTTCAATCATTGCTCTTCGTAAAATTTCTGAGCCGTGAGATTGAATCGGCCAATTCCCAAGCTGCCTTGGGTTAACTAATTCTCTATCTGATAGCCAATACCTCCAACCATATTTTGTAATTAAATACCCTCGACGCATTGCAAAATCTTTTAAAGACTGAATCCAAATTTGATATTCTGAATATGCTTTTATAATTGCTGCGTGAATATAAGTTGCGTTTGCAATCGGTAAGCCTAATTTATTTTTTAGCCCAAATGGAGTTTGTCCATAACTGATTGCAAGAAAAGATTGTTTATATATCTCTCTTACTTTTTCACATTGTTTTCTTACGGCGTCTTGAGGTACTGCTCCTACTAATTTTGCAGTAAATAAATATGGATCGCCTGACTTAACTGCTGCAATCATATTTTGATCTTGTGATAGCTGCGCCTGGATAACAGCTTCCTGACTTTTAAAATCTGCATAAACTAAAATTTTATCTTTAGTTGTACCGATCATTGTTCTCATTCTTCTTGGAGCCCCAAAAGGATTAGTGGCTGTTGATACGTTTGTTCTTCCTGTGGATTGCCCAAACATATTTAAGCTAGTTCTAGAACGCCCGTCTTTCCCAATTTCATAGCCCTTTAATTTACGGCTTTCTATTATGAATTTAGAGGCACGATATTGTTGTATAGCTGCATTAACTTCTGCGAACCTATAAATAGTTCTATCATCAGTTTTTAATCTTCCTTTTTCAGTCTTAGGCCACCTTTCTAATAGGCCCTCCTTTTCTATGGCTGCAGCAAACTTTTTATTTGAAAACTTATCTCCATCATAACAATCAAAAACCTTAACCAATGAATCAATTTCTAACTTCTTAACTTCTTCGTAATGTTTATCTAAATCATTATAAATTTCTAAATTAACAGGAATACCATTGTGTTCTATTTGAGCACAGACACCCATTGATCTTCCGTGGAAACAAGCCTGGCTAACTATTTGATGATAATTATTATTCTTAAAACTTAACTTTTCAAGTTGAGCATAAAATAACTTTTCATTCGTTAGTACATCTTCAAGATTATATTTTAAGATTCCTGTTTTCTCTTCTTCAGTATAGTTGGGATAATTATTAATAATTGTATCACGCCATAATGTTTTATGGGCCTCGGACATAACGCCTTTGATGTTGTATCGTTCGCAAGTATCAAGCAACCCAAAGCCAACTTTAATTTTGCCATTTAACATTTTCTTTTCTTCGACAAAACTGTCCCAAATAAAAGTAGGTTTAGTTAATCCACGAACAATGTCGCAAGATACTTCCGCAACTGCATAGTGACAGATAAACAAAGTTGACTGAACGGGAAACGGGCATAGCTGCTTACTGCCCAAGAGCCATTGCTGCGTAATTTTCCCAGTCTTTAAATCTTTATAAGTTACACAGACAGGATTGGGATTGTTTCCAGGCGTCTGACTATATTCATAATCATTGGCCACAACATAATCAAACTGCTCCCAAATATAATCTTTAATACTCATCACCAGCTCCAGGTTCTTCTTCTTCTTGTCTAAAGAATTCTTTTTGACACTCTAGACACAAAGCCGATATTTTATATTCATCATCTTCAGTATGTTCCTTGCCAAGTTCTAAATCACAATTTGCGCATTTATTATCAGCGATACATCTTCGTCTATGAATCTTTATTAAGTCTGTGCTGTTAGCTTCTTTATCAATTTCAATTAAAGTTTTAAGAGGATCGTTAACCATTACTTATCCTCCGAATATAATTTAACGCCTACTTGGGTTCCTATTTGTTGCTGCACATATGGGTTGTCATCATATTCTTCTTCGTAAAGTATGTCCTCGCCATATGCTTTTTCTAAACATTCAAAAAAATCTAGTTCAAAGTTTGCAGCACCAAATTGTTCCTGATCTTGTGGACGGGCCACAAACATATCGTAAGAGCCTATGCCCATATTTGAAACACATTTAGTCCATTTGTTTCGTGCACTTTCAACAATCTGTTGAGCTGAAATAATCCAGTTGTTTTTTTGAGCTCTGTCACTCATTGGAATTGAAACAGGCCAAATGCCCATTCGTCCTTGTGACGTCGTATAATAAACTAAATGTACTTTCTTAATTTTTTTGAAATCATCTTTGACTCTTGCTTTGAATTGTTCGCTGCCATAGACAAGATAATTTACATCCCTAACGCCAACTCTAATTTTAACTTCTATACCGTCTTGAGTTGCCTCCCAGGATTGTTGCTGCACCTTAAACCATTCTGTTTCAGACGGTTTTTGGTTAGATATATGGGCTGAAGTATAGATTTTACTTCCTGTTAATCCCGTATTGAAATCTGCTGAAACGCCAACGCCATCAGCAGTTAATCTTCTTTTTTCCTTTGTTTGTTGCATAATAGTTCACCTTTGTTTGATGTGTTGATTGATCTTCTAGTTTTTGTAGAAGTCTTTTATTGATTTCCAATCCAAACTTCAGCAATTCCCGAGTTCGCTTTAGATGGCCCAATAAAAATCCTGTTGCTTCTTCAAGATTGTCAAAGGTTTGTGCCCATTTCCAATCATTGAATTCAGCTACTTTTGTACTCTCTAAACAGTTAACTAATTTTCCGAGAGCTTTTATTTCTTCTTGTCGTGTGTTCATTATTTTTTATCCCTGGGTTTAACTTTGACTTGATAAGCAGTACGTCCGCTCTCAAGTAATTTGCCATTTACAGAAAATTGATAGTCACGCCACTTCGCTTTATCTTCTTCAGGTAAAACAAAATTTTTTGTGTCTATACCCAAATCCTCTGCTGACTTTTGTAGTTGTATTAATCCGTTATAAGCTCTGACTGCATTGTTGCGATCAGACCAAACTTTTTTTAATTCTTTATCTTTATTTTTAACGACCTCAACCCATTCAATTATTCTGTCGTAATACGTTTCTTGTATATCTCTGAGAACAGTTAAATCGGCTTTTAAAAAAAGAATCGTGTCGGATTGTTCATCAATCGTCATCATATATTCTGACATTTGATTGTGCGCATTAACTAGGGCTATTTCTTTTGCTTTCATATATTTGACAGTCATCCCCTCATATAAAAATTCATAATGATCTTGAGTGAGGATTGCGGGATTTTTTAAACTTTTTAATTTTTCTGATACAGCGTTTGAGTTATTTAATTCTTTTAATTCTTTTAGTCTTTGCTCACGCCAGGCTGGAGTTCTGGTTTTATTTATAAATGCAAAATCTAACTTCCTTGAGTATTTAGTCTTTTTCATTTAACACCTCACTAATTATGTGTCTTTCAGCTATCAATTCTGGATTGGCTATTCCCATTGATTTAGGTTTTGGATTTCGTATAAAATCTGGAGTAGGGACAGGGGCAATGGCAGCAGCAAATCTTTTATCTTTTACGGCGTCGGTTAAATAAGCGTTTAAATTATCTGAAATTTCTTTTTGTAGTTTCTTAGTATCTGCAACCTCATCAGCTATCATTATATCGTGAGTAGCAAAGTCCTCGTAATCTGCTTTGCCTTTGGCTCTATTCTTTTCTACCTTGGCCCAAACTCTTCTTCTAATTGAAGCGTCAGATTCAATGCGGTCTTGTATTGGTATTTTTTTATTTATGTTTCTTGAAACGATTGGCAAATCTTCAAATAAATATTGACGGCTGCCTACATACTTCACTCCATCATTTTTCTTTTTATCTGCTATTCCCCATTGTTGTTTCGTATGATTTTTAATTCTTAGTTGGCGCTTTTTTTCTTCAACCTCTGCTCTTTTATTTCGTTCAACAAACTCACGCCATTTTCCGTTAGATTTCGGATCGCCCATTGTAGCAATCTTTTTCTCTACCTCCGCCAGGCTAACATTTTTAGCTCCAATAGCTTTTTGTGGTGGCCACGCTGCTTTTAATTCTTTTTCAGTTTCATCATTTTTTTTAATGGCTTCAGCCATTGTTTTAACTTCACCACCTTGTCCATTTACAAATGTCCCAGTTGCGCTTTCATAAGCATACATTTTTTCTTCACCAACAATTTTTCTTAAACGATTGGGATTAACTCCAGTTAAATAACCGTCGTATTTATTCATCTTTAACGCCACCCATTCTCTTGATGTAATTGCTGAAAGATTCTTTTTCTCCATCAATTTCTATAACCCTAATTCCATCATTGTAATCGTCAGCTAATTGTTCAAAGCTGTTTTCTGAATATTTAACAGGGCCGCCATTTTTAAGACGAATAACCTTGGGTTCGGATTTGTGTGATTTTAAAAAATCTTTCCAACCACCAGAATTCTCTTTTTGCCATTCCTCGAATTCCAATAGTAATGAGTCTAGCTCCATCTGTGCTTCTTCTTCAGCACTCTCACTGGCCAACCTAATAGTTTCTTTTAAATTTGGTTTTCTTGATGAATATATTTCTTTTTCTATTGTCATAATTTTATTCCTAGTTGATTGAATACTTCTATTAAATTGTAATAGACGTTCCCTTGTTTATCTTTGTATGAATTAAAACCTGTGCCGTTTGATCTAGAAGCTCTCAAGCTGTTATCGTTTTTCTTTCCAAGAATCTTTGCGAGTTGAACGCTGCTAACTAATAAAACTTTATCGGATATCGAAGCGATTGCCTCATCACTCAAACAAATGTTTTTTAAATCTTGTGCAATATTTAAATTCATAAGTAGGGTTTCTACTCTGAATTAATTATATTTTGATTTCTTAACTAGGTACTAGAGCGAGGGGCTATTTCTTTTTCTTTTTTAATAATAAGCCTGATTTTTTTAATTTCTTTTCTGCTGATTTAATATTTTTAATCATTGGCTTATACTCATTTTCATCTTTAGGCAGCCAACCTTTAACAATAAAATCAGAGCGCCACTGCCCGATATACTTTGCAAAAGTTACAGGCTTCCAACTTGCGTGAGGCACATTCATAAAAATTAATACATCAATAGTGAATCCGTCTTTCTCTTCAAATAACTTTAGGAGCGTGGAACGCCAACCGATATTGTTGTCCGCCATATACTCATAAACATATTTAATATATTTCTTGAACATAAAAACATTTTGTTTGTCCTTGAACATATTGCCAAAGGTAGTTGTGTAATTTTTATCCAACCAATGTTTTTCAAGCAGCGCTGAAGTTTCAGTTGGAGTAATGCCGAACTGACCATCCCAAATAGATATGAATTGTTTCCAAGTTAGTTTGCCCATTAATAGTACCTGGGGCTAACTTATTTTACTTTTTTCCTTTTTTCAAATCTATGTTTTTCTATATTTTCAACATTCGTTTTCTTAGTCCCCAATTCAAAGTCCAAATCGCTATCTTCAGGAACAATGTAGTGATCTCTAGTTACTTGAGTATCAGAATGATTTAATGCTCTTGAAGCAATCTCAACTCCTTTTTCAGCAGCAACTTCAGAACCAAATGTTTTTCTTCCGATCTTGATTGTAAAAGTATTTTTCAATCTACCTTTAGAGTTTTCAACTCTTAAACCAAAATCTTCATTTAATTTTCTTAAATGATAAGCCTGGGCATATGAGTCTGTATGTTCTTCTGGATAGTTTGCACTCCACCTAGATTTAGGAAAGATATAATCAGAGTTCAGGGCCCAGGAAACTTTTGAGTCATTATAAAGTTTCTTTCTCAATCTAATTAAAAGATTCTTTAATGGTGTTCTTAAATAGGCCTTAAACTCTTTCCTATTCTTTGGATCCCATAAGAAAAGATATCCCTTTTCAT
>Ga0114997_10004782_pt1 | contig 10441 bp, 9 predicted proteins | sample ArcticOcean_MG_C_2_FD_87045 | JGI IMG/M metagenome (GOLD analysis project Ga0114997, IMG submission 87045) | Marine microbial communities from western Arctic Ocean - ArcticOcean_MG_CB4_136 | ecosystem: Environmental > Aquatic > Marine > Oceanic | place: Arctic Ocean: Canada Basin | collected... | reverse complement strand
ACACCTTTATCACTAATAGAAAAGGTTACATTCTTTTAAAAACAATCATTGAATTTGATTCTATTTCAATTAATTTTTTAGGAAAAAGCTACCAGCAAAGTTATTTAGAGCTTAAAGAAAATAACTATATATTTAGGATATCCTCCTCCAAAGATAAATCTCTTCCAGTTTTTGTTACTAGTACATCTGGCAACTCACAACTGCCAACGGGCATGAAAGAGTTAAATCATCAAGTAATTAAAACTAATGAAATATTAAATTCAAACGCATCATCAGCTGCAGAGCTATTGACATTGGTAGATGGTGTGACAATTCAAAAGACCAGTTTTGCTGGAGGAAGCCCAATTATTCGAGGATTTGAGGCCAACAGGATTCTATTGATGGTAGATGGCGTAAGAATGAACAATGCAATTTACAGGGGCGGGCACTTACAAAATAGCATTACTGTTGATCCTTTTATTTTAGAGAGCTGTGATGTTATTTTCGGGCCTTCTGCAGTTTCTTACGGAAGCGACGCTATTGGAGGTGTTATTCACTACAAAACGAAAGACCCTGTACTGAAAAATAAAAAGGATATCTCAAATTTTTCTGGATTATATTTTGCAAGAGCTAATAGCGCAACTAACGAGCTATCCAATCATATTAATTTTAATTTCTCAGCAAAGAAAGTAGCATCTTTAACATCCATAACCTATAAAAAATATGGAGATGTTTCTATGGGTCAAAACAGGGTTCATGGATTTCAAAATTGGGGCTTAAATAGTTTTTATACAGAGTTTAATAATTTGCAAGACACAATAATTACTAACTCCAATCCATCTATTCAAAAAGGAGTTGGATTCAATCAAATTGATTTAACCAACAAAATACTTTTTAGTTTAAATTCTAAAACAAAATTAATTATTAACTCTCAATTTAGCTCTTCTTCAGATCTTCAAAGATTTGATCAGCTTAATAACTTGACGTTAACTAATCTTCCAGAATATGGACAGTGGAATTATGGTCCTCAAAAACGTTTTTTAAATTCCATCTCTTTTACTTCCATTTTTTCATCATTTTTATTTGATGATGTCAAAGCTATCTTTTCTCATCAGCATATTGAGGAATCTAGGGTCACTAGAGAATTTAATAGTTTTTTTCAAAAAAATTCCATGGAGAAAGTTAATGTTCTTGGTTCTAACATCCAGTTTTCAAAATCTTTAGGCTCAAATTCAAAACTGAATTATGGTACGGAGATATATTATAATTCTGTGGAGAGCAGCGCTTATGCAGTTAATCTTTTAGATAGTACAATTTCTTCCACCAATTCAAGATATCCAAATGGAGGAAGTAATACTTTTTATCCAGCGATATATGGAAGTTACAATTTAAAAAAAAACAAAATCTCATTGATTGGCGGAATTCGATACACTTGGAATCATATTTATGCTTCATTCACAGAGAATGTTTTGGGGTTTTTATCGGATGATTTCGAGCTGAAAAAACATTCATTAAATGGCTCCCTTAGCACTTATTTTTATCCCAATGAAACCACTAAAATATATTTGGATTTAAGCACTGGATTTAGAGCTCCAAATATTGATGATTTAGGAAAGGTTTTTATTAAAGATCAATTTTTAACTGTCCCTAATGGCCAGTTGCTTCCAGAATATGCTTATAATTTCTCATTGGGAATTGGCAAGAAAATGGAGTTTGAAAATATTCAACTTAGTTTTTCATCCTCTTCTTTTATCACAATTTTAGACAATGTTATTACTAAACAAAGCTTAGAGATTAACGGTTCTAGTTTGTTTTATTACGATAGCAATTTCTACGAAGTTTTAGCCAACCAAAATAGCGAAACTGGATTAGTATATGGGATAAGCGGGTCGCTTTCAATAATTTTTTTCAATGATCTAAAGTTTCATTCTAGCCTTTGTTACACAAAAGGAATTATCAAAAGTAACCAAGTTCCCATGAGCCACATTCCTCCATTATTTGGCAATCTTAACTTGAGTTATAATTTGAAAAAATTCGAAATCCAGATTTTAAACAATTTTAACGCGGAAAAAATAATTGAACTTTTTGGTCAAGGAAACACAGATAATCCGCTAGAAGCATCTCCAATGGGCTATCCAGGATGGTGGGTTGTAAATACTAAATTTGGATACCAGTACAGAGAATTTTTAAACCTATCTATAGGCTTTTATAATTTATTAGATATTCATTACAAAACATTTGCGTCTGGAATTAGTGCTCCAGGTAAAAGCTTAATGGTTTCCGCTAAATTATCTTTTTAGAATAATTTCTTTTTTATAATCTAGCGGAGCAATGCTAGAACTTTTTTTGGTTGCAATTACCACAGAAGTTTCTAATTGACCTATTTCCTCGATAACCCCTAACTTTTCTTCTAGTAACTTCTCAAAAGATGGAATATCATTGGTAATTATTCGTAGTTGATAATCAAATTTCCCAGTAAGTTGAAGGCATTCTCTTACTTCTTTAATTTCATTAATTTGCTTTAGAAAGTTGGAAACTGCAGTTGTTTTTTGACGAACAAGAGATAAATGCACCAAAGCTGTAAATCCCAACCCTAGCTTTGAATGATTTACAGTTGCATGATAACTTGAAATCACTTCAGATTTTTCCAATTTCTGTACCCTGCCTAATGTAGGTGCTGCAGAAAGCCCTATAATTTTACTAAGTTCAATATTGGTAATTTTGCTATTTTTTTGAAGAGCTTCTAATATCTTGAGATCAATTACATCTAGCTTCATTAATTATGTTTTGAAATAAAATTACACTTAATAAGCATTTAACAAAATTTTATTTCAAAATAATTTGTAAATAGTTGGTCTTGAAGGGGATGCATCATTTTCTATATTGGCCATAGAAAGGTTTAAAAGGTAAATTCCATCGTTAACTCCATCAGGAATTCCAATCAGTTCGGTGATTGTTCTCTTTTTATCTAGTTCATTGGGATAATTCCAAAATGCTTTATGCGCTAGCAAATTCCCATCATCAAATTCCTTGTCTACAGATGGCTGGTCAATTAGCAAATGAACAATTCCACAGTCTCTTATATAAGCAGCTGTTTCCTTTTTTAGGTAAGGCCAATTGGTGTTATTGTATGTTTTTTCTTTTAGTTGGTGGTAGTTTTTTTGTGTTTTTAGGATAAGAGCATCAATATTTGGCTTTATTTTATCTTTAATTTGATCTATTCCAACATAAAAATCACCTTTTTTTATGCCAGATTCTCCATCAGAATTCGCTTTTTCGGGTTCGAGAGTAATTAACTGTGCAGAAAAATGATACTTTTCAAGTATTTTATTGACAAACACCTCCTCTTTTGAGATGTGACTACCGATTCTGTATGTGTCATATTTCCATGTGGGTTTATAAGTATTTCATTGAAATTCACACTTCCTCCTTGGTTAACACTTCCTATAAAATCACCATTTTTTATAACTTTTATTTGAATTTCATCTACATACCAAGCCTTGAAGCTATTTTTAATTTTTGAAGTAAGAGACAAGTCAATTGGATGATTGAGGTCTGCCTTCTTTTTTTCATTATTTACTACTAATTCAACTATCATTCATTTAAAATAAATAATTCTCTTGAAACATACTCAGATAACAGCCATTTTTCTGGCCTCATAGATATAACATTATTTTTAGAGACAATAATTTCTTCCAATAATAAAGCATTTAACTTGCTTTCAAATTCAGCCTTAATAGCGGGGTTTACAAGACTTAATAAATGATTTTTATCAAACCCATTCAAAGTCCTTAATCCAAGCATTATCTTTTCATTTATTAAATTATATGGAGTTAGGGTTTCTTCTTCAAAATATGGCACCCCAGATTGAATATTATTTATGTAGAGTCTATTATTAGAAATATTCCATCTTCTTTTCGAATTCTGAAAGGAGTGAGCTCCAGGCCCTAAGCCAATATATGTTGACTGGTTCCAGTAGTTGGAGTTGTGAAAAGATTCCTTTCCTTTAATTGCAAAATTAGAAATCTCATAATGTCGGTAATTCTTAGATTTTAATTTCTCAGAAATCCATATAAATTCCTCTTCACTAACATCCTCTTCAATTTGGTTTAACTTTTTTTTCTTTGCTAAATGCCCAAAATAAGTTCCATCTTCAATGGTCAAATGATAACAAGACAAGTGTGTCGGGTTAAATTGTAAAATTTCTAATAATTCAGACTTATAGTCCCTTGCTAACCCTTTTGGGGTCCCATAAATAAAATCCAGACTCACGTTCTCAAACCCTATATCTCTAGTATTATTTAAGCCCTTTACTACTTGATTCTTGTCGTGAATTCTATTCATCCATTTCAAGACATCGTTATTCATGGATTGAATACCAATACTTAGTCTATTAATGCCAATTTTTTTATAAAAATCTAGTTTTTCACTTAGAAGATCTTCTGGATTAATTTCTATGGTAATTTCTTTTATTTTGCCAATGGATATTTTTTTTTCTAAGGCAATGAAAATAGCCTCTAACTCAAAATTTGTCATTACAGATGGAGTTCCTCCTCCTATATATATGCTGTCAATATTTTGTGAAAACTCACTTGATCTTATCTCAATTTCTTTAACTATGGAGTCAATCATTTCATGTTTTGTTTTCATAGAAGTACTAAAATGAAAATCACAGTAGTGACAGGCTTGCTTGCAATAGGGGATATGTATATAAATACCACTCATGTATTTTTATATATCTAGGAGTCTTTTAAGAGGATAATAATTGTAAATTTACTTTAATCTTTGGTTATGATTACAGGAATTTTAAATAGTATTGTTCAGTTAGATTTAAGTCAAACAGAATCTGATACATTCAAAGTATTAGGAATTAATTACGAAAAGAAAGAAATTTCGTTGTCTAATGGCGTTGATAGATTTGAATGTAAAATTTTAAAGGAGAATAAAATTGACCAGTCTTATATAATTAAGATAAATGGAGAAATTTCTTCCATTCGGCTAATTAAACAAGTAGAAAAAACCATAGAAAAACTAGGGATTCAAAAAGGAGCTCAAAAAAACATTAACATCTTAAAAGCCCCAATGCCAGGGCTTATTCTCGACGTAGTTGTAAAAGAGTCTCAGCGGGTGAAAAAAGGGGATTCTGTTATTATTCTAGAGGCTATGAAGATGGAAAACATCTTAACATCACCAGTAGATGGTATTGTAAAAGAGATAAAAGTTAACTCACAACAAACGGTGGAAAAAAACAACATATTAATTAAATTTGAACAATGAAAAATTTACTCATCATTTCACTAGCCTTTTTATTAACTGGTTGTTCTTCCAATTCCCCTAAGGAAGGTGGTTTAGTTTCAGTTCAAAAAATCTCTGAGACACCAGTTAATGATTACATCTATACTCTTGGAGAAGTAACCATAAAATGGACAGCGTTTAAACATTCTGCAAAAGCACAAGTTGGTGGAAAATTTAAATCAGCAGAAGTTAAAGGTTTTAAGGAAAGTACAAGCTTAAACACTTCAATTTCTGGCGTGACGTTTAACATACCAGTTTCTTCAACAAGCACCAATGATGAAGTAAGAGATTATAAAATTGTTAATTCCTTTTTTAAAACAATGGTAAAAACTGATTTTATTATAGGTAAAATTCTATCTGTTGATGAAAACGGCTATGGAAAACTAGCTATTAACATGAACGGTCAAGAGGTTGAAAAGCAATACAAGTGGGAAATAGACCAAATTACCAAAGAAATGTATATCAAAACTTCTATTGACGTTTTAAATTGGGGAGCACAATCTTCTTTAGATGCTCTTAATGAAGTATGTCTAGAACAACACACGGGTCCTGATGGGCAAAATGTTTTGTGGCCAAATGTTGATATAACGGTAATTGTAGACCTATAACTAAGTCCTTAAATTCTTAAGAATATATTTCCCTAGAATATCGTACTCGATATTTATAAAATCATTCACTTTTAAATCTTTAAAGTTGGTATTTTCATAGGTGTAAGGAATAATTGCTACTTCAAAATCTTTATCACTGGTCTTCGCAATTGTTAGGCTAACACCGTTGATACATACAGACCCTTTATTAACAAGTAGTTTAGGATCAATATTTTCACCTTTAAAATAATACCTCCAGCTTCCATTTTCTTCCTCTATTTTAACACATTTAATAGTGTCATCTATGTGCCCTTGCACCATATGTCCATCAAGCCTTCCTCCAATTTTAAGACATCTTTCCAAATTTAAAAGGTTTCCAACTTTTAAAGAGCCCATATTTGTTTTTTGAACTGTTTCGTGAATGGCAGTCACAATATGTTTTTTTTCGGTTTTTTCTATTACAGTCAAACATACCCCATTATGCGCAACGCTTTGATCAATTTTTAATTCTTTAGATATTTCTGATTCTATTGTAAAGTGGTAGTTTTCTCCATCTTTTTCTATTGCGGTAATTTCTCCTAAACTTTCTATAATTCCAGTAAACATTTATTGATTATTTGATATGTTTTTTCTTGTAAGTTGGAGATGACCATTGAGTTCTATGGTTTCAATTCCAAATAGTCTAATGCTATTAACTAAGCATTGATAGTAGTAGCTTCCACTAGGGGAATCTTGTTGTGTTTCTTGAGATGTTCCGTCCCATAAAAATTCAGGATCTAATGTTTTAAAAACAACCTTCCCCCAGCGATTTAGAATGTATAATTCTATATTGTCAATATACTTAATTGGCATCAGGGCTTGAAAGTAATCGTTAACTCCATCACCATTTGGCGTGAAAATATTGGGAAATATATAGCTTGGGCAATTGTCAAAGCATACGGTATCACTTGGAAGACTTTCATTATTATAAATTAGAGAATCTGTAGCAGTTAAATAATAACAACCAGCTATAGAATTTTTACCATTGTATTGGTTTTGGTGCTGAAATGTAGTGTCTTCTATAGAATTAAAAACATTTATTAGTGAATAGGAACTATCTAAAAATGGGGTAAAATATAGGGAATAGGATACTGCATCATCAGAACAGTAATTGTTGGGATTGGTCCAATTTAAAGTGTTTATTTCTTGGTCGCAGTCGCCTTCTAAAGTTAATTCTGGAGGACAAGGTGGTGTATAGTCAAATGGTGTATCGCATGCTTTTTGAGATAGATTGATTAATGGGTTTATTATAGAAGAGTCAGAATATTCTCCATATGATTTTACAAAATAGCAATATTGTTTTCTATTGATTAATCCAGAGTCTAAGAAATAAGCTCCAATGGTGGAGTCAATAAGGGTATAATTTCCATCTATAGAGTCACTTCTAAAAATAAAATATCTATTATTATCCCATGGCACATCTGCATTCCAAAAAAGCTCTATTTGATTGTCGTTAGGAATAGTTCTAAGATGTAGGCTTGTTGCGGGAGTGCTATACCCAACAAGACTATCCGAATTGAAGTAAGTATAATACAGTCCAATTTTATAATTTCTATTGGTGTCAACAGTATTAGTGTTTAAGGTACTGTAGCTGTTTTCTAGTTCGTACAGGAAGTTTTTTGGCGAAAATTGCTGGATTGTAACCCCATTACTATAGGCAATTTCATAGTGGTAGGGGCCTTGATACTGATTAGTGTCTAACTCTGTTGGATTAATCCAATGAATGGAATCTATTCCTAATAAAGAATCTGTTTTAAAAACACTTACGTTTGTTAAAATTGCTACTTCTTTTTTTAATGTTGAGCAGGCAGTATCTGATGGACAACTTTCAAGCTGTCCAAAGTCATAAACACCTGTAATAAAATAGCAGTACGAGTTGCCAATTTCAAGTGAATCAGAGTCAACAAAAGTAGTATCGTTATTTGAGGTGCTTTGGTGGATAAGTGAAACCCCGTAGTTGGATAAATCTGGGGATTGACAACATTCTTCGAATGTATTGATGGCACCTAACTTTTTATAAATATTGTATCCTAGTGCGTTAGAGCAAATAGCCTTGTCCCATTTTAAGTGAATAGAATTCCCAATGGGAGATGCTATTAAACCTGTTATTTCAGGGGGTCTAACATCAATATTAAACGCTTCATAATCTGAAAGAACTGGGTTCCCATTGTCTTCAAGTTCTATTAATATTGGGTAAGAAGATTGTTGAATATGGCTACAGGTAGTGTTCCACTGCAATATTCCGTTAGCAATACCATTAGTAGCTACAGATGAGAAAGTTGAAGGAGAGTTGGTTAAATTAAAAGAAAGTCCTGCAGTTATAAGTGTAATAAAATCTGAATCCTGATCGGTGCCTTGAATATTAATATTAAGAGTGCTTCCGGCCTTTATGCAAGTGTCATTAATAGGGACAATATTAGGAGGGTTATTACTGCAGTTATTTTTAATAGTTAGTTGAACATCTCTAATTACAGAACTTACTTTATAGCCATTTCTCCACTCAGATATCTTAATGGTAAAATTAAATTCACCTACCATCATCGGATTGTTCCAGCATACAGTCCCAAAAACGGGATCAATAGTTAAATTACCGCCGCCAATTGCATCGGGAAAAACATAATAATTTCCTAGAAGCAAAGGAAGAGCATCTTCACCAAGAGGAACTACTAACTCATAAGATAAAGAGTCACCGTCTGGGTCGTAACTCATTGGATTGTAACAATAGGGCCTATTCAAACACCCTACTGCTGGACATGGACATTCTGTAAACTGTACAGAATTATTTCCACCAGAAGCCCCCAAAACAGGTGAAATTATCAAGAAAGTCTCTAAAGCAAAAACCACATCATCGCTGTTTCCTCCTGGCCATATATTTAAAATTCCAGCATTTCTATTGGGGTCTTCCATAGATATTCTGTGTGTTCCAGTGGAAGTAAAAGTGTGAATACCTACATAGGTATTTTTTTTATGATTAAGGGAAAAGGTGATTTGAGAAGTCCTTAAAAGAGTATCTCTTTGTGCAAACGGAGTTCCCAAATCAAAGTCCAAGAATAGTTCTGGCCTGTCAGTTCCTGTAACTGACCCTAAATCAGTACATGTAGTGATGGTAAACTCATAAGTTAACCCACCAACATGTGTATAGGTTATTTCTCCACCTCTGTTGTGAGAGCCCCAAATAAATATGGGGATAAATAAAAACAAAACGTTACAAATTCTAATCAACATAATTGTTTAAAATTACTCAAAAGGACCATAATTCTTGTCATTTAAATATATTTAATAATAACCTTGAGAATAAAAGAAGATTTATTATGGCTATTTTTGACAATAATCATTCCAAATGAAGAATTTTATAAAATTAGGGATAAGTATTGGAGACCCAAATGGTATTGGAATAGAAATTATTCTAAAAACACTTTCAGAAAAAAATTGTTTAAAGGATATTATACCAATTATTTATTCTGAAGTTGAAATTATTGAATTCTTTTTAAATTATTTAAATATTAAATTGGAATTAAATATTATAAACGACCCTTTAAAAGCAGCTCCTGGAGTGATAAATGTCTTTGAGTTAAGCACATCCAATTTTAAAATTGATTTTGGCCAGCCAAGCAAACTAAGTGGTAAAGTTGCTTTTCAATCTTTAAGTCAAGCTACCGATCATATTTTAAAAAATCTTATAGATGGTATTGTCACAGCTCCAATTGACAAAAACACTATTCAGAGTGTTGACTTTGATTTCAATGGGCATACAGAATACTTCACAAGTATTACCAACAACAATCATTCCTTAATGTTAATGGCTTATGCCAACCTTAAGGTGGGAATAGTGACCAATCATTTGCCAATTGACAAAGTCTCAGAGTCAATTACTATTAGTGCCATTTTGAATAAAGTTAAGTTAATGGACCACTCTTTAAAAACAGATTTCCAAATAAAAAATCCAAAAATTGGATTGCTTGGTCTTAACCCTCATTCGGGAGATAGCGGACTGATAGGGCATCAAGAAATTAAGATTATCCAACCAGCAATACAAGAAGCAAAAGAAAAGGGCTTTAATGTTTTTGGGCCTTTTCCTGCTGATGGATTTTTTGCAAGTGGCAATTATAAAAAATACGATGGCATTTTGGGGATGTACCACGATCAAGGACTTATTCCTTTTAAAATATTAAGTAAAAACGAAGGAGTTAATTTTACTGCAGGAATCCCAATCATCCGAACTTCTCCAGACCATGGAACAGCATATAACTTAGCAGGAAAAAACAAGGCTAGTTTCACTTCATTTAAAAATGCTATAATATTGGCAAAACAAATTTATAGAAATAGGAATAAAAATTAGAATCACTTCCCGCCAGTCTTTTTATTATTTAATTCCTTTTTTTTAGCTGCAGCAGCTTTTTCCTTTTTAGCAGCTTGTTTTTTTAACTGAGCCTTTTGCTCAGCTTCATCTTGCTGTTTTTGTTCTTTCTTTTGCTGTTCTTCTGCTGCTTGTTGTTCTTGTTGTTGTTTTCTTCTTTGAGCTTCTGCTGCTTGTTGTTCTT
>Ga0114997_10004780_pt1 | contig 10446 bp, 10 predicted proteins | sample ArcticOcean_MG_C_2_FD_87045 | JGI IMG/M metagenome (GOLD analysis project Ga0114997, IMG submission 87045) | Marine microbial communities from western Arctic Ocean - ArcticOcean_MG_CB4_136 | ecosystem: Environmental > Aquatic > Marine > Oceanic | place: Arctic Ocean: Canada Basin | collected... | reverse complement strand
CTTGGAAAAAATCTTGGTTTCTCAAAAAAAAAATCTTTTTTTAAAATAATACTTCCTTCTGCAAGACCAGCGATAGTTGCTGGACTTTCACTTGTTGCAATGGAAACTTTATCAGACTTTGGCTCTGTATCATTTTTTGGAATTTCAACACTTACAACAGGAATATATAATGCATGGATTTCATTTGATGATTTAGCACTAGCTAACAGACTATCATTTTATTTATTAATTTTTATACTCGGATTGTTTATTTTAGAAAACTTATCAAGAAAAAAAGCTCAATATCATTCACCATCTAAAGGTGGTTTTAAATCTAAATCATTAACAGTATTAAAAGGATATAAAGCTACTTTAGCATTAACTTTTTGTGCAACTGTATTTTTTATTAGCTTTTTATTTCCAGTACTACAAATGCTTTATTGGACAATCATTTTCCCAAAACATTTAGCAGATTTAAATGTGATGGAATTATTTTTAAATACTATTTTGTTAGTGTTTTTATCAAGCATTGTATTAATAACTTTAGCCTTTATTTCAAATTATGGAAACAGAGTTTCTAAAAGTAAATTTCTTGAAATATTAAATACTTTCTCCATATCCGGATACGCAATTCCTGGAATTATATTAGCAGTTGCTTTCATTACGTTCGTCTCTTGGTTTGATAACAACATTGTTAGCTTCTTCGGATTTAATACAATTAAATCAATTTTTATAGGCTCTGTTTTTGGGTTAGTTATAGTCTACTTTGTAAGATTCTATTCTTTAGCCAATAACGGTATTAAATCTGGTTATTTAAAAATTAATTACTCAATAGATGAAAGTGCTTATTTGTTAGGTTATTCTAAATTCAAAACATTTAAGGATATTCATGTACCTTATTTAAAAAACTCAATGTTATTAATTGGAATTTTGATAACTATTGAGATTATTAAGGAATTACCAATAACATTAATCATGAGACCTTTTAATTTTGAGACTTTCGCAACAACAGCATACATATTTGCCTCTCAAGACTTACTTGAGGCAGCTGCAGTACCTTCATTATTTCTTATTCTTATTGCAAGTTTTTTTATTATAATTACATCTAGATATATTCTTAAAGACTAATAATTATGACTAAAAATTTTTTAGAAATTGAAAATGTTACATTTGCAGCGAGTACTAAGAGTAAAGTTAACAATGTTTCATTAACCATAGAAAATGAAGGTGATATTATCTGTTTATTAGGGCCCTCTGGAATTGGTAAAACCACAATTTTAAGAACTATAGCTGGTTTAGAAAAAATACAGTCTGGGAAAATTTTACTTAAAAATAAAATTATCTCATCAAAAGATATTCATATTCAGCCAGAAAACAGAAACATATCTTTAGCTTTTCAGGATAATTCACTTTTCCCTCATTATAATGTTATTGATAATATTAGGTTTGGTGCTGAAAGAAATAAGACAAAAAAAAAAGACTTAACCACCGATGAAGTGATTAAATTTCTTCATTTGACACATGTTAAAGATAAGTTTCCTCATCAAATAAGCTCTGGTGAAGCTCAAAGAGCATCCTTAGCAAGAGCGTTACTATCTAAACCTGATCTATTATTATTAGATGAACCTCTATCAAATGTAGACCAAAGTTTTAAAGAGGAAATTCAAGTCAAACTTAAAAAAATCTTAACTGATTTAAAAATTACAACAATTATTGTAACTCATGATTCTTATGAAGCATTTTATCTTGGGAGTAAATGTGGAATAATTCTTGATAGCCAACTAAAACAATATGATGATCCTTACAACGTTTATCATTTCCCAAATTCTGTTGAAGTAGTAAATTTCTTAAATAGAGGAATTTTAATACCAGCTAAGGTTACAGGTGAAAATAGTTTAGAGAGTGAGGATCTTGGATCAATTACTGGTAATTTCATAAAACATTATCCAAAAGGGTCTGAGGTTCAACTTTTATTACAACCAGAAGATTTGGAACATGACGACAAAAGTAATCTAAAATTAGAGGTAGTTGATAGAAGGTTTAGAGGAACTAATTTTATTTACACATTGAAAACAGAAAGTAATAAATTAATTCCTGTATTTGTTCACTCACATCACATCCATCAGCATGAAGTAGATGAAAAATTTGGTATTAAACGTCCTATTAATATTGATCATATAGTGTGTTTCTAATAAAAACTCATATTTTAAAATGAAATCTAAATCCAAAATTTTTTTTCAAGGCGCATCAGATATTAGTCCACTATTGATACCAGTGGTTCCTTTTGGAATTATATTTGGTGTTATAGGTATTGAACTTGGTTTTAGCCCACTACTTACTTATGCAATGTCATTCATTATTTGTGGGGGTGCGTCTCAAATAGTTCTATTACAACTTGTTTCAGGTGGTGCTTCATCTTTAGTCGCATTAACATCTGTTAGTGTTGTTAATTCAAGACATTTTTTGTACGGAGCAGTTGTTTCAGAATATTTAGATGATCTTAATTTATATTGGAAATCAATTTTATCTTACTTGTTATACGATCAGTCTTTTGCTGTTTCTTACCAATATTTTAAAAAAAATAGTAATAATATTAATAGACATTATCATTTACTTGGATCTGGCATAACTCTTTGGTTTATTTGGCAAATATCAACTTTACTAGGAATATTTCTTGGAGCCATAATTCCTGATGAACTAGGGTTAAGCTTTGCTATACCATTAACATTTTTGTCATTATTGGTTCAGGATTTTAAAAAATTAGATCATGTTTTTGTGATGTTGGTTTCTGGTTTGACAGCAGTAATTTTTTATACAATTCCATTTAAAGCTTACATAATACTTGCTGCAACAATAGGGCTTTTAGCCTCTCTAATTTTATCAATTTTTAAAAAAAGGAAGATTTAGTCATGTGGAGCACTGTTTTTTTAGCTGGATTGATTACATATTTTACAAGATTTTCTATGATAGCATTTGTAAAAAAAGATATGTTGAGTGAAAAAACAAGAATAGTTTTAAGCTATGTTCCATCAGCAGTTTTTCCAGCAATTATCTTTCCCTTAGTATTTTTAGATGTTAATGAGACATTAGAAATTGTTGGTAATTCTAAAATTATTGCTGCAATAGTAGCAATTTTGTTTGGTTTTTTTAGTAGAAACGTCCTAATAACGATTTTTTCGGGCTTAATTTCTTATTGGGTACTAATTTTTTTGCTAAAATATTAAAATATCATTTAACTTTTAAGGTAATTTAGATAAAATAATCTAATGAAAAAAATTTTAATTTTAATATTTACTTTAATTTCTTTTAATTGTTTTGCAGTTGAAAAAAATACAACTTTTACAAATGAAATCTTTAAAAAAGCTCAATCTGAAGGCAAAACTGTTGTTATTAACTCATGGAATAAGACTTGTTACACGTGTGAAAAACAAGTTAAGATTTTAGATCAGGCAGAAAAAGAATTTAATGATATTTTATTTCTAAGTTTTGAACAAACTAAGGATAAAAAAATTGCTAAATTGTTAGGTATTGAATATTGGACAACAATAGTTGTTTACAAAAATAACAAAGAAATTGCTAGAAGCATAGGTCAAACAAAAAAATCAGAAATTTATTCTTTAATAAAGTCTCTTTAAGAATATTTACTAGACATTTCCAAGTTTTATATTCCTGCCAACATTTATTTCCATCAAATTTGGCTTAGATAAATTCAAATTATTCATTATATCAACATATTCACTTACACTGTTCACTTGCAATCTAGGGTTAAATTTCTTTTCTTTACCAATGGAACTTACATTTTTACCTTTATAGTCATGAGCAGGATATAATAATGTTTCTTCTGGTAGTTTTAATAATTTATTAAAAATAGAGTTGTATGAATCTTTTGAACATCCACCTTGAAAATCAGTTCTTCCAGTCCCATTAATCAACAAAGTATCACCTGAAAAAAGATAATTATCCATGAGAAAACTGTAACTGTCTATAGTATGTCCAGGAGTATAAATTGCTCTTATTTTTAAATCATCAACAAAAATTATTTCATCATTTTGAACTTTTATTTCAACTGCAGTTGATGGAGTATGCTCACCCATTATTGTTATGCAATTTGTTTCATCTTTTAACCTTGAAGCAGCAGTTATGTGGTCAGCATGAATATGAGTATCTATTACTTTGACAAGTTTTAAATCTAACTCTTTTAATAACTGAATATATAATTCCACATTTTCTAAAACAGGATCGATAACCAGTGCTTCTCTGCCTTTATCAGAGGCTATAAGATAAGTGTATGTACTTGAAACTTTATCAAATAGCTGTCTAAAAATCATAATCCAATTTACTATATTCAATATATCTTATAATAAAACCATATTAAAAACTTAAATAATAACTAATGTTATCTAATAAAATCAAAGAATATTTAAACGAATATATTAGCCAGGAAGTTTACGTTCAAGTAGCTATTTTAAAGGGTAAAAATAAAATTACTACGAACGCAGCAATTAATAAATACTTCGCAAGTAATCATTTTAAGGGGTTGGCAGAGGGTAAACCTTACAATACTTTTTTAAGTGATTTAGAAGATAAATGCTTGGCAAAACTACTTAAATCTCCAATGAGAGATAGTAAAACAAATGATGAAATTATTATTCAGTTACAAAAAAAACTTAAAGAACTAAATGCTGAAGAATTAAATAATACTTACTGGGAAGTTGAAACGGGTGAATTTCTCAGAAGTCAAGATATTAAGGAGATAGAAAAAGAAAGAGACACACTTATCAAATTTTTAACATCCAAAGATGAAGCAAGCGAAACAATAACTACACTTTGTAAAAATTATGAAAAACTATGCAAAGAAAAATATCCAGAAGCACAATTACCATTAGCGATTTTAGACAATTAAAATTTTAGATAAAGCATTTCCAAAAATTTCTTTCAAGAGTAGTTGATTTTTTAAAATTTTTTTTAAGTCTAGTTAGATTTTTATTTTTTTTATTTTTAAAAAGAGTGTCTAGATAATTAATATTATTTTTAGCTACTTGTTGGTATTTTTTTGAGGAATACATTTTAATCCAAGAACTATATTTACTTTTTTTCCAATTTTTAATTTTTGAGAGTTTAAATCCAATTTCACCATAGCCGATGATGCATGGAGATAAGCATGAGAATATATCAAGATTATTTCCGTTTTTACCTACATTTAATACATGATTAGTGTAGGCACTATTAGCTTTCTCTACCTTAATATTCCCAAGAGATTTAAGAGGTATATTCCATTTTTTGCAGTAACTTAAATGGAGTTTGATCTCATAATCAATTCCTTTAATGAAGTTTACTGATCTATTAATATCTTCAAATGATTTAGACTTATAAACACTTAGTGCTAAAATCTTAAGAAATTGTTGCAAGAAAATATAATCTTGAACTAAATATTTTTTAAAACTTTTATCACGTAATTTGCTACTCACAAGATCAGATAAAAACTTATGATTGGTATATTCAGACCATTCCTTTTTACAACTACTCTTTAATTTATAAAAAAAAGTTTTTTTATTATTATAAATATCCACTATTCCTTAATAGATGTTTTAATTTTAGAAAAGCTAAACTTACTATTTTTTTTAAATACCAACACTGTAATCATTGGTGTAAATGTTGCCAAAACAAAAGACCAAAATAGTAATGCCGTAGATACCCAAATTGGAAATACCTTAACTGGGAACAGTCCACCAACTAAAACACTTTTATCAAAAGTTTGATTTGGAAATAAAAGTAATCCAGATATCAGTCCAATTATAACTGAGATCAAAGAAAGTTTTTTATTAACATCACCCTTAAACATTCCATAAAAAATAGGAAACACTGCAGCACAGCATAATAAATCAGCAAATAAAAACATGAATAATACGCTGTAACCTTTAGATGCAATCAAAAAAACAATTACTGACAAGCCACATATCAGGTACTTTGAAAGAGTAAGGTAGCTTTTTTTATCTTTTAAACTAATAAATTTATTTCCTTCAATAATGATAGTACTCGACAGTGCATTTATAAGTGTATCCATACTACTAATTACTAAAGCTAAGACTAAAACTAATATTGAAATAGTTAATAAAGAATTAATTCCAGAGAATGGTTCCAGTAGAAGAGTAAAAAACAAAGTGCTAGGGTCAGCTGCCCTATCAACTGATACTGCAAGAATTCCAAAGAAACCTAAAACAAGCATAAATGGAATTACAATAAAGAAAGCAGACATAAATCCTTTTCTTAAATCATCTGAATTCTTAGCTGCAAATACTCTTTGCCAAATACCCTGATCAAACAAGTTAGTTGCAAAAACAGCAATGAAGAAAGTTAAACCTGCTGTATAGCCATAAAAATACTTGCCACTCATTAATGTACCAGCTTTTTCATTAATCAAATCTACAGAAAAAGTATTATTTCCAGAATTAAAGATATGGTTAATAGCAAATATTAATAAAATCATAATTATAATAAATTGAATTTTATCTGTAAAAATTGAAGCTCTGAGTCCTCCGTAAAGAGTGTAAGATAAAGTAGTAACGATTATTACAAGAGAGGTTTGCCAAAGAGGAAACCCAGACATCAAGTTAACAACCTTTGCGATTGCTGTAACTTCTGCTGCAAAATAAACAAACATATACATTATTGTTAATAATAAAACTAAACGAAACATTGTTTTACCAAACCTTATAAGAACAAATTGAGTAAGAGTATTACCATTGGGCATAATTTTTCTCATTCTTTTACCAATTGTAATAAAAGCTAAGAAGGGTAGTGCTTGACCTAACCCATATCCAATTATAGCACCTAAACCACCCCATGTTGCGGCTTCTGATGGACCAATTAAAATCCAAACACCAAAACACGATGCAACTAATGATGCAGTTAAAGATCTTTTTCCTATAGACCTATCTGCATTTAAGTATGAGTTAATGGAAAGCTTACCTTTTGAGTAAACAATTCCAATAGCAGCAAAAGCTAATGAAGTTAAAAGTAGAGTAATAATAGTAGTTGATTGATCTAAATATATTGTGTTCATTTTTTCCCTTCGTTGTGATTATACAACAGGTTCTTTGGGTATATTCTCAGCTTTTTATAGCACCCCAGAAACTGATATTCTTAAAAAAGAATATAAAAGTTAATTAAAGAAATAATTTAATTAAGTCAAATTTTAAATCAAGATATAAACATTACGTGATGAAATAATGCATTCACTTGAGTTATAAATAAATAAAGATATAACAATAGTAATTTAGGATGCCCTCGTGGTGAAATTGGTAGACACAACGGACTTAAAATCCGTGCCTTTTTGGAGTGCCAGTTCGAGTCTGGCCGAGGGCACCAAAGTAGAATCTATTTAATTTTATTGTGATATTATAATTTTATGCAAATATTAACAAAAAATTACAGGCCAGAAATAGATGGTTTAAGATGTATAGCAGTCATATCTGTAATTCTTTATCACGCAAAAATAACTTTTTTTCATACCCAACCTTTTAAAGGTGGCTTTATTGGTGTTGATATTTTTTTTGTTATTTCAGGATATTTAATAACTTCAATTATTCTTAGAGAACTAATAGACAAAGGAAGCTTTTCTTTTAAAAATTTTTACATGAGAAGAATTAGACGAATATTACCAGCTTTAATATTTATAATGTTGGTGTCAATACCTTTTTCTTGGATTTATATATATCCAATAGATTTAATAAGTTTTTCTAAATCAATTTTATATTCTTTAGGATTTGGATCAAATTATTATTTTCACTATACAGGCCTAGAATATGGATCACCAGAGAGTTTATTAAAACCTTTCCTTCATACGTGGTCTCTATCAGTTGAAGAACAGTATTATATTTTATTTCCAGTGGTACTGGTTACTGTATTTAAATACTTCAGAAAAAATATTTTAATATTTTTATTATTATGCTTTATAATAAGCTTAGCATTAGCTGATTGGGGTAGTAAAAATTATCCCTCTTCTACTTTTTATTTTCTTCATGCAAGAATTTGGGAGTTAATTTGTGGTTCTCTAATGGCATATTTTGAGGTTAAACAAGGTCATAGAAGCCAAAATAAAATTTTATGTCAGATACTCCCAGTTTTTGGATTATTTTTAATTAGTTGCTCAATATTTTTTTTTGATCATAAAATTTTTCATCCTTCATTTTATACGTTAATACCAGTTGTTGGTGCCTCTTTAATTTTATGGTTCACCAATAAAGATGACATTATAAAAAAAATCTTATCTTATAAAATATTTGTTGGTATTGGTTTAATTTCTTATTCGTTATATCTTTGGCACTATCCAATTTTTTCATTTGCAAAAAACTTAGAAATATTTTTTGATGAAAATTTTGGAAAACTATTTTTAATAATTATAACATTTATTCTATCTATATTTACTTATTATTTTGTAGAACGACCAGCCAGGAGGACAAACTCTTTTAAGATAGTTTTTTTAACGTTGATAGTATTTGCTTTTATGGTTTTAGTTTATAATACAACTGTAATTATAAATGATGGTTTTTTAAATAGAGTGAAAGTTAAAAATTATCAAGAAAAACACACTTTTGATTACTTAACCCAAAAAGATAAAAAATGCTTTGGTAGACGTGAAAACCCATGTAAGTTTGGTTCACATAAAAAAGAAATTTTGTTAATTGGAGATTCTCAATTAGCCAGTCTTTCTTTTGATTTATATAATAGAACAAAATTTAGTTATACTTTTAAACCAATAACTATTCCTGGATATTTTCATTTAAGGGATGTCAAACAGATCAATAAACATACAAAAAAAGTTAACACTGGATATGATGTTCAAAGAGACAAAATAGATAAAATATTAAATGAATCAAAAAATAACATCATAATAATTGGTGGAGCAACCTCATTATATTTTCAAAATAAAAGAGTAGAAGGTAGAGCAATTCACTGGGACTCATTGTTTGTAGATAAAGTTTCTTTAAAATATGACTCAACAATTATAGAAAATGCTTTCATGAATTTAATTAAAGATTTATCAATAAATAACGAGGTAATACTCTTATATCCAATACCTGAAATAGGAGTCAATTTACAAAAAAAAAAATTTGAAAATATGGTTAGAGTGTTTAATTATAAATATTCAAGTTTTTTAAAGCAAAATAAAGAAGTGATTAATTTTTTTAATACTATCAATCATCCAAAAATTCACAAAGTTTATTCATATAAAGCATTCTGCAATGAAAAAACTGACCTATGTGCTACTCATGATGAAAATAATTTCTTCTTTTATGATGGATATCATCCTTCGTTAGAAGGTGCTAAAATGATAAACAATTTAATTATGAATAAAATTAATTTATTAAATAAAGAATAATTTAAATGATGTTAAAACCTACAATTATTTCTGACAAAAATAAGAAATCTTTAAAAATTAAAACTTTTATACTTAATAAAATTAAAACTATTTCTTTATCAAAATTACAATTAACTATTGTTATAGGTGGAGATGGTTTTATGCTTCAAACATTAAAAAAAAATAAAAATTCATCAAAGTTATTTTATGGTATTAATTCTGGAAACTATGGTTTTTTAATGAATAAATTTTCAATTAAAAAAACAATAAAAAATCTTTCTAAAGCAAAAATGATTATTATATCTCCATTAGAGATGAAGGTTAAAAATAAATATGGTTTAATAAAAACAATTTTGGCAATTAATGAAGTTTCTGTATTAAGGCAAAGTAGACAGGCTGCTTTTCTATCAATTAAAGTTGGATCAAAGTTAATTATTAAAAAACTAGTTTCTGACGGTGTGCTGGTTTCAACGCCAGCAGGTAGTACTGCATATAATTTATCAGTACATGGTCCAATTTTAAGTTTAAATTCAAAAAAATTATCAATTGCTCCTATCAGTGCTTTTAGACCACGGAGATGGAAGGGTAAAACTGTAAGTGAAAAATCCAGTATAGTTATCAAGAATTTAAATCCAATTAAAAGACCAATTAGTGCTGTTGCGGATAATATAGAAGTTAGAAATGCAAAAAGCATTTCAATTAAAACAAACAATAAAATAAAATTTAATCTTTTATATGATAACAACAGAGGCCTTCAAAAGAAAATTAAAATAGAACAAATAAGAAAAGAAACTTTTTAAAAAAAGTGATTAAAATATTAAAAAAATATCTATCTTTTGTATTTAAGCGTGTTTTCAACGAAGAGATTCAAAAAGAACTAATTTTAAATGCAAAGTTACTCTCACTAAAAAATAAAAATCTTAAAAAAATTAAAAACTTATCTGAAGTTGAATTCCAAGTTTATTCTCAATGGGGTGAAGATGGAATAATCGATTGGTTAATAAATAAATTTCCAGAAATACCTAAAAGTTTTCTTGAAATAGGAACTCAAGATTATAAAGAATCTAATACTAGATTTTTATTAATTAATAGAAATTGGGATGGGT
>Ga0114997_10004779_pt1 | contig 10446 bp, 13 predicted proteins | sample ArcticOcean_MG_C_2_FD_87045 | JGI IMG/M metagenome (GOLD analysis project Ga0114997, IMG submission 87045) | Marine microbial communities from western Arctic Ocean - ArcticOcean_MG_CB4_136 | ecosystem: Environmental > Aquatic > Marine > Oceanic | place: Arctic Ocean: Canada Basin | collected... | reverse complement strand
TGTTTTAAAGATATAAAAGCAAACAGTATCCTTGCTATGATAAATGGCTTTTAATTCATCATCAATCTCATTTAATTCTTTGGGAATATCAGCTTTAATACAAATCATATTATAACAAACCCACAACCAAGATCCCTAAAAGTTTTTTCATGATGCTTTCCTATAATCCCATGGATATTGAAACGTCATTGCCCACATCCCTAGTTTGTTAGCTTTTGCAAACTCTTCATCTTTAATAAATTTTGTTGAATACTTTCGGTATGCAAAGGCATAACCACTTCGTACTAGAAATTTTGATAAACTTTCACCGTTCACGAAGCATTCAGCTAACGTCCGTTTATAAGCATCTTTACCTTCACTGATGCATTCAGGTGTGTTGTTGCCGATCTTTTTAACCAGCAGCATCTTTGCAGACATACCGCAGCCTACTTCTTGATCTCCTTGCATACAAGTCTGCTTTAATTCAGGTGTATCAATGCCTGTAAATCGTATCTTCTCACCATTGATAACAATGGTGTCACCATCTACTACCCTTAAGTTATTTGCAAAACTAATGTTGCAAGTTAGAAGACCCAGAACCAGTATAGTTATAAATTTTTTTACCATTTGGATGTATTGCAATAAGCTCCATAAATATTAGCCCCTCTAGCTGCAGCCATGCATGAACTGTAACTTGAATAAGGACCAGCTGTTTGCCCTTGATAGTGAATGTAATAATATGTTGCATAAGGATCTGCGCTTTTTGCTTTATGACAATGTTGAACTCCTGTTGAATAATTCATATGGCATCCTGATGGACCTGTCATTCCTGAATGTGAATATGCTTTTAAACTAAATAGCATGCCCAGAACCACGATCCCTAAAAGTTTTTTCATTAGCAAATATCTTATAATATTTTGGTCACAAATTGGACTCACTCAGACTTAAAATATTGATTTATGTTGTAAAAAAATTGTTGTATAAGAACCGTAAGTTAGGTTCAAACTTGTTAAACCAAATATATAAGTTTGAAATATTGGATTAAATCTGTTTTTACTAACAATAAATTTAACCCATCTTTTTTGCAATCAGGATTTATGTTATTAAAATAAAATGAATATATCTTTTATTGTTCCCTGCTACAATTGCGAAAACTACATTAGTAACAATATTCTTAAACTTAATAATAAGTTAAAAAATCTAATCTCTAAATACGAAATTATACTAGTCGATGATTTTAGTAATGACGGGACACTTCTAAATTTAAAAAAAATAAAAAAGAAAATAAGAAAAGTGAAAGTTTTAAAAAAAAAAAAGAATTATGGCAAGGCCCATTCAGTAATAGAAGGAATAAAAAAATCCAAATATAGCCATATAATTTTTATAGACAGTGATCTACCTTATTTTGAAAAAATTCCTAAATTAATTAAAAATTTAAAAAAAAACGATATGGTTATAATTAATAGAAAAGAAAAAAAAAGTAAAATTATAAATAAGAGTTATAAATTTTATCAGTTAATAAGAATATTATTAGGATATGGGATAAATTACTTTTTAAGATTAAGGTTTAATTTAAAAGTAGGGGATACACAAGCAGGTCTTAAGGGTTTTGTAAAACCAAAAAATTTTATAAAAATTAAATTTATATCAAAAAGATTTTTCTTTGATCTAGAGTTAATTCTCTTATTTTTACATTTAAAAAAAAAAATTATTTCACTGCCCACAAGATATAGTATTAATGAAAAATCTACTATAAAATTGCTTGATTTTAAAAGTAACCTTGAAATATTAAAGGAGTTAATTAAAATATCTATAAAGTATAAATCAATAAATGAATAAAATAATAATTTCGTGTGATGACTTAGGCGTATCTGAGGAAACCAACCTTGGAATAAAGGAATGCTTGATTCAAAAAGTAGCAACTAGCTCATCAATAATTGCTAACGGCAATGCTTACGACCACGCCCTAAATCATGTTGTAAAAAAAGATGTGATAAAATTTTTTGGAATTCATCTAAATATAACAGAAGGCAAAGCATTAAATAGCAAAAGTATTAACAATATCTCTAACAATGAAGGATAATTTAAATTTTCTGCAAAAAAATATTTTTTACTTAATTTTGGTAATTCTAAAAATAATTTAAAAAATCTTGTTTATGAAGAGTTTAAATCACAAATTTTCAAAGTTTTAAATGACGGTATAAAAATTTCTCATTTTGATAGTCATGAACATATTCATCATAGTCCTTGGATTTTTAAAATTGTGGAAACTTTAGGCAAAGAATTTAACATTAGAAAAATAAGATTTGTTAATGAAAAAATAGTTTTTAAAAATTATTTTAAAAATATTAATTATAAAATTAAATCACTCAACTATTTCAAACATATGTTAATCAACTTATCTAATCTAAGAATTAAAAATACATTTATTTCACCTGACTATTTTTTTGGTCTTTTAAATTCTGGGGAATTAAATATGGAAGAATTTTTTACATATTTAGATAGTATTGGTGATGACAAAATAATTGAACTTTGCATACACCCAGCAAATAAATTTAAATATTCTAATAAAACCAGTAAAAAAAATCATTTAAAATTTTATAAAAGTGAAAATAGAGAAAAAGAAAGAAATATACTTTTAAGCGATGTGTTCAAAAAAACTTTATTGCAGAAAAAAATTAATTTAATAAATTTTTCTAATATATGAAAAAATTTTTACAAAAAATATTTAAATCTGTAACATATTTTATTTTTTTTCAAATTTATGGAAGAATTTCAAACTTTGTTGAAAGTGATAATGACAATCGAATAAAAATTAAAAACATAAAAACAAAAGATAATTTTATATATAATACCTACACTATATCTAATGGAAGACTATACACAGATAGGATACACGACACAGCTATTATATTAGATAATAAAGTTATAAGCGGACCTTCATTTCAATTAAGATACAATGGTTCACAAATTTATAATTCAAATATAAAAGATAATATTGTTTTAAGAAAAGGAACTCCAAGAAAACTTAAAAACTTGCGTGGAACTGTATTATCGTTATTAACAGGAGGGGCAGGTAATAATAATTACTGGCATTGGCTTTATGATGTTCTGCCACGTTTATATTTATGTAGCGAAATAGAAGATTTAAGAAAGATAGATTTTTTTTTATTACCGAGTCTTACTAAAAAATTTCAAAACGAAACATTAGATCTATTAAACATTCCGCGGAACAAAAGACTCTCTAGTGAAGAGTATAGACATATTAAAACACAAAAATTAATTGTTACAGACCATCCAGTTGTTGTAAGCGGAGATATGTCAAGAGATATTCAAAATATTCCTAATTGGATTATGAAATGGCTCAAAAGCAGTTTTATCAAAGAAGATTCAAAAGAAAATGAAAAAATAAATATTTATATAGATAGAAAAGATTCTTTACACGTACACGAAAGATTAATAACAAACGAATTAGAGGTAAAAAAATATTTATTAGAAAATAAATTTATTTCAGTAAATCTTTCTGATATTAATTTTAAAGATCAATTAAATTTATTTAAGAAAGCACAATGTGTGGCTGGGCTACATGGAGCAGGTTTTGCGAATATAGTTTTCTGCAAACCAGGAACAAAGATTATTGAACTTAGAAGTGAAGGGGCTGGACCAGTAATTGGGAATCTAGCAAAAAATAATGATTTAAATTATTGCCCAATTATAACACAGAGCAACCCTCTTTATAAATCTGATTATGCAAATCAACAGGGAACTATTGAGGTGCCAATAAAAAGACTTAGTCAAATACTAAAAAAATGAAATTATGAAAAAATTAAAAATGTTTTGCATTACAATGGAAGCAAATCACTATCAATTTATTGATAAACTTGGATATGAACCTGTAGGTCTAGGAGAAAATTTTTTTAATAGGAAATGGATTACTGACAAATCAGGTCAAAATATATCAAATAAAAATAAAAACTATGGTGAATATACTTTTCATTACTGGCTTTGGAAAAACTATCTTAATAATTTTACAAATGAATGGATTGGATTTTGTCAATATCGAAAATTTTGGAGCTTAAACCAACATAATAATTCAAGCATTACATTTGATAATTTATCTAATCTTGTTTTACAGGAAATTCCATCAAATTTTTCAAATTATGAATCATTTATTGGTGAACCAATTTTTGTGAATCAATTTAAAGCTTCCAAGTTTATAAAAAAGGGATTTAAAATTTTTGTAAAAAAACCTTATCTAGCTTTTCAACACAATAAAAGAAATATAAATTTTCATTTTGACTTAATGCATGGAGAAAATAATTTAAATAAAGCAATTAATCTTTTAGATAAAAAAAATAAAGAAGATTTTAAAAAATTTGTTAATACAGAGATTTCGTTTAATCCACACAATATGTTTATATGTAAATCTAAAGAAATTTTAAAAAGTTACTATGAAGATCTTTTCCCATGGCTAGAAAAATGTGAGAGTATATTTGGCTTTGAATCGCTTAAAGGATATGGAGAAGTTAGGATTTATGGCTTTCTTGCTGAAAGATTTATGTCTTATTGGTTTAGAAAATATACTAAGTATAAAACAATGCCAATAATTTTTTATGATATTAGAAAAGATATAAATTATTAGATACCTTTGTAAATTTTTATAAACTCAGACAAAGTTTTTAATTTTTTATCTTTTTTTGATACTATCGGATTTTTTATTGGCCATTTTTTAATTACAGAATTATCATTCCATAAAATTCCATCTTCAAATTTAGGTTGATAGTAATTAGAAAGTTTATAATAAATTATATTTAGTTTAGATATACTGTAATAAGCATGAGCAAAACCCTCTGGTATATATAAAGATTTACAGTTTTTTGCAGATAATTCTATAATAAAATTTTTTCCAAAAGTTTTTGATCTTTTTCTTAAGTCTATCACACAGTCTAAGATGCTCCCTTTTAAAACAGATACAAATTTTGCTTGTTTAAATTTTGATTGAAAATGAAAACCACGTAAAACATTTTTTTTGGAAGTTGTTGCGTAATCAAAAACTAGCTCATCCCATTTAATAATATTTTTTCTGAAAGTTTCTCTAAGATTACCTCTATTATCTCCGTGCTTTTTTTGATGAATTATTTTTAAACCAGGAAATTTCGTATTTAATACTTTCATTTGAAAATTTAATTAATAAGCTTGTTTAATTTTGATAAACTCATAAAAGGTTTCATAGGAAAATTATTTAATGAATTTTTTTTGTTAAATATTTTTTTAACACTTTTATTATAAGTTTTAGCAAAATTGTAAACTGTTTTTGTTGGTCCACCAATATTAATAATACCTTTTTTATTTAAGATTTGAACTAGTATTCTTGCTAGTTCATCATGAAATATAAAATTTAGTTTCACGTCAGCAAAAGCTTTCTTATGAACAAACGGTTTTTCAGTCATACAGACCCTAAGAATTAGAGAATTTTTAAGCATTTGCACTGAACATTCTCCCCCAAGTTTAGACCAGGCATAATTATTCCATGGCAAAAGAGAATCGTTTTCCTTGTAATTACCTTTTTTACCTGGATAAACATAACTAGTAGAGAAGTATATAATTTTCCTATTTAATTCTGAGCAAATACAAACCAGATTTCCAGTTCCAATAACATTTAGATTAATACTTTTACTAATGTTTGTCTGATGTTCCAACATAGGTCTTGATAACCCCGCAAGATGCAAAACTGCTAGAGATTTATTTTTCTTTAAATATTTTTTTATAGATTTTTGATCTGTTATGTTTAATTGATTCTTTGTTGGATAGATGAATTTATATTTACTTTTAATTTTTTTAAGACTTTGAGCAAATCTTCCACTACCACCAGTAACTATAATTTTGTTATTTTTAACCATTTATAAAGATAATTTCTTTATTAAAGTAGCAAGATAACGTGAATAATTACATTTTCCATAAAATTTAATTGCTAATTCAATATTTTTTTTCTTAATCCAATTGTTATTTAAAGCAATTTCTTCTAAACATGCAATCTTAAGACCCTGTCTATTCTCTATAGCTGCAACGAATGCAGATGTGTCATAAAAATCATCAATCGAACCTGTATCTAACCAAGCGCCACCTCTTCCAAGAAATTGAGCATTTAATTTATTATTTTTTTTATACTTATTCAACAAATCAACAATTTCTAGTTCATTTCTTTTAGACGGCTTTAATTTTTTACTAAATTGAACAACTTTATTATCAAAAAAATATAGTCCAGTTATTGCTAGGTTAGAAAAATTTTTCTTTGGTTTTTCAACTATTTTAATAATTTTATTTTTTTTATTAATGCTAGCCACACCGTATAAAGATGGATTTTTTACAGGATGCAATATTACTGTTGATCCTTTGTTTAATTTAACGCAATCTTTTAATTTTTTTGTCAGACTTTGAGCATAAAAAAAATTGTCTCCTAAAATTAAAGCAACGTTTTCTTTACCTATAAAATTTTCTCCAACTATAAAAGCGTCTGGCAAACCTTTAGGATTTTTCTGTTCAGCATAACTAATTTTAATACCTAAATTATTTCCATTAGGTAAAATTTTTTTAAATTGATTTAACTGACCCTTATTTACAATAATCAATATATCTCTTATTCCTGAGAGCATTAAAACTGAAAGAGGGTAGAAAATTAATGGTTTATCATAAATTGGTAACAATTGTTTATTAACAGCTTTAGTTAAAGGACTCATACGAGATCCAATTCCACCAGCAAGAATAATTCCTTTTTTAATCATTTTTTTAGACCCAATCTATTTATGTAATGTTTTTTTGAAATACTATTAAAAAATTCTTTGTTATTCATATACCAATCAAAAGTTTGAGATAAACCAGCATATAATGGAATTTCTGTTTTCCATCGTAAATTTTCAAGTATTTTTTTATTATTTAAAGCATACCTAAAGTCATGCCCAGGTCTATCTTTTACAAACTTTATTTTAACATTTTTATTAATTTTTAAAGATTTATCTTTTGCTATTTTTATTAGTTTTTTAGCTAGATCTATATTAGTGAGATTCTTTCCTGATCCGATATTATAATTTTCACCAACTTTTCCTTTTAAATATATTTTGTATAGTGCTTTACAATGGTCATCAACATGCATCCATTCTCTAGAATTTTTTCCCTTAGCATAAATAGGAAGTGGTTTATTATTAATAATATTAAAAATTAATTTTGGTATTAGTTTCTCAGGAAATTGATTAGGTCCATAATTATTGCAGCAGTTTGAAATAACTCCATTTATTTTATAAGTTCTAATATAAGCTTTAACAAGATGATCTGCGCTTGCTTTAGAAGAAGAGTAAGGTGAGCTTGGATTGTATGCATATTTTTCATCAGATCTTCCTTTAAGTACATCTCCGTAGACTTCATCAGTAGAAATATGAATTAATTTGACTTTTTTATTATACGTTAAAATTGCTTCTAACAAATTATAAGTTCCTAGAATATTACTAAATATAAAACTTTTAGCATCATCAATTGATCTGTCGACGTGTGTTTCCGCTGCTAGGTTAAAGATCGCATCAGGTTTATATTTTCTTAGAATTTTAATTATTTTATTTCTTTGATTTAAGTCAGTTTTAAAAAAAATATAATTTTTATTTTTAATAAAATGTTTTAGATTATATGGATTGGCTGAATAGCTTAACTTATCAATATTAATTACGAAATATTTTTTTTTAAGCAAATACTTAACAAGATTACTACCGATGAAGCCTGCCCCACCTGTCACTATAACTTTTTTCATATTTTATTTTTTACATTACTGAAAACAATTAGTATACTTTAAAAATAATCATTATTGTATGTCAATATCTGGGCAAAACCTGTCAATTGTAATTGTAACTTTAAAAAGTGATAAAGTAATTTATGATTGTATAGATTCCATTCAAAAAGGAATACCTATAATTGTTGTTGAAAACTCTAATAATAATAAATTTAAAGAAGAATTAGAGTCACGTTATAAAAATGTGACATGTATATTATCAAAAGCAAATTTAGGAATGGGGGCTGGCAATAATATAGGAATAAAATATGCTAAAACTAATTATGTAATGATATTAAACCCTGATGTAATTTTAGAAAAAAATGCATTAGAAAATATTTTTTTAGCATCCCAAGAGATTGAAAATTTTTCTATACTTTCTCCTTTATCTTCGGATATAAAATTTCCTAATTATAAAATTATAAATAAAAAAAATATTATTAAAAAAAATACCTCAATCATCAAAGTTGATTATGTTGATGGATTTGCAATGTTAATAAATAAAAGTAAATTTGAAAAAAATATTTATTTTGATGAAAATTTTTTTATGTATTTAGAAAATGATGATTTATGTTTAAGAGTAAATAAAAAAGGGGGATCAATTTTTGTTATAACTACTTCTAAAATAAATCATTTAGGAGCAAACACAGTTGACCTAAAATATAAATCAGAAATAGAATTATCAAGAAATTGGCACTGGTTGTGGTCAAAATATTATTATAACAAAAAAAACTTTGGTATTACTAATGCGCTTATTGAATGTATGCCTACTTTTTTTTCATCAGTATTAAAATATTTGTTATATTTAACTTTAGGTAATAAGTTTAAAAGAAAAAAATATTTTAATAGAGCGTCAGGTTTTTATAATGCCATTGTTGGAAAAACTTCTTGGTACAGACCTAAATTTGATGATTAATGTCCAGGGAAATCCATTAAGCTATAAGTTTTGTATCCTTTATTTTCTAATAATTGTTTTCCACCTAAGTCAAAAAGATTTATTATAAAAACAAATCCAGCAACTTTACCACCAGATTTTTCAATTAATTTGGCAGAAGCTTCAGCTGTTCCTCCGGTAGCAATTAAGTCATCTATAATAATTACTTTCTCGTTTTTTTCTATTGAATCTTTGTGAACTTCTAATGTTCCATCTCCGTATTCAAGTTTAAAATCAACTGAGTATTTTTCTGCAGGTAATTTATTTTTTTTCCTCATCAAAATATAAGATTTGGATAAATTGTATGCTAATGGCGAAGCAAATATAAAACCTCTTGATTCAATGGCTCCTATTTTATCATATTCTAAACTTTTTAATAATTTTGACATTTGATCAATGCATTCTTTAAATGCATCCCTATCTTTAATTAAAGTAGTTATATCTCTAAACAAAATACCTTTTTTAGGATAGTCCTGAATTGAACGTATATATTTTTTTAAATCCATTTTTTGCTTCAAAGTTAATAAAAAAGATCATATTAATTATAATAATTTATGACAAAAAACAAACTAGCAATTATAGGCGGAAGCGGTCTTTACGATATTGAGGGATTGGAAAGTCCAAAATGGAAGTCAATAACAACCCCGTGGGGAAAACCTTCAGACGAAATATTAAGTTTTAAATATAAAGAAAAAGATGTTTATTTTTTACCACGTCACGCTCGTGGACATAAAATTTCTCCTTCAAATATTAATTTTAGAGCTAATATTGATTCACTAAAGCAGTTAGGTGTTACAGATATTATTTCAGTATCTGCCGTGGGATCCCTAAAAGAAGATTTGCCTCCAGGAAAATTTGTAATAGTTGATCAATTTATAGATAGAACTTTTGATAGAAAAAAAACTTTTTTTGATGAGGATATTGTTGCCCACGTTTCTATGGCCCACCCAACTTCAAATGGATTGATGAAAGCGTGTGAAGAGGCAATAAAAAAAGAAAAAATAGATTATCAAAAAGGAGGTACATACGTAGTTATGGAAGGTCCTCAATTTTCAACTTTAGCCGAATCTAAACTATATCGTTCATGGAAAGCTGATGTAATTGGAATGACAAACATGCCAGAAGCAAAGTTAGCTAGAGAAGCAGAAATTAGATATGCCTCAGTATCAATGGTAACTGATTATGATTGTTGGCACCCAGATCATGAAAATGTAGATGTTCAAACAGTTATTAAAGTTTTATTAGGTAATGCTGCTAAAGCAAAAAATATGGTTAAAAGTATTATTGAAAACTTTGAAGATCATATAGACCCCAAAGATCCAACAAATAATTGCTTGGATGTAGCAATTATAACAGCTCCAGAAAAAAGAACTCAAAAAACAAAAGATAAACTTAAAACAGTAGCAGGTAGAGTATTAAATAAATGAAAAAAATATTACTATTATTAATAGCAATAACTTTTTCAACCAATTTATATGCAGACAAGCTTCTTAAAAATGGTTTTCTTAATAATAAAATGAGCTATGAAAAAGATCAGAATATTAACGATCCAACAAATAAAATAATTCTTATTTATAATCATGGTCAAAAAACTCATGATGGTAAATCTTCAGATTGTGTATGGAAAAATGGTATAAGAAATTTTTCCTCTTTAGTTGGAGAAAAAGTTAAAGGAAAAGAAATAATGGTTTATCTTTTGTGCACAGGTAAATTAGCAGGT
>Ga0114997_10004777_pt1 | contig 10454 bp, 10 predicted proteins | sample ArcticOcean_MG_C_2_FD_87045 | JGI IMG/M metagenome (GOLD analysis project Ga0114997, IMG submission 87045) | Marine microbial communities from western Arctic Ocean - ArcticOcean_MG_CB4_136 | ecosystem: Environmental > Aquatic > Marine > Oceanic | place: Arctic Ocean: Canada Basin | collected... | reverse complement strand
CCAAAATTTCTATTAACAGTTTAAGTGATGATCAAAAAACCACAATTATGTCTTTATCAGGTGTTAAAAAATTCCCAATGAGAGTAAAATGTGCAACAATGGCATGGCATACTTTAACATCAGCTTTAGATGGAAAAAACAATGAGTAATTTAAAAGAAAAAATAATTAAAGAAATTAAAACAATATATGATCCTGAAATACCAGTTGACATATATGAATTAGGATTAATATATAAAGTTGAAATTCTAGAGGACAATAAAGTAAATGTAGATATGACTTTAACAACCCCCAATTGTCCAGTAGCAGAAAGTTTGCCAAGAATGGTTAAAGAAGTTATAATGAAAGTTGATGGTGTATCTAATGTTGATCTTAAATTAGTTTGGGATCCTCCTTGGACAAAAGATAAAATGTCAGAAACTGCAAAATTAGAATTAAATTTATGAGCGAACAAGTAATTAAATTAAGCGATAACGCAGCAAGTAGAATTAAAGAAATAATGTCTACTGCTGACAATTCAACTATAGGTGTTAGAGTTGGAGTAAAATCAGGTGGATGTGCCGGGATGTCTTATATCATGGAATATGCAAAAGATATAAAACCTAATGAAGAAATAGTTGAGGACAAAGGTGTAAAGGTTTTAATAGATTCAAAAGCTATAATATATTTACTCGGTACAGAAATGGACTATAAAAAAGAAAAATTTTCTTCTCAATTTGTGTTTAAAAATCCCAATGAAACTGAACGTTGTGGATGTGGAGAATCTTTTAAAACATAAACTATTATATCTTATAATTTAATTGATGAATAAAGTTTCCAGTATTGAGCTTTTAAGATTTATTTCTTCACTAATGGTTTTGGTGTGGCATTACCAGCAATTTTATCTCCCATATAATTTTTTTTCTGAAGTAGAACTGTTCTATAATAATAAATCTAACCAGCCTTTTTACGAATACTTAAGTTTACTATATTTACACGGACACAATGGAGTGGATTTTTTTTTCATTATTTCAGGATATGTATTTGCATATGTTTATTTAATTGAAAAAAAAATAACATTAGGAAAAGATTTTTTTTTAAACAGGTTTGCCAGATTGTACCCTTTACATTTTTTAACTCTAGTTCTTGTCTTATTTTTACAGCTATATTCTCAAAAATTTTTTAATAATTTTTTAATTCATACAAATAATGACTTCTTTCATTTTGTGTTAAATCTTTTTTTTATATCAGGTTGGGGTTTTGAAAATGGTCCGTCGTTTAATGGACCGATATGGAGTGTTTCCGTAGAAATTATAATTTATATATTTTTCTTTTTTGCAATAATAAAATCAAGAGGCCATACAATAATAAAATCAATTCTTTTTATTTTCTTTTTTGTCTTAATTCGTAAAAGTGCAAATTTAGATTTTTTTACAAATCAAATAAACTTCAATCAAAATATTATTAATTGTGGAATTCTTTTTTTTGAAGGTGTACTTGTATTTTTTTTAAATAAAAAAATTAGTGATAGAAAAATATTTACCACACTTGGATTAGCACTTCTGACTTTATCGCTTGTAGGTAATTTTAAAATATTAATTTTTTTACCAAGTATACTAATTATTTTTTTAAATTTTGAAATTTTTTTTAAAAATAAGCTAGGAGTTATATTTAATTTTTTAGGTAATTTAACATATGGATTATATCTTTGGCATTTACCTGTTCAACTAATATTAATTATACTGATAAAAAATAATGATATAAATTTTACTATTATTGAATCTAATTTTTTCTTTATTTTTTACCTAACTTTAGTTTTTATTCTCTCAATCATAAGTTATTATTTTTTTGAAAAAAAATTGAGAGATCGAATAAGAAATAAATATTAATTATAATTTTTTTTAAGCCTACTTATGCAGTAGGCCCAAGTAATTTTTTGGCTTATTGGCTGTAATACATCTCAAACTCTATAGGGTGAGGAGTATGTTCAAACTTGTAAATTTCTTGAAACTTCATATCTATGTAAGCATCAATTTGATCATCAGTAAAAACACCACCCTGTGTTAAAAATTTTCTATCCGTATCCAAAGATTCCATTGCTTCTCTTAATGAACCACAAACAGTAGGAAGTTTTTTAACTTCTTCTTCAGTTAAAGCATACAAATCCTTGTCAAGCGCTTTACCGGGATCAATTTTATTTTTTATTCCATCTATGCCCGCCATTAACATTGAGGCAAAAGTTAAGTATGGGTTTCCAGCCGCATCAGGAAATCTTATTTCTATTCTTGCAGATTTTGGATTGCTTATTATAGGAACTCTACAAGAAGCAGATCGATTTCTAGCAGAGTAAGCTAAGATTACTGGAGCCTCAAACCCTGGTATAAGTCTTTTGTAACTATTTGTTGTTGCGTTAGCAAAAGCGTTTATCGCTTTTGCATGTTTTAATATGCCTCCAATATAATATAAAGCAGTTTTAGATAGCCCAGCATATTCTTTGCCCATAAAAGTTGGTGTAGATCCTTTCCATATAGATTGATGACAATGCATACCCGATCCATTATCTCCTTTTACAGGTTTAGGCATAAAGGTTGCGGTTTTTCCAAAAGAATGGGTTACCATGTGAACTGCGTATTTATATAATTGAACGTTATCGGCCATATCTGTTAAAGTTCCATAATACAATCCAAGCTCATGTTGACTAGGAGCGACTTCATGGTGATGTTTTTCAACTTTTACTCCCATATCTTTTAAAGCTTTCAAATATTCTCCCCGCATGTCTTGAGCACTATCAATTGGCGGAACTGGGAAGTAACCTCCTTTAATTCCTGGTCTATGCCCCATATTTCCATTCTCATATTTTCTACCAGTGTTATAAGGCCCTTCTGAACTATCAATTACAAAACTAGTTTCGTTCATATCATTTTTAAACCTAACGTCGTCAAAAACAAAAAATTCAGGTTCCGGACCAAAATATGCCTTATCCCCAATTCCTGTTTTTTTTAAATAAGCCTCAGCTTTTTTTGCTGTACCCCTAGGATCTCTTTCATAGGGATCTTTTTTTACAGCATCTAAAATATCACAAAAAATATTTAAAGTATTATGTGAATTAAAAGGATCGATTATTGCTCTAGATATGTCGGGTTTTAAAATCATATCTGACTCGTTGATAGCTTTCCAACCAGATATAGAAGAACCATCAAAAAAAACACCTTCTTTAAACATGTCTTCATCAACTATTGTTGAATCCATTGTTAAATGTTGAAGCTTACCTTTTGGATCAGTAAATCTAAGGTCAACGAATTCAATTTCTTTATCCTTTATCATTTTAAGAATATTGTTAGAGCTCATAATTGTAATTCCTTTATAATTTTAGTTTGTAAAATTTATTTAAAGATGTATTGAACATAACTGACTATAAGATTTCAATATAATAATGTATGAAGATAACAGATATGCAATTTAAACATAAATACAATCTAGGCTTGAATGCGTGAAGCCAGACCATATGACGTCCTTTTATTAGGCTTGTTGGGAATTATATGGGGTTCTTCCTTTTTTAATATTAAAATAGCAAGCCATTCATTTGAACCTTTGACTTTAGCAACAGGAAGAGTCATTTTTGCAAGCATTCCTTTATTCGGCCTATGCTTATTCAAAAATATTAAAATTGAAGTATTTTCCAAAGATTGGAAGATATATGCACTAATCGGAGCATCTAACATTGTAATACCATTTACATTAATTGCTATAGGAACCAGTAAAGTTGATAGTTTTTTAGCGGCTATGTTAATGAGCACCACACCAATGAGTGGGTCAATATTGGCTCATTTATTTACTAAAGATGAAAAAATAACATTTTTAAAGTCAATAGGAATAATCATAGGATTTTTTGGAGTAGTTTTTTTATTTTTGGATAAGCTGGTAATTAATAACAGCAATTTTTTGTATGCATTAATAATTTTGGTAGGTTCAACTTTTTATTCAATTGGCGGCATATTAACTTTAAAAATAAAAAAAAAAGGAAATGAAAACGTTACAACATCAACAATAATTTGGTCGGTAATCTTTTTAATTCCATTAGCATTTATTTTTGAAACCCCCTTAAGCACAGTACCAAGCTTATTACCAACAATATCTTTAATTTATTTAGGTGTAATAGCAACAGGGGTTGCTTGGTTGCTAAGATTTAGAATATTAACTGTTAACGGTTTAGTTTTTCAAACACAAGTGGCTTACATAATACCAATAGTAGGTGTAATTTTTGGATATTTAATTATGGATGAAACCATTACATGGAAAGCAATTGTTTCACTCTGTTTAATAATATTTGGTATATATATTGTTAAAAATAATAACAAAGGTTTAAAAAAATAATATGCAGCAAGAATCTCCAGAGCTAGTTTTTTTGACACTTTTTGTTTTAATTAGTTTTTTTGTTACATTAATAGTTCAAAAATTTTCCTATAAAATTGGTAATGGAATTTTATTAGATAAAGATTTCAATAAACCACAAGCTTTTCATACCAGAGCAACACCTAGATGTGGTGGATTATCTTCCATAATATCGTTAATAATTTTTTTTGGTATTTACCATTTGTTATTTTCAGAATTTCTTTCAGTATACTTTGCGGTGTCATTGAGTTTATTTTTTTTAGGATTTTTAGATGATATCAAAATCGATATCAATCCATCGGTAAGATTAACGCTAATGATTGCTACTCTTTTATCGGTAACAGTTTTTTTCTCTTTAGAGTTAAAAAATATAGATTTAAAATTTTTAGATTATTTATTTCAAAGTAAATTTTTTTTAATTACTTTTGTTGTTTTATGCTTTCTATTTATAATAAATGGAGCAAATTTAATTGATGGCTTTAATGGGCTTTTAATAATTAATTTATTAATAATTAATTCTATACTCTTATATATAAATATTAAATTTAATTTTTTTGAGTTTTCTATAGTTTTAATAGGACAAATTATTGCTATGTTGTCATTTTTGTTATTTAATTTTCCAAAAGCAAAAATATTTTTAGGAGATAGTGGTTCATACTTATTCGGTTCTTTGACAGCTTTAAATACAATTAATACAAATAATTTAAACCCACAAATATCGTCATATTTTTTCTGCATACTTTTATTTTATTTATTTTTCGAGGTATTTTTTTCTTTTTTTAGAAAGCTATATTTAAAAAAATCACCCTTAAAGCCAGATTCTAAACATTTGCACATGTATGTTAATAAATATATTCAAAAATATAGAAATACTAAAAATAATAATGCGTATACCTCACTTATAATAAACACCTTTTTTTTAATAATGGTTCTACCTTCTATAATGTTCATTAATAATGGATTAATTTGTAAAATATGGTTTTTGATTTTAATCATTATTTATTTAGCATCTTATTTTTACTTAAATAAAAAAATAAATTAAAATGAAAATATTTGATTGCACAACTTATTTTAATGAACCCTTGCTTTTTGAGTTAAGGTTAAATATTTTAGACAAACATATAGATGAATTTATTGTTGCGGAAGCTCTTTATACTCATAGCGGAGAGGAAAAAAAAATTAATTTTAATAAAGAGTTATATCCAAAATTTAAAGAAAGAATTAAACACATTGTAGTTGAGAATCAGCCTAAAAATTTAATTGATATTAATGAAACAAATAAACAAGATAATTCAGTCTTTCGACTTAATGCTGCTAAAAGGATAGAATTTCAAAGAAATTGTTTGTCCTCTTTTTTTAGTGCGGAAAACGCAAATGATTGGGTTATTTATAGTGACAGTGACGAAATACCTAATTTAGACCAATTTGAGATTAAAAAAACAAAAAAAAAAATAATTTTATTTAATCAAAGCATATTTCACTATAAATTTAATTTAATTCTGCCTGACTTTGACTGGTTCGGTTCTAAAGCCTGTAAAGTCAAGAACCTATCTTCCATTTCTGAACTTAGGAACATAAAACCAAAAAAATACAAGTGGTGGAGAATAGATACCGTGTTTCATAAAGATAAATTTAAAAATTTACAAATAATTCCTAACGGGGGGTGGCATTTTACAGAGTTAAAAACACCAAAAGAAATATTTATAAAACACAAAAATGACGAACATCACGATGAATTTGATTTAACAGGAATAAATGAGAAAGATATAGAACAAATGGTAAAAAATAGATATATACCCTATGATCATAGTGCTGATCAAAGAGATCTAAAAAAAAAATGGAATAAAAAAAATAGGATAAGTTTATTGAAAATAAGTGATGACAAATTACCTAAATATTTGATAAAGAATAAGATCAAATATAATGAGTGGTTTGACTAAATAAAGGGCAAGTGGCGGAATTGGTATACGCGCTGGTCTTAGAAACCAGTGCCGCAAGGCTTAAGAGTTCGAGTCTCTTCTTGCCCACCAATAAAAATTATGAAAGTAGAAATAAAGTCCAAAAAAAGTTTAAGAATGGTTTTATCAATTACTATTGATAAAAAAGACATTCAATTAAAACTTAATGAAAAGTTAGTTAAACTTCAATCTGAAGTTAGCTTGAAAGGTTTTAGACCTGGCAAAGTACCAATTGGAGTTATTAAGAGCCAATTTGGCAAAGCGGTTTACGGTGAAGTAATTGATGAAGTATTAAAAGAAAGTTCCACAAAGGCACTGGAAGAAAAAAAAATTAAAACTGCCGGACAACCAAAAATAGACTTAAAGACTTTTGGAGAAGGTAAAGATTTAAACTATGAATTACAAGCTGACTCCATGCCAGAAATAAAATTAAAGACATTCGAGAATTTCAAAGCAACTGAATTTAAAGTTAATATTGATAATAAAATTATTGAAAAAAAATTAAAAGAAATTTCATTACAGCATAAACATTTTACAGATAAAAAAGATGGTGAAAAATCTGAAAATGGAGATCAAGTAACTTTTGATTATTCAGCAACAGTGGATGGAAAAAAATTTGAAGGAAGCGAAGGTAAAAGCGTACAATTAGAACTTGGTAAAGATTTGTTTCTAAAAGGTTTCGATGTACAATTAATTGGAGTTAAAAATAACGATATTAAAATTATAGACGCCAATCTTCCAGCCAATCACCCAAAAAAAGAATTGGCTAACAAAAAAACTAAATTTGAATGCAAAATAATAAATATTAAAAAATCTAAAGATTCTAAAATAGATAACGATTTTGCCAAACATATGGGTGCTAAAGATTTAGTTGATTTAAAAAAGATAATAGAGAGTCAAATATCATCTCAATATAAACAGGCACTTGATTCAATAACTAAAAAAGAAATTTTAGATCATTTGGAAAAAAATTATGAACTAGAAATACCTCAAAATTTAATTGAAAATGAAATCTCAGTGATGACTCAAAGCCTAAAAAAAGAAGACATAGAAAAGCATAAATCTAAAAATGAAAAAATAGCAAAAGAAAGAGTAAAAATAGGGTTAATTTTAAATGAATATGGAGAAAAAAATAATTTAACTGTTACACAAGTTGAAATTAATTCTGAAATTCAAAAACAAATTAAAGGAATGCCCGGTCAGGAAAAAATGGTTATCGATTATTATAAAAAAAATCCAAATGCAGCACAAAGTTTAAAGGGTGCAATTTATGAAGAAAAAATAATTTCTTTAATTAAATCTAAAATAAAAATTTTAAAAAAAGACCTTACAATTCAAGAAGCTGAAAAAGAGATTTCAAATTTTAATAAACCAAATGACAACAAAACTAAGTCAAATAAAACAAAATTAGTATCCAAAACTAAATCAGAAATAAAAAAAATTAGTAAAAAGTAACTAATAGTTGTATAAAATTATAATATGAGTCGTGATTTTAACATAGAAATGAATAGCTTAATTCCTATGGTTGTTGAGCAAACAAGCAAAGGGGAAAGAGCTTATGATATATATTCAAGGCTTTTAAAAGAAAGAATAGTATTTTTAGTCGGTCCAGTTAATGATGCAGTCGCTTCTTTAGTTACGGCACAATTGTTATTTTTAGAATCCGAAAATCCAAAAAAAGAAATTAACTTTTATATTAACAGCCCTGGGGGTTTAGTTACTGCTGGATTAGGAATTTATGATACAATGCAATATATAAACTCCCCTGTTTCAACTTTATGTATTGGGCAAGCTTCATCAATGGGATCTTTTTTACTCGCAGCTGGTGAAAAAGGAAAAAGATTCTCACTTCCAAACTCTAGGATTATGGTTCATCAACCATCAGCGGGTTTTCAAGGTCAGGCAACGGATATACAAATTCATGCTCAAGAAATTCTATCCTTAAAAGAAAGATTAAATAAAATTTACGCTAAACACACAGGAAAAGATGTTAAAGAAATTTCCTCTGCTCTAGAAAGAGATAAGTTTATGACCGCTGAAGAGGCTAAAAAATTTGGTCTAATTGACTCAGTGGTAGACAAAAGAAAATAACACACAAGATATAGCTTTTAAGACAACTTATACTTGATAAGATGCATTCTTACATTTATTATCTAACTAATTGATTCGTTATGTCAGATAAAAATAATAAAAATATACTTTACTGTTCCTTTTGTGGAAAGAGCCAACATGAGGTTCGTAAATTAATAGCTGGTCCTACAGTTTTTATTTGCGATGAGTGTGTTGAGCTTTGCATGGACATAATAAAAGAAGAAAATAAAAGTTCATTTATAAAACACGAGGACGGAGTACCAACGCCTAAAGAGATTTGTAATGTTTTAAATGAATATGTTATAGGGCAAAAATTTGCAAAAGAAGTTCTGTCAGTTGCAGTTCATAATCATTACAAAAGATTAAATCATGAATCTAAAAACAATAAAGATGTAGAACTTTCTAAGTCCAATATTTTATTGGTTGGTCCAACTGGATGTGGAAAAACACTTTTAGCTCAAACTTTAGCTAAAATTTTAGATGTACCGTTTACTATGGCCGATGCAACCACTCTTACAGAAGCAGGATATGTAGGAGAAGATGTGGAAAATATTATTTTAAAATTACTACAAGCAGCAGATTATAATGTAGAAAAAGCCCAAAGGGGAATAGTCTACATAGATGAGGTAGATAAAATAAGCAGGAAATCAGAAAATCCTTCAATTACAAGAGATGTCTCAGGAGAGGGAGTTCAACAAGCCTTACTTAAAATTATGGAAGGAACAGTTGCTAGCGTCCCGCCTCAAGGTGGAAGAAAACATCCTCAACAAGAATTTTTACAAGTAGATACAACAAATATATTATTTATATGTGGTGGAGCGTTTGCAGGTTTAGATAAAATTATCGACAGTAGAGGCAAAGGAAGCTCTATAGGATTTGGCGCGGAAGTTAAGGATTACAAAGAAAAACCTTTATCAGAAGTAATGAACTTACTGGAGCCAGAAGATTTAATTAAATATGGTCTAATACCGGAATTTATTGGCCGATTGCCTATCATAGCAACTCTAGATGATTTGGATGAAAAATCATTAATTAAAATTTTAAAAGAACCAAAAAATTCTCTTATAAAACAATATCAACGATTATTTGAATTTGAGGAAGTATTGTTAGAATTTAAAGATGATGCTATTTCAGAAATTGCAAAAAAAGCAATTAGTAAAAAAACTGGAGCAAGGGGACTGAGATCGATATTAGAAAGTATTCTTTTAAAAACCATGTTTGAATTACCAGACAAAGAAGATGTTTTAAAGGTTACAATAGACAAGCCTGCTGTAAAAGGGGATACAGATCCAATTGTCACATATGGCAAAAAACAATCAACATCAGTAGCTTAAAAGTTAATTTGTTTCTTGATATTTTATCATTAAATACCATATAACTTAAATATGAGCGTAAGATACACAAAACCTCTTTTGCCGTTAAGAGACATAGTTATATTTCCTTCAATGGTTGTTCCATTATTCGTTGGTAGGGAAAAATCTATCAAAGCACTTCAAGAAGTAATGAAATCTGACAAATCAATAGTACTTGTTGCTCAAAAAAATTCTGAAATTGATGACCCTGTAGAAAAAGATATTTATTCATATGGATGTCTAAGCAAAGTACTACAGCTTCTAAAACTACCTGACGGAACTGTAAAAGTCTTAGTTGAAGGGGAAAAAAGAGTTAAAATTTTAGAAGTCAAAAATGATAGCAATTCTTACTTAAAATGTAATGTTGAAATTTCTGAAGATGCTATTAAATCAAAAGATTTGGATCTTTTAGCTCAAAGTATGATTAAAAAATTTGAAAAACTTTTGATTTTAAATAAAAGAGAAGTTTCAGAAAGTGTAAGCAGTATAAAAAATCTAAAAGATGCTAATCAAATTTCAAATAATATTTCAGCTAATTTAAATATTCCTATTACAGAAAAACAAGAATTATTAGAACTCAAAGATACAAGAAAAAGATTAGAAAAAATATCGACAATTATCGAAAAAGAAACAAGTGTAGTTTCTGTTGAAAAAAAAATCAGAGGAAGAGTTAAAAATCAAATG
>Ga0114997_10004776_pt1 | contig 10455 bp, 7 predicted proteins | sample ArcticOcean_MG_C_2_FD_87045 | JGI IMG/M metagenome (GOLD analysis project Ga0114997, IMG submission 87045) | Marine microbial communities from western Arctic Ocean - ArcticOcean_MG_CB4_136 | ecosystem: Environmental > Aquatic > Marine > Oceanic | place: Arctic Ocean: Canada Basin | collected... | reverse complement strand
AATATGGGATGTTTTAGAATTTGTAAATATTTGTTGTATTTTTTCACAAAATGCCATTCCAATAAATGGTTCAAGTTCAGTACCTATAAAACGTGAATCAATACCGCTTACTAGAATCCCAATAACTTCTCCTGTTTCGTTATCAATTACAGGGCCTCCACTATAGCCAGGAAATGATTGACTTATCATAAATATTGTAGAATCCTCTTCAAGTTGGTAATTAACTACAGAATTTTGCTTATCAATGGATTGTGAGGGAGTAATTCCCGGATAACCTATAATAGTAATTTTGGGATTATATAAACTTGGATCTTCAACCCTTTCAGCAATTTTTAGAGGCTCAATATTGGTAATTGGATTTATTAACTTTAGTACTGCATAATCATCATTTTTGTTCTCAGGAAAAAAAACTACAGTTGCTTTAAGATTTTGATATTTAGGATCCTTAATCATATCAAAGCTCATGGTATATTCTACATCCGGATTTTCAGCGACACAATGTCGCGCAGTGATTAATAACCCATTTTTACTGATGAGAAATGCTGAGCCGTTTCCCGTTGACCCTTCTGTAGTTAACTTACAAGTTGCCATTCTATCTCCAGAAATTTCTTCTGCTTTTGCATCCAATTTCCCATAATCAAAAAGTAAAAACAATAAAGGAAAACCAAGCAGCATTAATGTATAGATTGTTTTCTGTTTTTTAAGCTTTTCTCTAATTGTAGAGTTAACTTTTTCTCTTTTAAATTGCCCTATATAACTTATCATGATATTATTTTATTTAATTGTTCTCTATTTAAATATGGTGATTTCTTAATAAAGTAAGAAGGGGTATTTCCCTTATCTTCTCTTTCTAAAATCCTTTTAATATGATCCTTAACTGATGGAATTGAATTAATATGCCTTAAAGGGTTTATTTGCTTATCATCCTCATTTGTAGTTGTTGCATATTCTTGATACAATACAATCACATCATTAAGCCCAACCAAGTCAACAGCATTATCATTAAGTGCATTTATGTCATAATTTGTAAACAAATTATTATATTTATTACTGTCACTTGAAATAATAATCAACTTTGATGTTGCATCATCTCCAGTTGTATAATTAGAATCTATACCAAACATTGCAGGAATTGACTGCTTTATTATATTACGATTTGATCTAAATAAATCTGTCAGTCTGAGATTGTCATTATTGGCTTGAGGGTCAATTTTATTAATTATTTTAATTAGACTTGAAGAAAATAAGTCTTGCTCATTAATATATCCAACAGAATTATCAATAGCTTTTCTGTATAATAAATCAAAATCCTGCTGTACAAAACTCCATATTGAAGACCCTCCTAAAAGTTGCTCAAACCCAATCTTTGAATCTGATCTATTATATTTATCTAGAGCATTCTGTATGTCAGTTCCCATTTTACCAGTTTCAAATAACATTGTAAATGATGTAGAATATCGCTCTAAGCTTGCTTCAAGTGATGTTTTTCTTTTATATAAAGTCATTCTAACATCATCACCTGTAGATAATTCTTTATAACTACTAATAAGATCAGAAATATGATGTACTGATGGTAATGTTTTCCCTGATAAGGATTGAGTAGTTTTCTCTGATAATAATTGATCTCTTAACTTACGTAATTCGGGAATAATAATTTGAAGTTTCAATACTTCCTTTAATTGAGTGAAGATGTAATTATAATAATCCCTCTTGGATAATGTTAAATCAAAATCCAACTTACTCATAAATAATTCATCTATTTTCATTCCCAGAAAATGATCCCAACTTTGTTCTTTTCCATCTAATCCATACCTATTATTATAAAATTCGATTAACTCATCTATATAGTTTGAAATTTCTTGAATATGGAGCCTTGTAATAACTAGGTTTTTATACTTCTCAGTAGTTCTTTCAGCATAATTAGCAAGTTCATCAATAATCATATTACGAAATATTGATTTACTACTATTAAACAACCCGTAATATGAATTAGTATTTACAGTATTAAACTTATTATGCATTTCTCCCTTATCATCCTTTTGAAGTTTTCCAGAAATTATCTCATCTATGATATTTCTCATATCATCAGCCATTAAAGCACCATCAGGAGTAGTAATATTATCAAAAATTGTAAGCGAATTTTCAATCATATCCTCAAAATCTAATTTTGAATTCTTTTGAAAAGTTTTTGATTGAGCTGCAATTGGTTTTTTTGAATGAGCTTTGGAAATATAATATTCTGCATCTACTATTGAATTGATTAAAGCTGAGCTAATTTTAATGGATAACAATTCCTTTAATTGAGCTTTAGGGTACTGTATCATATTAAATCCAAAAGAATTATAAGTACCAAGATTCCCAGATCCAATCTGATCAACTCTTCTTCTTGCTAAAGAATCTTCAAATAGTCCCTCAGTTGTAGTATTCGTATTAATTATTGTCATTAATACCTTCATACCCGCTACCTTTACTAATTCTCCTAAATCATTTAGAGAATGATTTCCATTAGAAAAATCTTGAGAAATAAACTGAACCATCTGAAAAGGTGGAGATGTATAAGTTTTTTCAGGCGTTCCATCAGGCCATTTTATTGTAAACTTATTATTAATATCAGAAAAATGATCAATAGCTGATAATGCTGAAAATGTATTTTCATGTAAAGCTTTATGATTAGCAAAAGAAGCGGAATCAGGCAACAACAAGAGAGCTTGCATATTACTTTTACATTGAGGAAGTGTCTCCTGTAATAAGTAAGCTAAATCAACACAAATACCTGATCCAGTACCTCCTGTCAAACTACCTACTACATAAATTAATGTATTAGCGTCACCGTTAATGTCATTAAATTTATCTAGTATCTCTGTTCTTAAATTATTGAAATTAGAAGCTTTCCAAAGTGACAGCCTTCCAAATGATGGCATGCCACCCGCTCCAATTGTTCCTTGTTCTAAATACTCGATTGGTGGAATCCAATCCGATTTAACAGTTGAACTCTTAGTTAATTGCTTAACATCAACATTGATATTTGTAAAATCACACATAACAGGGTGTATCTCACTTTTTCCACCAGCTGTAGATTTTGATTTATTAGATGTATCGGTTTCTAGATATAAAAATTCTACATTATTCCCTGGCTTATTTCTTCCAGTAAATTCATAATGATATTGTTGAGCTTCTTCTAAGATTCTAAGACCAGTTGAACCAATACCTATAATTAAAGTTTTTTGAGACATTTTATATTATTTTTAAAATTGTTTTTTTTGATTTAGTATAAATAAACATTAATAGTACATTAGCAATAAGAAAAGGTGCTAATTGAAGATAGATATTTGTGAGTTCAAATACAAATCCCCACTCAATTGATGTTACACTATTATTGTATAATAAGTAATACCAATAGCCATTAAGAAATAAAGTAGTAATACTAATTGAGTAAATCTTTAAAAAGTTAAATCTTAAATAAAAGTTATCTAAATCGTCTACTGGTTTTAAAGATTTAATCCTTATTAAAATCATTAAAATTAAATAATACAGCACTAAAGCAACCAGAGGTATTAGAATATACCTGCCCATTAACATCATCTGATCAGATGTTTTTAATTGTAAAAAAATTGTTTTAATCACATTCATATTTTATTATTTTCGTTCATAAATTAAATCACCTGGTGTGACCTTATATAAAAATTGAAATACTTGTGTAAGTATAAAAACTGTTGGAATAATTACTAAAAGAACAAAATACCTCAAAAATCCAACATTTTTAAATACAAACATGTCTGAAAAGTCACCATCAAGTTTGGCCAAATATACAAATATATCAATAGCAAATGGCCCTAGAATTACTGAAAATAGATAAGCTATAGAAAATGACACACTAACCAGAAACACAGTAATTCCAGAGTAAAGACCTAGAATATAAATATTAGAAAGCCCAAATGCCTTTAATGTACCTAAACTTCTTTTATTTGTATTTAGATGAGACATTAAGATATTAACTATGAAGAAAATAATCGAAAGTATAGCAAACAGTGAAAGCGAGCTAGTTAACAAAATAGTTATTTTTTGAAAAAACATAAAATTATTTTTTGACTCTATTTTACTTTGTTCAATCTGAATGCCAAATTTAGTGTTAATAATAGAAGCTAGTAAATCAGCTCTTTCTAAAGTATCTAAAAAGAATGTGTAGAAATCAGTGTCAAAATCATCTTCAACATTAGAAAGCTCTATTGATATGTCATATACTTCTTGAGATCCTTTGAAATTTTCAATCATTAGTAAATCAGCTTCACTAGGATTCATTGAACACACTAGAAACCCCTTCTTATAGCAATTATTACTCAGGTTAGGATCAGAAACCTTATAAAATGAACTTGGAATTTCACTTCCTTCAAGAAGAAAAAAAGTAGATTGTTCTGCATAATACTCACTCTTTAATAACTCAATCTTATCATCTTCAGTCTGCAGTAGGTTTTTAGACATAGCAAACTTGCAATTATTTCGTAGTTTGCTAACAACTGCAGATATTGGAATATTAACCTTAGTATTATCTTTTAAAATGATTTCTACAAATGACATTTTTTTCCAATCATCACCATTTATACCAAATTCCTTAAAGAAATCAATTGTAAGAATAATACCAAACCCTTTATTTTGAAATACATTAGTATCGCTTTCCCATATCTCTGGTCGTTCTTCTTTCATGTATTTATAAAACTTATCCTCTTCGGTTAATAACATTCCTAAGATTTGCTTTTCAACTTGAATTACTGTACCAGTTTTTTGGTCAAACTTATTTATGACAAAATCTTTATAATCTAAATGGACTCTAGAGAAATCTTTACTTAAAAAATTATAGTCCTTAACTAAATTTAGAGCTTCTTTAGTTGTAAATTCATCTTTTTGAGACTTGTGAAGGATTGGTATGGCTACATCTATGAAACTTATAAAAGGTTCATCCATTTTTTTTTCCAATAACACATCAGCACTATTCGACACACCAATTACTAGAAGAGAAAGAAATAAAATAAAAAATAAAAATAGCATTCTACCTCCCTTCTTTCCTACAACTGCTTTAAATTCAGGGAACCCTATCTCAAGTATAAATTGTCTTAGTTTCATAAGATTTATTTGTGACTAATAGGAATAAACATTTCCTTTAACTCTTTTCTGACACGAGTCATTTTCTTATTAATTCCAAGATTTTTCCATTCTAAATCATGCTTAACATATACTGATGTGTCGTTAATAACACCATAATAACTGTCTTTTTCTTTATCATATTTTTTATGCACCATTACAATCTTAGAAGCAAATTTTAAAGCTAATTCTATATCATGTGTAACTATAATAGCCGTTTTATCACTACCTAATTTTTCATCAAGATACATCATTAATTTTTCTGCATTCCACCAATCAAGATTACCAGTAGGTTCATCAGCAAATAATATTTGTTTATTAGCAATAATTGCTCTAGCAAAAGCAACTCTCTGTCTTTGGCCTCCAGAAATTTTTAAGATGTTAAAATCATCATCATTCTCAAGTTTTAAATCAGTTAATAACTCTTCAATTAATGCCTCTGCTTCTTTCTTAGCTTTATCTGAATCCATGCCATTTATAATTGATCCTGATTTAATATTTTGATATCCAGTCATCGAGTTAAACAAATTATTTGATTGAAAAATAAAACTAAACACTTTATTTCTTAATGCGGACAAGTCCCTTTCTCTTTTATCCCAAACATCCAAAAAGTTTTCTGTTTTATATTCATTAGCATCAATATAATTCATCTGAAATTTAGGCGGGCGGTTTCCTTTATCACCATCATTATCAAGTGTATTATTCATTAGACCTAAAGATTCAAGTATTGTACTTTTTCCAACACCAGATGGTCCAATAAAAATAACTCTATCTCCTCTTTCAATCAATAATTCTTCGATCTCAAGAACAGGTCGTTCTGAAGTTTTGTACGAGCAATTTAGATTCTTAATGTTAAATAATATATTATTCTCCACCTCTAGGTATTCTTGAAAATGGTATCCAATAAAAGGTCTGATCACCATTCCTCCAACTAGAAAATCTTTTATCTTTTTTTTCTGGAAAAGCCATAAATTTATCACAATCACTTTGAAAAAGTTCAATAAACTCTAATAAATCATCTGACCCAATATTAGAGCTCCTTAAATCCTTTATTTTCTTATTTCTTAAAGGACTGTTCTCAGAGAAAGGTACTCCCAATAATATATCCCATATATCATTAAAAGACTTATTCATAATTGTTTCTTCAGGAGTATTTGGTCCCATCAAACCTCTTACCAATGTAATAATAGTACTATAAAGTTGATCTCTTGCTTTAGTGATATTTTTAGAGGATATTGCTTGCAAGTCACCTAGTCTTTCATCGATCTTTTTTTTATAAGACTTTGAAATAAATGCGACAGGGACTAAAGCATCAGTATTTGATAATCTTACAGGAGAATAACCAGCAACTGCAACATCTCCTTCCTTATACAATAAATCACACTCTCTTTCAGATAAATTATGACGCGCACAAAAGTCTTCAAGGGTTAGTTTGAATTTTCTCTTCTTTTCATCATCATCACATATACAATTCTTATTTAATCTGTTACAATCACCACATTTTTTAGGGGCTGTATCAATACAATCGCCTAACTGTACACAAAGGTCCCTATGTTCAAGATCTAATTGTTTCATATATTTATTAAAAGATTGAATAAGATTCCTGTAGAAAACACTTTCTTTCATACCGGTTCCTTTTACTGCATGATTAAAGATTCCAAAAACAGGCTTTACCTTTTCACTGTTAAAACCTGTAAATCCTAAAGAATATGAATTATTCTTTTCAGGGACTAGTTTTACACCATATCTGCCTGCCCTCCTACTAGTCATTTCTTGTATAATTTTGTCGCCTGATAAAAGCATATAACTTCTAGCATCTCTATTAAATTTCTTATAAATAGGTCCATTTTCACCTGACAAATAATTAACTTGAAAAGAAATCAGGTTAATACGGTGCATAAATAATTTCTCAATTACGCTATGTTTTGTAAGGCCATTCTTATCAACTTTATGATTACCAGCATCCCCTACTAAAACAACAATATTGGATTCCCCTTCTTTAAAACCAGCTTTATCTAGAGCGGTATTCATTGCATCATATTGAGCAGTAGCATGACTTGGGTTTTTACTATAATAATCTATGTTTCCACTCTTTAATTTATTAAGAACTCTTTCTGGTGTACCACTTAGCCGCTCAATAAATACATCGCCATCAAGATAATCTTTATATACCGCAAGCCCCCATCTCATCTTTTTATTTCCAGTAATTTTATTTTGTTGAATTATGGTCTCTATACTTTTTGATATCTGAGGTCCATAATTAGCCATACTAGAAGTCCCATCCATAATAATTAAAACATTTACAAAGTCTCTCAAATCATTAATCGAATCTAATCTACGTCTTAATTTGGCTCTTTCTCTATCTTCATCATAAACTCCTGTACCTTCTGGCGCTCCAAATTCAGCAATTACAGCAAGATGTTTTTGTTTGTCATTGTTGCCCAAAGCTAGATCGGAAGCTTTCCAATCTAAAACAGGAAATCTCATTTGATATCCCTCTAATCTTTTTGTGCTCAATGGAATTTGAGCCAACACCCATTCAGATTTTACATTTGCAGCATTATCGAAATATTTTTCTAAATGCCATGGTTCCAAGAATACAGGTATGTAATCGTACTCATTAGTATTTTTATCATAAAATCTATCTTTAACAATGCTTCCGGAGGCTGGCTCTAAAGCGACTCTATGAGTCCAAGGAGTAGTTTTAAGTTTATTTATCCAACCTTTAACTGAAATATTAGTTATTTTGTCTGAACTACTTAATAAAACTGCATGATCAGTTTGTTTTAAAACAAAAAGTATTTCAAATTTCTTGGCCATCAAACCAGATTCATATTTTTCTAAAAGATTTGAATATCTATCAGATTCAGGGTTAGTAAAATAGTTTTTGTTTTCCAGTAGTTCCTCAATATTTTTGGTTCTATCAAAATCACTAGCAGTAACTAATATCATTCTTTTAAGAGGAGCACCCTTTGATGATAATGTTGCATATTTACATAAAAGCAATTTATCTGCTTTAATCCAACCCATATCTTTACTAATGACATACTTTCTACCTTTTGCTTTTAGTTTGACTACATTTATCCAGTTATTTTCAACACTTTTAACATATAGAGTATCCTGAAAACTTAATGTATCTTGGACTTCTTCTGCACTCCCTGACTCAAAAAATGTATTATTATCATCTCTATCACTATAAACAGTCCAAGCATGGGTTGTGGATGAGTGTTTTAACTCCTCTACAGTTATATTTCCTTCATTTATTGAGTCAATTAAAGACGCTTTAACATAACTATTAAATACATCTGGAACTGTAAGAACCCCTTCTTTCACATCTTTTGCCATAATAATCTGAGCATCTATGCTAGTAGAGTTACAAATTAGTAGTATAATTAAAAGCCTAATTATTCTTTTTAAATATCCCATTCTTAATAGTATTTAATTATTATTCTATTTATTCGATTCTCAATTGATTCAATAAAATCATCATATTGAGTTTTCTTCTTAAGATAATCAAGATGTACAATAATATTCAATCTTTTATCTACACCTTCTCTATTTCTTAGTTTATTTCTAGAAAGAAAAGTATTTATTACTTTTTCATAATACTTTTTATGTTTAAAAGTTGATATATGAAAAAACATATCAATTTGCACATCTTTAATAACTACACCATTAGAAAAAACTTCTCTCTTATCAAGTTCTTTCTCTAAAATTAAAACAATCTCCTGAGCAGTTTGGTTATCTCTTTCTACTAAACATAGTGGTTGTAATTGATCATTCAGATCATCTTTAAGTAAATAATAAACTGATGGGGCATCTACATTACCTAAAATAAAAGTGATTGAGTCATCAAAATTCTCAATTACACTAGAAATTTCTTCTATTAATTCGACTGGTCTTTCAATTGAAATTGAATTATCTACATAGATTAATCTAACTTGATCTTGTGCAAACAAAACTTGTGTAATTAGGATAAATAAAAAAATTAATTTCTTCATATTATTCAATATTTATCTGTTGGATTCTTAATGGCTCACAATCACTTATTTTAATAGGCTTAACTAGTGATAAAGAACCTTTAGTATCTTTATAGAATTCATTTGTCCATTCATCAGAATTCTTATGCTTTTTTCCTTTAAAGATTACTGTATAATTTGTAAACACTGCTTCATCCTCAAAGTCCTCTATAAGATCATCTAATTTAGGAATGCTTTTGTTAGGTTTATTGGATTCTTCTAATACTTTTGTAAGTAATGAAGTAACTTTTAGCCTATATTGAGATTTATCAGTTTCAGAAATTGCGGATATATTTGCTACAGATAAATCAGGTAATTTTCCAGCATACTCAGTCTTCATGTTAGGATAGCCTTTAGGGTAATACCAAACACTAAAATCTTTTTTACTAGGGAAATCAAATTTAACTTGGCTTTTATAATCACCACCTTTACCATTAACTGAGACTAAGATATCCTCACCAGTTATATTAATTACAATCTTATTCTTACAATCATATGTTGCTGTACTTACATCGATTATTTTACCAACTTTATAGCATTTCCCTATGTTGTTTTTACTTGGATTTACTTCAAATGTTTTTAGACCACTTTGATTAAAAACATCAAGCCTATCTGAGTTCCTAACATATTGAATGCTTAAATCTCCATCAGTACAATACTCAATCTTATTGTCTTGCAAGATAACTGTATAATCATCATTGTTATTTGTAATTGTAGCTCTCAGATCTAAAAAATTATATGCTTGTCCAAATGGTATTTCCTTCCCCTTCTCATCCTTTAACTTAACTATACAAAAGTTCCCAGAAGGATCCTCTGGAAAAGATAATGAATAAATAGTACTAGTTTCATCTTCATCACATATTCCGTTATTATTCAAATCTTTACAATCTTGCTTAATAATAATTAAAAGTAATATTACTGCAATCACTGCAGTAATTAATTTATTTTCTAAAATCCAGTTTTTAATCTTACGCCACCAACCACCACCATTTCCATTATTAAATGGAATAAAACTATTACTTTCGCATTCAGGGCATTCTGTTGAATAAGATGAGCCTGGAAAAACTTCCTCACAATCATTACATTTATATTTCATCACTTTTGTATTCAGTTAATTATTACAATTTTAAGCCAATATTAAAACCTCCTAAAAAGATTCCATTCATCTCAAATTTTTCAGAAAAGTTTACAAAACTATTAAATTCATTAACATCTTCACTTATTTGCTCAGAAGTATTTTTATACCAACTGTTATTATTTTTATATCTAATAAATAAATGAATGTCAATATTATTATTTT
>Ga0114997_10004769_pt1 | contig 10464 bp, 6 predicted proteins | sample ArcticOcean_MG_C_2_FD_87045 | JGI IMG/M metagenome (GOLD analysis project Ga0114997, IMG submission 87045) | Marine microbial communities from western Arctic Ocean - ArcticOcean_MG_CB4_136 | ecosystem: Environmental > Aquatic > Marine > Oceanic | place: Arctic Ocean: Canada Basin | collected... | reverse complement strand
CTAGCAACCCGACCTGTAAAAGGATCGTGACTCCATGAATCAGTGCGGAAAAGATTATTTGTAGTTTTTATTAATGCGGATGTCGCCCATTTCCCCGATTCAGCTGGAATAGCCACCTCGGGTGGACTGCTTATTAGATTTGACCATTGAACTTCAAATGCAGGATCATGGTAAAGTGCTTTGCTATATTGTGTATCTACCGGATTACTTTCAATAGTGTATATATTATCAGAGTGGAATTGGTGTTTTTCTTTTACTCCAGAAGTGTCAGAATTGTTTATAACTATTTTGTCAACTCCATTTACCTCGTATACGCATCCATGTGTTGTGGAATCGGGTGGGGAGGAAGGAGGGGGGGTGCAGAAATGACTTATATTGGCGAGATCTAGCTCACTATTTGTATTTTTGTCTTGGTCGCTATCGTTGGCTACATCTTGGTTATTGAGATAAGTAATATAGTTTACGGAGCATTTATCGGCTGACATACACGGGGAGGAGGGGGTGTCCGCACAATATCCTACAAACTTAGTAATTTCAGACCATGTCGTGTTTGTGCAGGGAATCGGATTATTGTCCAGCCCAAATTTCAAACTACCTGTAAGCGGGTGATCGGATGCCCCTACCTCACCCATACTTTGATAACAATCTAAACCATAATTCTCGGCACTACCTTCTTCGCGTGTCACTCCGGCTGCCAAAAAATCAGGATCGGTAGCACAACTATTACCTGAACTAAGATTAACTTGTAAATTAGAATCATCACCATCCTCACAAGTTTTACCTGGTTTACAGCATTTTGTACCGTCTTTATTCCTACACCTTGTAATGTAAGGACCACCTGTTAAATAACCGGTTCCAGGTTGTAATATATATACACTTTCATCGGGGTGAGATTTTTTTTCGTCATGTCTTATTGTGACATGATTAACTTTTATATTTTCATCCTCAGTCCATTTATTATCATCTCCTATATGAGCATAAAAATCATGGTGATAATGGAAATCATTATCGTCTAAAGATACTGAGAAAGTATTAGTATCCTTATCGTAGATATTGGAACATTCAATGGATGAACGTAACATTTTTTCCGCGACGATATCTTCTGAGGCTGAGCGACAATTATCCCCATCAGATCCGTTTGGACAAGGAGACCCTACATTATTCTGTGTAAATGTATCAGATAGTTTCCCCCCTGGAGAATGTGAGAAGATATCTTCTATATCCATATGTTTTCTTATCGAATCGTCCTTCCATGTAAATTTCCAATTCATCCTGTCTGTCTCATTTTCGGCACATTTATCAGGATCAACACCGCGGTCTTCAAAATCTTCATCTTCACAATATTTGGACCCAGGAAACCAAGATGTTGTATATTCAATGACAGGACCTGCGATGGGTAACGACTCATTAATATACATGATGATACCCATAATTATAGCTGAAAAAATATAAGACCCAAACCAGACCGAAAAAATCTTTACTCCATTGCTATCCGATTCTTTTCCGATAACTCCCGTTATACAAAAAACGATAAACGCTATCGCACCCAATAAACTCGGACCTTGGGAGGCAGTATTTTTTAATGTATTGTGTAAAGTATTTACAATAATATTTTTCATTGTGATTTTATCATTTGCTTTTACTAAAGCATTCTGCGTCAAATCTTGATCCAGGTGGACGGACTGTGATATATCCGAATCTGTACAGTCAACCGTCTTATAATTCAAAATGTTACCCGCATCGGTTTTTGCGAGTGATGAGATGAAATTTTGCCTATCAATAGATACACTATTCCTAATATTATTTCTCACATCATTTGATACTTTATTTAATTGATTATTTACTTGGGCCGAAAAAAATCCGCCCGCAAATCCCGGTGTTTCTTGAGTTAAATCGTTTTGTAAATCATTTGTGATATCTGTAGATAAATTATTATCATATGATGTATCACTTTTACTAATAGAGGTTATGTCTTGACTGACATTCTGTGTCACATCAATATCTTGATCCCAGTGACAACCCTGGAGGCGTAGAGTGTCACCTTGGGCTACATTATAAGCTTGAACGCTAGCGGCCTGATCTACGACCAGCGTGCTTGAAATCCCAGTAGAATTTGAAACACTAGATGAAATATTATTATTTACAATATTATCTTGATTACTACTCTGAAATCCACCATACATTATTCTATATTAATTTGGAATATATAAAAAAATCAAGATAAATATCCATATCCAGTATAGCTCAGTTTATTTATGGCTGAAATCACTTTAGTGGATTTTACTCTACTACCTCCCCCCCCCACCCGAATCCTTACTAGAAGAAAATCTAGCCAATACACGACGCGCGATAATAATCGCTCCAATTAAAAGTAACACTGCAACTATAATCCATATAATATGTTCCCATGAGAAGGAAGAATCATCTCCGCTTGGCGATGGAGATGGCGGTGGCGATGGACCCCCCCCTGTCACATCCAGTTCAAAAAAACTAGTTCCATCATAGCTGTGGTCCGGTGTTATAAAATCACCGGAGCTCCCACACGTTTTATTTGAATCGGGCGGTGGTAATGATGATGATCGTCTATTGCATGCGTCGATTTTCTGTCCTAATGATGAATTCGTCAATTCTATTGTATTCCATTCCATTATATTTTGTGCAAGGCAAAGGGTTCTACAACTACCGCCCTTGCAATCATCGGTTTCTCTTGGTTTTTTCGTAAATTTAGTAGTTAATCCATACTCCTTCTTCATTGAATAATTATCATTACTATAATTGTTACTACTACACGTATGATACCAACAAGAATTATCTATTTCCAATTCGCTCTTTTTGACAGGATCTTTGCTGTCGAAAAAAGTAATTATCGTTTGCATCATGGATTTATCATCGTCATGCTTATCGAGACATTGCGTTTGTTCATCTTCACTCAATATACAATTATCCCCGCACGGCGACTGAGAATTTATACTACCACATTGGTCAACCATCATGTAATTCTTATACCATTCTTTTACCGGATTACCTTCTTCACGCATTTCAGCAGGGATATCTGTGTCCCCCATAGACCAAAAACAACTACATATCTTTGAATAACGTGCTTCCAATAATTTATTATATTGTTTTTTAAATTCGGTTTGCGCTGGAGAATCACTTGGATCCGGTTGTTTCCAATTAAAAATATCTTTCCTGGCGCAAAATTTCTTCATATTAATAAGAAACGCATTGTCTTCTGTCCCCCTAGAATAAGCTGAATGATGTAGGAATGCCCCAGCCTGTTTAGTTGTCAGGAAATTTAAAAATTGACCTAAGCTGGTAGTGGCGTCAAAATTGGTATCAAATAAAGTGGTCTTTTCTTGATCGGTAACGTAATTTCTTAATCTTTTGATGCTTGAGGTTGTCTTATCTTTATCAAAAAACTCATCTTTATTTAAATAATTACAACATCCTCTGTCCCCTGAAGTGGTGTCCCCGATACATTCGCTCACATTATCCCCACCTGGCATTGAATCATCAAAGATCCCAGATGCCATGATGATATTAATTAAATCATCTTTATCTGGTGAGGGTGGGGTAATAGATCCATACATACCGGGCGATATATTTGTATCGATTATCTCTTGTAAATCGGCCTGTCCGGTGGGCGACGATGACAAGGTTTCTAAATAAGTTATGATCTGAGCATTTTTTACACCTGTATTAGTAGAAGGGGATAATGTTTCTGGGTAATATCCACATCCTGAACTGCTAGTCGGTGCATCAGATTCAATCCGCGTCCCTGAAAAATCTTCTTTATACCACGTATCATCTTCTTGTCCATCATATTGATAACACGGGAAATACTTTAGTTTGCCAAATACATTTTTACTATAATATTTGTTGGTACATTCTATTCCACGGCCCCCTCCAGGTGAAAGAGATGGTGAAGGAGATGGTGAAATAGAATCAACATGACATAACCCACCTTTCCATCCAGTAGTGGCGTCCACTATATCACATCCGCCATTTATAAGTGGATAAATATCGTGACAAGAGGATCCTGTAGTGCCGATTACATCTGTTGACGTGGGATCAAGGTTGCATTGATCTACCAGATCACTCCATCCTGGGCTATCTCTAAAATCTCCACTCAATTGGCAAGCCTGCACCCTTGAATCTTCACCATATTCCCCTACATATATGGGTGCATAGCTAGTACCCGAAGGACATGTTTCATTATGTAAAAGGAGACCTTGCATCCACATATGTTTCTCGTCACGACTATTCATAGATTGTGTGTTGGAGGCTACATTATATTTACTTTCTGCCTGTATCAAATCACTTCTAAGACCGATGCTTTCGTCAGGTGCAGGTGTTAATAGTGGGTCGGCTAAATGCCCCGAAACCCATATAAAGAAATTCGTTAATGAATCTCCGAGAGCCTTACTCCTAGGTTTCCAAGGTAATTGGTCAGTGTCTTTCATCCGACTGTCAGTCGCGGCAGGATTATAGTCTAGGTCTAGCCATTGATTGCATGGACCATGAAGTAATAAATTCATATATCTTGGATATTTTCTCGCACGCCATTGAACAAGACCGCTCTGGACAATATTAACTACGGGTTTATGATCAGAGCGACCCCACCTAAAATCATCTCTAACAATATTATATGAACACCAATTTTCTGGAGTATCCGGTCCATCTAAGTCAGTCGTATATCTCGCACAGACATTTGACAATGGATCATAAACACCGGCGCCATAAGTTTTTATTTCATGATTAGTATAATCATCCAGCGCATTTTCGGTCAAAGGACAATGACTGGCAGGTGAGGGGGATGCGAATACTCCTGTATCTGAATTTACACTTCCGGTACAACATTCCATCCGCGCCTTAGGTCCATCTGTTATTGGATCTATTTGATCGGGTCTGATATTTGATACATATTCTGGGATCGATTCACCCTTTATGCCTGATTCTGTCCTTGCATAAGTAGCAAATGTTGATAGTCCATTCATATTATGAGTCATATTATGAGTTGTAAATCTAGGTGGGAAATTAAACATTGGATTTGACCAATCTTTCCTGTATTTATAGTGACAACCTCTGTCGCCACGGTCAATAGTTAACCCTTTAGAGAACCCAGATTCTATGACCGGTGAGAAGTAACCTGTCGTCATGACACCCTGAATCGGGTGTTCAACGTCTTTTTCAAATTCCTCATAAATGTAACATTGCTCGGCTTCTAGATCGCCATGAGATGAAGTCGTCGGTAAATAGATATAACCCGGGGGCGCATCCCAACCAATATTACTACACCCCCCTGTGATGCCATCTGGGAATATATGATCATCGGACAAGAACGGCTTCCAGGTCGTGCCGAAACGCCCCACAGATTCCCATGTCTTTTTGCCGTAATATTGGTCAATATCATCATCCTTCCGTTGCGTTTTTAGTTTTGTTAGGTCACCATACCCACATCTCGTCCAAAATTCATCTAGACCATTGGGCGCAGGGAGAGCAGTTCTAGTATAACAATTAGTGTTGTAGCCTACCGCCCCTCCATCGTCCCGCATTGTGCAATATTCATATCCGTCGCGTAGAAAACCAGGACTACGGTGATTCTCTGTCCCTACTGTCCCTGCAAGGGTTCCGACGGGTTCTTTAGTATTTTCATTGGGGTCTTGACCGTTAACATATAAAGAATCTTCGACCAATGTTTTAGGATCCATCTTCTTTCTCCCTGATAAATTACATCCCGAACCTCTAGCGCTTTGTTTATCAGGACAGCACCTTATTCCATTAGTTCCACAGAACACCATTCTTTCTAGTTATAAGTAAACTAGATAATATTTTAAAAGTTTAATCTTTATTTTTATTTTAATCCATAATTTAACAATGGGTCAAACTCCTAGTAAAGATCAACAGTTTAATGATTTATATTCATCTTATATTCAGCAACAGCAGAACTTAATATATCAGCAACAGCAGCAAATTAATGATTTATTTACTCATAATTTAGAGGCACAACAACAAATGCCTCCGAACACGTTCTTTCAATCCGATATGAATCAGCAGCAACAATATCAGCAACAGCAACAGGCACAACAACAGCAACAATATTCACAGCAGCAACAGCAACAACCATTACCTCAATTACCAAGCGCAAAGCAGAAACTTGATCCTTATAAAATCCTTAAATTATCTAAGAATTTTGATGAGAAGATTCTAAAAAAAGCATACTTAAGGGCGGCCATGAAAGCTCATCCGGATAGAGGTGGTTCGCCACAAGCATTTCAACAAGTATCCATTGCTTTTACTATTTTACAAAAGAAACTTAAGGAAAGAGAAAATAATCATGACCATCATGATATGAGAAATGGCGCAAAGCAATTTGTAACTCAGCAAATGAATCAACCGAAAGTAAATGTAAATATGACTGAAAACTTTGATGTTGATGTTTTTAATCAAATCTATGACCAAAATAAAATTCCTGAAGTTTATGACGAAGGATATGGATCATGGATGAAAGATACACCTGCGCTTGAATCAGAACAAGGGAAAATGTTCCAAAATGGATTTAATAAAGACATGTTTAATGCCACCTTTGAAAAATATAAACATGAACAATCACAAAGGACACCTCAGAATCAATTAGCCTTAAGAGAACCCGAAGTCAGAATATCAATGTCAAATCAAGATTCATTAATGACTTTAGGACAAGGTAAAATATCTAATTTTGGAGGACAAACCGATAATCTATCCTATACTGACTATAAACAAGCATTTACCGATGGTTCAACCTTAATTGATACATCAACTGTAGATGTATCAGGTAGGTCTAATTCTATAGGTGGGATTAAGGCTCAGCGTTCAAATGTTTCATACACATTATCTTCTCAGGACCAACAAAGACTTGCGTTACAACAAATGCAGGATAAGCAAGAAGAACAAAAAAGAGTACAAAGATTAAATGTTTATGACCAAAGACAAGCAGAATCCTATGAAAAAATTCATTCTATGTTATTAAGATAATTGAATGACAATCCCTCCAAATCTAGCTTCATCAGCATAACACTTCTGATCTTCAATATAACATTCATGAATATTACCTTTTTCATCATTTACTAATGAATAGAAACCACCCGTATGATCTATATTATAAAATTCTATTTTATCACCACTTTCCGTTAATGTTTTCTCCACGCATTTATGACAAACCATATTTGGATATCTTTCAGAAGAATTCATTTTATCATTACAAATAGGACAAGAAGTCATTTTATTAATAATATACTCTTTCTTTTTAAATATTTAGACTTCAACTTCATCCGCGGTTCCGTCTAACATACCTCTAGCAGCAACAAAATCCCGTTGATTTTTGGTTGAGCAGACACAACCGGTGCTAGTGGAGAACGTTGAGGGACAGCATAAGGGACTCGTGATATTATTCGCCCACATGAACATCTTTTCAGCAGAACCCTTAACACCATCAACAGGTGGTCCTCTTAATGCGGCCTGATCGGATAATTTCATCTTAATCGGTCCCTGACTCGATAAATACGTATATAACGTATCATTCGGAACTAAAGAAGTCTCATCGGGAGATTTCATCCAATATTCATCATTCCCAGTCTTGAGACATAATCCATCATAAGGACCAGTGTTTACATTAGAAGCAACATTCACGGGACCGGGTTTCGCACCACCCGCCTCAACTGTATTATTTCCGATAATTGAATTACCCGCATCAGATTTCTCATCGTCAAATCCGGACTGATTTTGTCCGTCTTCTAAACCTTCAACATTCGTGTATAAGAATAATAACGTCGCACCACCGACAATTATCTTATGAGTATCTTCTTTCAAGACACCTGTGATCAAATAAACAGCAATAATAACAACAATTAAATTCTTGCAAGAAAACATTTATAGGTATACTATAGAAAAATAAATTAATGGAATTGATTGAAGTAATATCTTTCATAACAATCATAACAATTATATTTATTATTTATTCTGAATATTCTGTTGGTCAAATATTATTCAGACCGGATTCATCGGGGAAATTATCCATGAATTTAAATTCATTATTAGGTTTCTTAATGAATCCTTTTTATAAACGAGATTTATGGAATTGGCAAACTCTAGATATCAATTATGCTTTTGTTATGATTTATTCATCAATTATTTTCTATGTGATACTATAATTGAATGGTTAAGAAGTTGATAGGAGGACTTGATGAAGAAGCTATGGGGAATGAACTGCTCAGGCTCAAGATGGAAAAAATCGCCCGAGATGCGAGATACTTGGAGGGTGAAAGGGACAATCTGAAAAATCTACAAGCTGAAATTACCAGTGCGAGTAGTTGGTGGCCGTTCAGCGGAGGGGGCAAAAGAACTAAAAAAAGGACTAAAAAAAGGACTAAGAAGAGGATTAAGAAGAGGATTAAGAAGAAAAGAACTAAGAGAAGAAGAACTACTAAGAGAACTAGGAGACGGCGTTAATATTCTCCTTTCAAGATTTTATTCAATGTTGATCCTGATATTTGGATCTGATGTTCTAATTCTAACTTCTTAATCAGACTGCTTTTCTTCATCTTCTTTTTCCCGATATCATCTTTATATCCGAGAATTATCTGTAAATGTTTCTTATTGAATTTCTTTTTACCATGTAAATATGAATTCATTTCAATGAATTCATAATTTAATTTGATACCTTCATTCGTCTGATGGTAACCATAAATCCTAAGATTTTCATTATGAACCTTATGATGACATGATTCACATAGAGGAACTAAATTGTGTGAAATATTCTTATGATGATGATCAATAATACCATTGCTATCAGCTTCATTTTGTTCTTTGATATGATGAGTATGTTCTGACTTTTCCTGACATACTTGACAGATATCCATCAAGATATCAGTATTATAATTACTCTTTTTATCATTGACTAACGTTTTATCAATCTCAGTAATTTCCATCTGAACTTTTCTTGCCAATGATATAAATTCATCACCTAAATCTAATGCCTTACAGACTTCTAGGCCATAGATCGCGGGGCCAGAACCTTCTTCTAACTTCCTTTTATAAATCAATAAATCTTTTTCGGCATCATATTCAATTTTCAGATGATAGATTTTTAATGACTCAATCTCTTTGATTAACTGAATATCCATCAATTGATGTAAATGAGACGTAAAGATAAACGAACATTTTAAATCTGATAATGTCTTTAGACCAGCAGAAACAATAGAGAGAGCAGATGTTGTTTCCGTTCCAGAACATACTTCATCACCTAAGACTAATGAATTTTTATCGGCGCGTTTCAAAATACCTCTCAATTCACTCATTTCAACAGCAAAACTAGATTGTCTTTTGAAAATATTATCATTATTGAGAATCCTGGTAAAGATTTGAGTATATGGCGAATACTTCAACTGAGAACAGGGGACATAGAAACCTGCCTGAGCCATAATCAAAGTTAGACCGATACTCTTCATGAGCGTTGATTTGCCACATGCGTTTGTTCCGAACAATAAGATACCGTCTTCGGATAGAGAAACATCATTCGGTATATATTCTATTTCGGTTTGAATACGTTCAACAATTGGATGTCTTATATCTTTTGCTAACATCATACTCTTTTCTGAATCAATCATTTCAGGTTTACAATAAACATTTTCTACAGATATCTTCGCTAAGCAACTATTTAAATCAATGAATCCAATCAATTTAACGATCTTATCAAATAATTGTGGATGATAGAATTCTTTGATTCTATCCAAATAGAGACTTTTATTTAATCCCTGAATCTTAGATTGATTTGAAACCAAAGTATTGGATAAATGATTCAGATAATCAAACTCCAGATGCGTATTCGCGCCCCTCTTCGTAAATTTAACATCCTTGAGATCAAGTGTAAAATTACCAATGAGAATAACCGTATTCACTAGATTACTGACTGATTTCTTGAATGTTTTTGCCCGATTGTCGGTGACATATAAATAGAATCCATATTTTTCATTGTGATCTTGTTTTACCGAACCAGGTTTTTTATCGATATATTTACCTAATCTGGAACAAATTAGATTAATAATATCTTTTGATTCCATAATATCATGCTGCAATTGGTCTATTTCAGGGTATTTACCTTTCTTAAATACAGAAGTAATCATATTCACTAAAGAATACTTCTCTAATTCATTGAATTCAAATACATCTTGATATTCATTCATAAAATTATCTAACTCATTAAGTAACTCTGTATTTTCTTCTATGATTTCCGGTAATGATTCATTTAATGTATTCGTAATTTTTTTGAGATAAGTATAGGATGTATGTAATGAATAAAATTCATATGGAGTTAATAAAGATAGACCCATTTTACGATGTAATTTTTCAACATCTAAAATCTTCTTAAGATTTGGTTTCAATTTATCATATAAGTGATCTTTTTGAAATTTTTCAATTGTATCGTAT
>Ga0114997_10004767_pt1 | contig 10465 bp, 7 predicted proteins | sample ArcticOcean_MG_C_2_FD_87045 | JGI IMG/M metagenome (GOLD analysis project Ga0114997, IMG submission 87045) | Marine microbial communities from western Arctic Ocean - ArcticOcean_MG_CB4_136 | ecosystem: Environmental > Aquatic > Marine > Oceanic | place: Arctic Ocean: Canada Basin | collected... | reverse complement strand
GAAGAAGATGAAGGTAGAAAAAGCGAAGATGAGCGACTGGAACATCATCATCAACAACAGCGACGAGAAGGCGAACATTTGAATGCGGACGATGACGACGTAGCGGAGGAATTATCCTCCATCGATGAAGACGACGACGACCACTTTGGTGCTCGCCCAACGTCTCTCTATGACTCGCCCGCGGAAGAACCGGAGACTGTTTTGCAAAATAAACTTCGGGCCGAAAAAGGCGAATTAACCATCGATACCTTCACACGCTTGACGTTTGGATACCGCACAATATTGAACAAGGAGTTGAAACAACTCTCGCTCTCTATCGATTGGTCTCGAGCCTTTCGCGATTTGCGAAGGGCGAAAGCGGATTCACAAGTTGGCGCTTTGCTGGACGCGCACGCGACGTTGAGATGTTTAGACGCCGATTGTGGCGTTGGAGCGTTTTCGATGATGTTAGCCGAAAAGTTAGCCGCGAAGAAGTTGAAGAAGAATGGAGGAATGAGTGGTGGGAAGATGATGAAGAGCGATGATAACGACGGCGAGGAGGAGTACGAACTTTCGTCTTCGGACTCGGAGAATTTGGAGAGGGAAACGGGTTTGTCGAAGGAAGAAAAGAAGAAAGTGATGACTTCCGACGAGAAAGAAGACGAAGAAGCCGCCTTGAACGGTCGCGTGGTGGCCGTTGAATTGTTATCGACCTCTTTGGTGTGCTTAAAACACGCTCTAGAAGAGATTAACGAGAACGACATCGACTCCCCGTTCCGCGCAGTGACGTTGCATCGCGGCACCTTGGACGTGTTCAAAGTGAAACCGATGTCCTACGACGTCGCGTATAATGCGTTTGGCTTTGAACGCATCCAAAAAGGTACAAGCTTAAGAGCTGCGGCGAGAGCGTTTGCTATGTCTGTAAAAACGAATGGTTTAGGTTTCATCGCCGTGCACGCGGCGAAGAGCGCTGACGCTCAATTTCACGCTTTATATCGAAACGCCTTCGTCGCGTCTTCAACATCGATGATGTTACCTTCATCACCAACTGCTTCGTCTGCATCGATGACTACTGCTGAAGACGTCATTGACGAGCTACATAGGCTCGGCGTCGCGTACAACGTTACCACAAAGTCCTATCAATTACGAATCGAAAAGATTGGCGAATACAATCGTAGAATTTTGGAGAGTTACTTACACGGCATCGCGATGGATGATTCGTTAACTTTAGAGGAGATATGTGCGGACGCGAAAGTGGCGCAATTCTTATCCAAGAACGATCGAGGTGATCACTTTTCGTTCACGCAAATCGTAGCGCACGTCACATTGTAATATTATAAGCAAACGTGTTCATTAAAGCGTACAACTAAGATGAATAATATTCTACGCAAAGGTGCGTGTTTCGTTTTTTTATTCGCACTTCCCGATGCATTTCACTTCAATTTTACCTCCTTGCCCGCTCCCTTCGTACTTCTTGACGAAAGAATCGCACCCCAAACTCATCCTCGTATCCACCCCAGTGTACGGATTCACCCCTTCCGCGGTTTCGCACAAACCTAACACCTGGTACCGATCGATAACTGCCTCGGTAAAATCCGCGTTCTTAATTTTCATCTCGCCCATATCCGACCGAATAAAGTTCGCCCCAACTGCCACCGCGTCTTCAAAGTTCGCGCCTCGCAACAGAACGTAATCGAACAGCACGTTCGAAACGTCCGACCCGTGCACGTCCGCGTTCGGCATTATCGACCTCGTCATCACCGCTCCTCGCATGTCTGACTTTGAGAAATTCGTGTTCCGTAACTCGGCTTCCACCCAAATCGTCCCTCGTAAATCCAAGTTTGAGAAGTCTTCGTTCGAGTGCTCCGACTTGGAATAAAAATCAACCCCGTCGAGTTGTTTCACCCGTAAATCCGTCACCTCCGATTTTACGCTGTCGTCTAAAAATTCAGCTCGAGCAGAAAAGAAGTCCCCGATTTGGGCTCCAAATCCCATCGAGAACGCCGTGGCTAAGGAGAGAAGGATTGATGTCGTTCTTTTTGTTCTTCTTCTTCCGTCGTCGTCGTCGTACGACGTGCTCGGCGTTCTTTCATCGTCATCATCATCATCATCATCATCATAATTTCTGAGTGACGATGATGATGATGATGATGTTGAACGAAAGACCACTCCTTTTCTCATCTCAAAACGACGACGACGAGCATCAGCAACAGTCAATCTTCTTGTGGTAGTTTTAAAAGCATTGCCAAAACGCGTCATCGTCGTCGTCGCGGTAGGAGCGGTAAGAGTCGTCATCATCAGCGCAGCAAAGTAATTTTAGAGTAGTTGAGATACGATTTTATAATGAAGCAAAACGGTAAAAGCAGCAGAGTCGATTGACGATATAGTACAACCACTACTCTACTACGACTACGACTACTAAAACTACTAAAACTAAAACTCATCCACTCATCACGCGATGGTAATCGAGTTCACCATCACCCCTTTCTTCGGGCAATCGTTCGGGTGCGTTTCCACCGCGGATATTTTCATCACGACGTTCATACCTTCGGGGGTGACTTTACCGAACACCGGGTGCGCGGACGGGGAGGATTTGTCGAACCAATCGAGAAAGTCGTTGTGGACGGTGTTGATGAAAAATTGACTCCCGCCGGAGTTTTTGGCTCCGGTATTTGCCATCGATAAAGTCCCGGGCTCGTTCGAGATCTTCGCCGTCAGTTCGTCCGGGATGCACCCTTCTCGAGCGTCTCGCGTTATTTCTTCCTTTGTGGCGAGATTTGTAAACGTTGAGTTTGGGGGCGGTCCCCCCATCCCTGCGTTCGCGGCGCCGTTCTTCTTCGAGTTTGGACACCCAAACTGCAACATGAATCCGTCGATGACTCTGTGAAAGTGAAGTCCGTTGTAAAACCCGGTGTTTGCTAAATCGATAAAGTTCGACGCGGTGAGCGGCATGGAATCCATGAACAGTTCGGCTTTGAAAGACCCTTCCGTGGTGTCGAAAGTGGCGATTGGGTTCGATGATGCCATCGCTTGTATTCGTCTGTTGAATAAGTTGCTCCTGCTGCTGGTGCTTCTGCGTGTTCTGAGAGAAGAAGAGACGACGTTTTTGATCACGCGTAGGAGTGACGATGACGACATTTTTGTCACGAACAAAAAGACCAAACGAAAAAGTGAGGATCAATTTTGAGGTTTTCGAGAAAAAATTTGAGGATGATTTTAGAAAGCTTTCTGTCTGATTTTGATGAAGAATAATCATCACACCGCGTACCGCGTGTGAACTTTGTATTAATTAATATGTTTGGAATTCTTTTGCTTACTTTTCTTACGGAAATCTACCTCGCGAACGTCTTTTTCTATGGTGCTGCCCCCGGCCCCGGCGAATCCGTTTCCACCGGTCCAAGAGTACCCGGACGAACGCAACGGATTTTTCATCAAATACTCGTTCGTGAATTCCTCTTCGTATTTCTTCTTTTTCTTCTTACCTTTGACTTTTGGCGCGAACTCTCCCACGCCGTTGGCTTCGTCTTCCGCTTGTTGCATACCTTCGGAGATCCAGTCGCGGTTGTCGACAGTTTCTAAAGAAGGCAAGTCTTTGTTCAAAAAGTTATCTAATCGATTTAAAACCGCAGATTCGACGTTTTGTTGGATTCGCATTTGACCGCCATGGCCGTCGGAGCCGAACAAGTGCGCGTGACGAATCTTGGCTTTGTTTTTCGGTCCCGTCCACGTGTGGTCTTTGTAAGACTCCAAGTGCGCGATGTGCCCCGAGCATACCGGCGCGGCTTGTCTAAACGTCGAGGAGGTGAAACAGTTGCATTTGGCGTCGCACACTGTCGCGCCTTCGCTAAACGCGACGTCGATGTACGGGTCGTTGTGATGCAACGCCATAACTAAATAGGTCATGTCGTCTTTAATCGAATCTAAGTGCTCGTTGTATCGAACGCCGTCAATGCGCATCAAAAACGGACGACCCGACGAGGACATTTCATCGCGCGGTTTGCCGACAATGAACACTTGAAACGGTAATCCTTTAAACGCTTCCGAGGCTTCTTTCAACTTTTTCGCGCGGAAGAAGACGATGCGAGGAGTGGAGACTGGGCCGCCGATGCGTCCTCCGTGGTTCAACGTCTTTTGGAAACCTTTGATAACTTCATCCACGTGCTCTTCGCCCATGTGTAAAACGATCGTTTTCTCCTCGTGCTTCGTGTTTGCAATCAACGAGTCGCCGGTAATCATCGGGACGGACATCGTTCTGCGGTTCGTCAATCCTTTTCTCGCGTCGTCTTTTGACTTTGAAAGTTCAATTTCGTGCATGCCGTTTTTGTTTCCGATGACTTCTTGCTTGACTCGAACATCGCCGGCACCGGCTTCCTTCGCTTCATGTTCCGTCATTTCAACCACTCGTTCAAAAGCTTTCGGCTCACCCTCGTAAATTTCTGTCACCGCGGGCATTTGTAACGTTTTGAACGATCTAGCGATGAGTAAACCAAACGCCGCTTGTTTTTGTCCAATTACGATGGCTTTATACGGTTTCGGTCCAACCATGGCGTTCGGTTCCGCTTGGTTGATAGTCGCTTGATTCGGCGCATTTTGCTCTTTTCCTTTCTTCTTCAAAAGCATTCTGCGGTTGATCGTCGTTTCCTCCTCGGATTCTTCTTGAGATTCTCCTCCTTCTTGTTCTTCTTGTTCAGCCGCTTCTTCGGCTTTTTCCATCATCTCCATGGCGAGCAAATCCGAGTCCGAGGCTCGCGAACTCGGCACTTTCTTATCCGCTTTCTTCCAAAATTGCCATTTCTTTTTCATCTGTGTCTCCTCCTTCTCTTTGTCGTACGCTAATTGCTCCTCCGCAGACAGTTCTTGTTGTTGTTCTTCCTCTTCTCCTCCTTCTTCTGCTTCCTCAACTATCTCCTCCGGCGGTCCCATCGGCGGCGGAGGCGATTGCGCAATCGCTGCTTCCAACACGTGCTCTTCCGTATCTCTCTGATCGTCGTCCACTTCACCTTCGGAATAGCTCGCCGCGGTTTCCGCCTCGGCTCGAATTTTCAACACCTCCGCCGCTTTCTTATCCGAAATCCGTTTATGTTCAATGTACGAGAACCCTTCCATGTAACTCGCCAAAGCGATAAACTCCAACTTCACTCTTCCTGGCTTTTCCGATTTATCCGCCGGATTGATCAACTTTGCATCCGCGTCGAAATCGCACCTGTTTTTGAAAAAGTATTGCAAACTCGCTTGCTGTTCGAAATACGCGCACGTATCGCTCGCTCTGTTCGCGTGCGGCACGTCGGACTGTTCGTCTTCCATTTCGTTCGATTCCCGCGCGGATCTTATTTCCTCCATCGCTTGCTCTTCTTCCGTCGGCGCGTTCACTCTGGACGAGATTTCCTCCGTCGACGCTTCCGGGTCTAACTCGTTCGCGTTTTCGTCTTGCGCCGATAAAGTCTCCTTCTCCGCCATCAAAGCCGTGACTTCCTCCACGGATTTCCCGTAGTTTGAGTTTGAGACTAAAACCACGGATAAGAAAAATACGGCGGGTACGAGGACCGCGCCGAGCCAGTGTTTTGTCGTCCACGACTGATTTTTATTCATTCCTTTTTGAGAGGAGTCGTCGTTGTTGTTACTTTGTGACGATGATGATGAGGAATGATTAGTCTGATGATGTTGCTGAGAAGACGCCGCTAACTTTGCCGCAACTCCCCCGCTTTTGCCGCTCATCGGTGGCACAGAAGAAGAAGAAGGTGCTTCTTGCGGTTTCCCGGTCACCAACTGATCTGATCGCTGTCTAAACCCCGCGCCGCCGTTGTTCCGTTTCATCTTCTTCTTCTTTAAGATGAATTCTCTTCTTTGATGAATTCTTCTTAGACTTCTTCTTCTTTTGTGTTGTTGTTGTGCGGCGCTCGTCGTTTTTCGCCCAAAATTAATTTTTTTTTTGAAAGAAAATTTTCATCTGTTTGGTGAAGAGCAAAAAAAGGACGAATTTAACTCCTGCAATTCTCTCTTTTCTTTTTTTTTCTCTCTTCCTGCTTTCTCTCTCTCGACACGAGATAAAAACTTTTTCATTCTTTCACAAAAGCTACTCCCATAATACGTTTTAAAAAGACGCGGAAAGAAGAAGACAAAGAAGACAAAGAAGAAGACAAAGAAGACGAACTGAAGAAGACAAAGAAGAAGAAGAAGAAGAGAGCAACAATAAAAAAGAAGAAGATATCAACAACGTCTCAAAATCAGCAACAACTAAAAAGAAAAAGTATATAAAAATGTCGGATTTACTCAAACAAGCGGAAAATCGCTTACAGAAAAGCGGGTTCATGAATTTATTCTCGTCCTCCTCAAAGTACGAAGACGCGGCGGAGTTGTACGAAAAGGCCGCGATACAGTTTAAACTCTCAAAAAACTGGTTGGAAGCCGCAGAGACGTACGAGAAATTGACGGAAATGTATACGAATATAGGATCGAATCACGAAGTCGCGATGAACTTTGTGGAAAGCGGTAACTGTTACAAGAAGTGCGATCTGAATAAATCAATCGAGATGTTCAAGAAAGCGGCGAAGAAATTTAGCGAGATTGGTCGTTTGTCGATCGCGGCGAAACACCTGAAAGAAGTCGGCGATATGCTGGAAAAGGAAAAGAAATTAGAGGAGAGTTTGGAGGCGTTTACGGCAGCCGCGGATCTCTATTTAGGAGAGAACACGGAGAGCACGGCGAACCAGTGTAAATTAAGAGTCGCGTCTCTCGCCGGTCAATTGGAGCGATACGACATGGCCATCGAAACTTTCGAAGACTGCGCGAAACACGCGGCGGAGAATAACTTGTTAAAATATAGCGCGAAAGGGTACTTGTTAAACGCGGGGATCTGCCGATTGTGCGCGGCAGACCCCGTTGGGGTTTTAAACGCCTGCCAAAGATACAACGACATCGACCCAACCTTTCCAAATTCTCGAGAAGAACAGTTGTTGAAAGATTTGGCCAACGCGAGCGAAGCCGGAGACCAAGACGCGTTCGCCAACGCCTTGGGACAATTCGACGATATCTCTCGCTTAGACAGTTGGAAGACGACGTTGTTGCTGAGAGCGAAGAAAAAAATCACATCCGGTGGTGGGTTGTTAGGCGACGAGGATGATTTGACTTGATTTCGTTAGGAATCATCTTCTTAAAACAAACATACTACTAAGTCATACTTTTAATATTACTCTGCTCTCGCGTGTTCATTTTGATGTAAAATTGCTTCATTTATTCTTCTTCTTTTCACGGCGCAAACTTCATTCAATAGACACACGACCAAACGATGAACGAACGAACGATGTTTACGAAGACCACCCTTGCCAGAAAGGAGTAATAAAATGACGACGACGACGACGACGACGGCGAAGAGAGATATTCGTCTGATTGAAAACTTCATCCAATCGGAAGAAGAGGAACGAATTTTACTCTCGAACGTACACACCAACGGAGAAGAAGAAGAAGGAGGGGGAGGATATGAAGAGCTTTTAAAAAAGGAACAAGGAAAAGAAGGAACTTTAAAGTCGTCGTTTTCGTCGTGGAAAGTCCTCTCCGGTCGACGGGTGAAAACTTTCGGGGGAACCGTCAACGCACAAAAAACAATCGGCGAACGACTTCCAAACTTTCTGAAAGACTTGTGCCTTAGAATAGAAATGGACGAACGCGTCAAGGAGACATTTTCACTCTCCTCTTCCTCTTCTTCTTCTTCTTTACAACAACAACTGTTGAGACTCAATCACGTGCTCGTGAACGAGTACCAACCGAACGAAGGAATTTCGAGCCATCAAGATGGACCTTTGTATGCGAGTTTCGTGTGCGTGGTTTCGCTCGCGCGAGACGAGATTGTTTCGTTCACGCCGCACGAAGATTTCAAAGACGCGTTGAAACGGTTCGACGTTTTCGTCCCGAGACGAAGTTTGCTCGTTTTTTACGGCAAAAGCTACGACTGTTATTTACACGGCATCAGAGGAGGAGAAGGAGGAAGAAGAAGTAAAAGAGAGGGAGACAACGACGACGAAAAGAAGCGAATATCGTTGACGTTTCGACACGTGAAAAATGCTTTGATTCCGGGCAAAGCGCTCAGCGGAGCCTTGTTCGGTAAAAGATAGCATAATAATGAACATGTACAACAACAACAATAGACCGCTAAATAGTGCACCGCGTGTAGAATAATTAATACTTCTTGTACGGTAAATACTTCCCGCTCATGGTGATGGAAACTCTATCTTCCCCCAAATCCCCTTTCTTCTTGGATAAGTCCATGTTAAAATCTATCGCGGACATGATGCCGTCTCCAAACTCCTCGTGAATGAGCTCCTTGAACGTCGTCCCGTACACGTTCACTAACTCGTAAAACCTATAAATCAAAGGATCTGTCGGCACAGAGGTTGGTAAACTCCCTTTATACGGAACCGTTTGTAACAGCTTGACTGCTACCGAGGGGAGAGATAACGCCGTGCCCACTTTTTCAGCTTCCTCTGCGCTCATCTGATGTTGTCCAAGCAACGCGCTCGTAGTCCATTCTTTCGATTTATTCACCGTCAAAGCTAATTCGGCCCACGAAATGTTCATTTTCATGCGATTAAAAACGATGAGTTCGGTCACGTCGTGTCTCGAGACGATGTCGTTCTCCCAATCGATACTTCTTCGGGATGATGATGATGATGATGATGATGATGATGATGATGATACGGCGACGTTTGGTGGTGCATAATTTCTTCTTCTTCTCAAAAAAGATTTCGCGCTGCTCGTCATCATCATCTTCTTCTTAGTACTACTCTTACTCCTACTATTCGTCGTCTTTTTCGTCATCGTCGTCACTCTCATCGTCGTTGTTGTTGTTGTCATCGTTGTCGTCATCGTCTTCTTTCGTACTCTTATTTTTTTAATCGTATATCGGGGGTGCTCAAAAACTGACGACCAAAGGACACAACAGACAACTCTCTTTTTTTAGGCGAAAATTTTTGAAATTTTTTTGACAAAATTTCCTCCTTTTCTGCGGAAGATTTTCGCATCTCTTTACAACAACAACAACAACAACGTTAACAACTTAAAACACACAGACACAGACACAGCAGAGAAGAAGACGGAAAGAAGGAGAAGACGGGAAGAAGAAGAGCAAAAGAAGACGACCGAGAGGAGAAGATGTCTGTGACTGGTTTAATCTTCTCAAAAAAATCGAGAGAAGCTTTACACGAGGCGAACGTCTCGACCGCTTCTTTGAGTTTGATTGGATGTGTGTTTATTCTTCTAAACGTGCTCGTTTTGGCGCCATCGACGAGACAATCGAGAGCGGCTCGATTGATTTACATGCTCGCCGTGGCAGATTTTGGATATTGCGTCTCGGTGTTATCGTTCGATACGACCAAGTTGGAGGAGTTGATGATGAGTAGTAGTAGTAGTAATACGACGACGACGCCGTTGGGGTGCCGAGCGCAAGGATTTTTTATACAGCTGTTTTCGATGCAAACGGCGATGTGGTCGATATCGATGTCGCATTTTACGTACAGCTTAGTCGTGAAGAAACAAAGCGGACGGGAAACGAGAGACGTGAAGTACTATTTTGTGGTCATTTTCCTCTCGTCCGTGGCGTTGTCCGTCTTGCCGTTGTTTCGAAATTTGTACGGCGACGCGAGAATCGGTAAGTGTCACATCAAAAACGACGGCACTCAGTTGGCGGTGACGGCGAGGTTTATGCTCTTTTATCTTCCAATTTGGGTGATTATGGCTGCAAACACGTACATTTGGGTGAAGATTTTCAAGACGTTGAGAACGTTGAGAACGTTTTTGATGGAGAGCAGGATGAACGCGAACGTTGTGGTAGAAGAAGTAGAAGAAGATGATGATGATAACGAAGACGGAGATTGGGCGAAAGTGGACGTTATGGAGGAGGAAGAGAGGGACGAGAGTTCCACCTCGCGAGCAGCCTCGAAACGCGCGGTGAAGAAAGCGGAGAGTTTAGTGTACGCGTTAGCGGCGTATCCGATTATTCAAATCATTACGAATATCCCGGGAACGTTCATGCGTTTAGAGAACTTGTTCCAATACGAGAAACCCGACGTGAACGTGTATCTAGCCATCACGCACGTGATCTTGAAGAATTTGCAAGGCTTTTTCCACGCGTTGGTGTTTATTTTTGTGCATCCGAACAAAACAGAAGTCGCGGAGACTTTAGGTGCATGTTTTTATTGTTTCGTCGGTAACAGTAGGAGGAGGGCCAGTAGATGGGGAGGAGGAATAGAATTAGCGGAAGAAGAAGGAGAGAGATTAAATATGCCTAATAGAGAGTTGATGCCGTTGGAGTTTGAACGTAGCGATGTCGCGGCTTAGAGAGGTTGTAGAAGTAGTCATTCGTGATAAATATATAAAATTTTAGCGCTTCATCGAAATCGCGCCCGGTGCTTCGTCGATATCCAAGTCGCCCGGAAGTTTAATCCTAAAATGCTGTATGATCGCATCGATTTTCCTCTCGAGATTCTCCGTCCGT
>Ga0114997_10004766_pt1 | contig 10466 bp, 7 predicted proteins | sample ArcticOcean_MG_C_2_FD_87045 | JGI IMG/M metagenome (GOLD analysis project Ga0114997, IMG submission 87045) | Marine microbial communities from western Arctic Ocean - ArcticOcean_MG_CB4_136 | ecosystem: Environmental > Aquatic > Marine > Oceanic | place: Arctic Ocean: Canada Basin | collected... | reverse complement strand
TCTCCGGTTAGAAACCGGCTGTGGCGATCTTCGATCGCTAACGGAACTTCGTTCCGACTGTGTCAGTCGGGTTGGTTTCTAAGACAGGGATCTTTGATCCCGGATCGATGTCTTACTGTACTCCATGATGCTATGGTGTTTCAACAGAGACCGCGACACATATTGCAAAATGCTATACGATTGTCGGCAGAGAGGGGAACCTCCTCGCCATTGACCTTGATCAAGACAAACGGCTTCTGTCTCGAGTTCGTGTATCCATTATTATCACACGGCATGTACAGCTTATTCATCCGAGTCGAAATATCGCATCGTAAAAAGGAGAATATTCCATCGTGTCCGTCACCGAGTTGGTGACTGCATTCCCCACATACGGGTACACATTCGTGGTGAGACTTCTTTAGCTCCCGCAAAAGATGGTCTTCTGTGCGATGCCAATGGCAGTAGTATCGAGTTTCGTTTTGCAATATGATTCGCCTCCCAAGTGCCGGACACCTGTCCACACAGCACCGATCAGAACGATCCCGGATTCCATCGGGTAACTGAGACATGTGTGCACGTTTGTGTTTGGTACGGGCAAGAAGGAGCCAAAAAGATGACGGTAACGGTAAAGAAACGACCTTTGTCCGTACCAACGAGAAAGATGCAACATTCGGATGTGTCCGTCATGGTGAGCATTGGCACATCCATTCGCACGATCGACGCTGCTACCACCCGGTTCCAGAGGTTGCGCACGAACGATGTCCTCGACGCGTACGCAAGTATCGTCTTACATGCGAAGATCTCCGATCCCAGCGACCACGCATCGTGCATCCATAGTCTTGCGCGGGGTCAGGGTGTCTCGGTCGTGCCTCGTAAGGAAGTGGAACAGCTGCGCAACCTCCTGGAACGTGATGGTCGTGTGGACGCACCCCCTTCCTGCATCTCCCTAGACGCAGAATGCTTCGATCCAAAGACGCACGCGCTGCTATGTACCGAACCGACCGTGGTGTCGTACATGGAGGACAACCCCGACCACATCTTGGGAACATGTGCCACCGTTGTAGCGCCTACGTTCAAGTCGGCACTGGTATGGTGGACGTGCGAGTGAGACAGACACAGGTGATGACCGTCGCGATTCCGTGTATGAGAACCGCCCTCTGCACCTCCGAAATGAGAGGAGACATGGGATCCTCCACGGACATTTCTACGTTGGGAAGAACGATGAGAACGCACGCCACGAGAGCGTAGACGATGTATTTTGTGTAACGTGTGTCCGATCGTGCACCGACCAGTCCGCACAATCCGAACGTGAGTGCAGTGAGCATGGACGGTTCCATGCGTACGCCCCGTTTTAACATGTTTGAAATATCACTGGTTGCGGTTTCTGTGGTCGTCGTATGCGTTTGCGTCAGAGGTCGCACGTCCAACCACCACACTAAAAACATCCACACCACAGACGGCCACACGCACGCAACGTCGGCACCCTGTGCAAAGGACGATAGCACGAGAGGCCATGATGTAGCGGTGACCGAACGCGCGGTGTGAAGGAATTGCTTGCGTCCCACCGCGTCGCGGGGTGGAAACGACGATCCCGGGGGTCGCGCGCGAAGGAAGGAAACGACCACGGCAATGGTACCGACGAGTGAAACTACAACACTCTGCTCCATGTTCCCTCTCATGCCCTAATTTTTTGTCACCACCTTGACTTGACACGGCGCAGAGGAGTGGACTCCAGTACCTGTTGCTGCTGTTGAAGAATCTGGGTATTCGCGATTCGATCCAGTTCATGTTGAATGTGTGTGCGTTCGATCTCGCACTCCATGCGCGAAATCTGTGCGTCGCGTCGCGTGCACTCGTGGCGGATGAGAGTCTCCATGGAATGAAAGAGACGCGTCATGGTGAGTGCAGAGTCCTTGTCCAATTCGTTGGACCCTGCAAGCTGGTTAACCTCCTTGCGAATGGTTTCGATGTCAGTAAGCGAGGTATCCTGAGACGTAGGAACCTTACGTTCGTCAGTCACCTGTACAGGCGATGGTCGTCGAGAGGGGGGTGGTGTGTCGGTCATTGTGTACAAGTGTGTGTCCTACTTTCTACATAGCCGCGAGACCGCACTTTTTTTTATGTAACACATGGTCAACAACACAAAACTCATGCCTCGCTCGTACACCCTTCGTTGCAAACGCGGGTCCGGAACTCGCTGGCACAAAACGTCTCAGACATGCAAGGAACCGTGCAAGGAGTCGCACGGTGCGGGACATCGTCGCTCGCCCAAGTCGCCGTATAGATGCATGAAGACGGGTGCGGGACGGAAGAAGTCGACGACGAAGTCGACGACGAAGTCGACCGACCGTGCCAAGAAGATGTACTCGGCGGGTAAGATCATCGCCGCGATGCGCAAGTACTCTGCAAAAAAGAAGGCGGCGTCGTCGTCGCTTCCCCACTTCACGAAAAAGGCATCGGGTCTGAAACTGCCCATCGGATCCAAGTTCACCACCGACTCGGGGACGTACAAGCGCGTCTCGAAGACCGAAAACTCCACGGGGATCGTCAAGCTCTAAGCATCCGCACGTGAATCGTTCGTAGCGTCCCTCCCACGCAACGCGTTGCACATCCTCCACAAAGTCGACCGGTATCGGTCGTTCATTTTTTGCAAAGAGTATGGACGTGGATCCTGTGTTGCACGCGTCGTTCCATCCAGTGTACGCGGCGAGGAGAGAGTTGTAGAAGGCGCACTCGCCACTTCGTGGGTGGTGTCGAAAGGCGGGAAGGCGCGGTGTTTGCGTCCACAAACCCGTCTCCGACCACCTCCAACTCATTCGATTCATGGCCATGATGCGTTCGGCGTCCACGCGTGTCGTCACTCCGAAGACGTCCTGCCACGAGCGTCCGATGGGAGAGGTCGAATCCGTCACGCCCGGAATCGTGCGCCGGTAGACCACTCCGTCGTCCAAGGCACACGCGACGTGCGGCCATCGTTGTTTTACGTATCGCGCGAGTCGACGGCTGTCCGTCAAGACTGTCTCGCCACCGGCCGCAGACGGACGCATGGCGTGAAACAAGAGATGAGTGGGACGTTTCGGAGCGTGTGTCAGTTCGTGATGAAAGGGTATGGTCGCATCACATGGAGCGTCGTTCGCCGTAAGGACTCCCTCCGTGACGCGCGTTCGAGGCGCGGCACCACCCACGTACGCAAAGTCGGGATCAGGCAGAATGGTTTGGAGGTACGTGGAGTCGTGCGCATCGGGAAACCCGCGCAAAAGAACCGCACCCGACACCAGACATGCAGTAAAGACGTTGGTGCGATCAACGACGGACGCGAGCGTGGGTAGAGATGCTGTGGGACGCAAGATGGGGATCTTCATGTATTTCTTGATTGCATGTACAATTTCTGTTCACATCAAACGCGCGAACGGTGATGCACGAGCGTGGATCCTGGCGCGACGACGACTACATCCTGAGGGGAACGGCGGGGGGTGCCGTCACTGTTGACAAACCGGTCCCGCACTCGGTCGCACACGACGAGAATGGGGCCCGTAACGAAGACAAACCAGCACCAAACAGAACCGATCCCACACGGATACACCACGATGGCAAGCAGAAACGTCAAACTGAAGAGCGCGGCGTTGACGGACGCCCAAAACACGGGTCGCGCCTCCGAAACTACCAGGAGCGACGACACCAGGTACACGATTCCACGCGACACGTCCCAATACCGTAGGCTCAGGTGAGGACAGTCCTCGTTGGGCGCAATGGATGCAGACTTCGACCACACCTCGTCGAACTGCGTTGCCAACACCACCGCGTAGAGAAGGAGTGCGACATACGCGTAACGGAACTCACGGTACAGACCACCGAACCGAATCCCTAGGAGAAGCGCTATTGGTTGCGTGATGTTGAGCACCATCGCCAGACGACTGGCCGCGGAAATGTCGTCGTGTCCGGCATCCAATTGCAACCATACAATCCCCTCTGGAATCTGCATCAGGAGGGCGTACTGCCACGACCACACAAGAAGAGACGTCGGAGACTGTGTCCGACGGAGGAGCGCGTACGAGCCAAGGTTGAGCAGTGTGCCGACGACAAAGGTCACGAGAGAGGTAGTCGCACTCCAGCACATTGTGTTTGTACGTTGCGTACCAAAATAACGATCGCGTACCAACCTGAAAGACATGAAACATGATGTCGTGAAATCGTGGACCAGAGAGGAGGACAGGTCCATCATGAGCTCCGTTCCAAATCTTTCAGCGCTCATACTCAACCCCGAACCGTACGCAATCGATACGATCGTTTCATCAACGGGCGGAAACAAGGTGGCAAATTTCGGTGCCAAAAATGCGGAATGATCAAGCGGGGTCACGTATGCGGAGGAGGTGTACGCACACCCGACGACGATGATGTCCCTCTCCGTAGTCCAGTCATCGAGAAACCACCGTTTCCACCCTGGGTGGACACAGAGTTCCGACCCGAACCGGACGAAGACGTTACAGGCGACGAGGAAAACAAGGACGACGAGTTGTCGTTTCCGTGTCACCTGTCCTCCTGGTACACGGTGCACACCGCAAACGACATGGGATTCGAGGACGTCACGCATCCACCTCCTCATGTTCAAGGGTTTCCGTTTGCGACGTCTCTGCCGTGAGTTCCGGGAGCGATTCGAACGCCCGTTGTTGGTTTCTAAGACAGGGATCTTTGATCCCGGATCGATGTCTTACTGTACGTAGTACATGTAACCACAGTGTACTCTGTGTGCGGATCGAACGCACGTCCACAAGATACCTTCTTCGTTAGAGTTACGATTAAAAGTCTTGCGCTCTACCTACTGAGCTAACAGAGCATGATACTAGGGACTGAAACATTTACCATCGTTTTGAACGAACCCTTTCCTACTGGCGCGGAAGGCCGAAGACTCCCCCCCCCTGAGGATGCGATTGAGATGCCGCTCGTGCTGTTCGCGACGAAATGTTTGGTACGGCGAAGGTACCAAACAAAAAGAGATGACAATGGAGGAGCAGATGAGCATCACGACACGCTCGTCTCGGTGGAAAATCGGTGGACCCGAACAGGCGGTACCGGAGCACACCTTTCACGAGACAAATGGGCTCCCCTCGGTGACCGAGCGTTCCTCCCCTGCATGTCTTCTGAAGTCGGAGCGCCGCGTCCAGGTATGGTTTCAAAACCACCGACAGCACGGGATGTTTGCCGAGGACACGAAGACGATCGCATCGCTCAGCATGAACACCATCATCCTCCTCTGCATCTACACTCGTCTCCGTCCCGACGTTCCGTACGACTCGATGGCGCGTCACGTCTCCAACGTTTTAACTACCGCGGGAGATCAGGCGGATGCCCTCGTTCGACATCACACCTACACCTTTATCGTCATGGAGGCGCGCAGGATCCAGTCGGACACCGTCGACAAGGACGATGCCGTCTACATTGCCACCACCGGTCTCATCATGAGGGTTGCGAACGTACTGGGTGTGATTTGCTAGTCACAAAAGGGTATGTTGTTGGTCGATTCGACTTTGTACCCTACACTGGTTCGCCTGTCGGTCATGTCAAGGTCACCGACGTACACCTCATCATTATTCACGAGACGATCCCCATTCAAGATCAACTGGATCGGAACCTGTTCCTCAAACAACGTGTGTACGAGTGTCTGCACTTGAGCTATATGAGTGTCGTTCACGAATGTATTGTCTCCCGCCACTTGTGTGGAGAGCAGAACCAACATCCCTGCTATATTTTTCTGCTCTTCTGTCCCGCGAGCTTCAATCGCGTTTAATTCGTCGACGGTCATGTGCATAAGACCATTACACATTTCCCTAAATTTGGACCCTTGAGCAATCGCTCTCACACGACTGTAGAACAACTGCATCAACGTGAGTATGACGAATACGTCCGACGCATCACGCGGGACATACAGGTAGTTCGTTGTATACAACAATTTATCACCGTCGGACACCTGTACTCCGTTGTTTTCTACAAACGTACACATGTAATGCATGGCAATGGTAGCACACACACCAGGCATGGTAAACAACTTTGTAGAGATATCTGGGAACAACTTCTTCATCAGTGATACAATTTTGGAGTCCTTACCAATGGCAAAATTCAGAGCAGGGACAGGTTGGAAATTGATTTGTTTGCCAACGAAAACATGGTCGATTGCCTTCAAAAGAGGGTCCTCTTTATTTCGAACAATACATGGAGTGTGGACGGTCACATTCACGACACTTTCAAGTGCATTAACGTTGCTCTGTATTGCCTGAATCTTTGATTGCATGTATGTATTTAAAGTGAGCGCGAACTCATCCTTTTGTAAATCCGGTTTCGGTGAGATCGTTAGTCCGAGACGAAATGTGAGTCGTTTTTGAATGTCGGAAACTGTCTTCATTTTGGCCAGACGAGGGTTGTTTAGACGCGGACGGTTCGGTGTGAATGCCATACCACTCACGCCGTCGGAGTCAAGTGAAAGTTCGGTGTACACTGCACTCATCTTAGGCTCGTACACAATAGGCACTGTGTCACCTGACTGTATTTTTACGGCACGCCGTATCGCCGGCATGCATTTTTTTGTCACCTCTTTACAAAACGTCATGTTACACTCAATCACAAACTCATTGTACTCTGCTATTGCTTTGTAAATATCTAGAGGTTCATTATCCTCCTGAGTCTCTATGATTGGTGAGTCGGGTGACACCATGTCCCAGTCCTTCACCGTTAAAAGCCGTCGCTTCCTCTTCGCGGGTCGTTTCGCTTTGAGCTCAGATATTATGGTGTAACAGGCGTCCAAATCTGGAACCATTACATTCATTGTGATATCAATGTCCATCGTGAGATTTCCATCGACAATGGCCGTACGACCATTTGGATCGTAAACGTACACATTGTCATTATTGACCTCGTAATATACGATATGCCCGCCTGATTTCTCATTGTACGATAATAAGCCTGCGTTCACAGCGCCTTTGACCGGTTTCTGTATCTTCGTGGCGGTTACGTCGCCGTGTGCGTCAATCGTGACATTTACTGTAGGTAATACCCGTTTTAATACGTGTTTATTTCGGGGCATCGTTTTTTTATACGAGTCTAAAAATGCCTCGCTCCAGACCGGATATGGAAGTAGTACGAACAATGGAAGTTTATATGTCAGGAATCGGTCTACACGACCCTTTCCCATGGATGGTGTAAACGGCGACGCCGACATCCGATTTTCCTTGTTCACCCCTTTGGGAGCAGGGGTATTTGCTCTGGTAGCGGTAGCAGGAGTCCCTGGCGCTCTGGTAGTCCCTTTCGCTTTGGAAGCAGGAGTCCCTGGCGCTCTGGTAGTCCCTTTCGCTTTGGGAGCAGGAGTCTTCGGCGCACCAAACAGCACCTCAGTATCGCGCATGTCGAAGTATTGCTTATTGGTACATCAAAATAATCACAACCGGTACCAACCACACAGAGCGTTTGAAAAAAGGGTGAACAATGTCCGACATCGCCAAGCGTCAGAAGGTCGTGCACCTCACCCCCGCGGAGCAATGCCGTCAGCGTCCGGACATGTACATCGGGTCCGTTGCAGAGACCACCTTCGTCGTCCCCACCTTTGGAGAGACGGAGGTGGTCATGAAACCCATTCCCTTTCGCCTCGGCTTTCTGTCCCTCATGAACGAACTCAGCACCAACGCACTCGACAATCAGCACCGTCCAGGCAACATGACCTACATCTCCATCAAGTGGGACGGCGCCGCACTCACCGTCGAGAACGACGGCGCGACCCTCTCCGTACTCAACTCCGTGGAAGGACAACCCGAACTCCTCGTGGCGTTCGGGTGGATGCACTCGGGCACCAACTTTGATCAAGAGGACACCGGGAAGAAGGCAAACAAGTACACGGCAGGACGCAACGGAGTAGGAGGCAAGGCGTGTCTCGTCTTCTGCAAGTCGTACGAAGTGACGGCGTGCAACGTCGATGAGGGCAAGGAACTCGCCATCAAGTGGAAGGAGGGGTATCAGTCCACGCCGCAACTCTCCAAGGTCAAAGAATACAAGGGAGACAAGAACAAGACGCGCGTCGTGTGGACGCCAGACCTCGCCGTGCTCGGTACCGCCGACGGAGGTCTCCCCGACCACATGGACCTCGTCTGCTCCTTTCTCGCACACAATGCCTCCCTGTGCGCCAACGTGGGAGTCACCGTCAAGTACAATGGGAAACAGGTCAAACCGCGCGCTCCGGAACAGTTTTGCAAACTGCTAGGCGCGACGACTCCACTCGCAACGTGCAACGTCACCAACGCAGACGGAATCGAAGTCCTTCGTCTCTGCGTCGGTGTCCGCGCCACACCACTCGCCGAACCGGAACCGGGTCTCACGTACGCATTCGTCAACTCCACACCTTGTCCCAATGGAACGCACGAGACCATGATCCTGCGCAAGGTGTGCGACGCACTGGACGAGATTGCGAAGAAGAAGCGAACGGGAGGGGTCGACGTGCACATCACTCCCGCCTTTCTCCGCAAGCATACCATCATCGTCGCGACCGTGCTTGTGGACAATGAACGCTTCACCGACCAAACCAAACGCATTCTGGACACACCCGTCAAGGACTATGGGTGGAAGTGGGGCGACGTTCCGGAGGCGTTCACGTCCGCACTCGCACGCGCTCCCTTTATCGAACGCGCCGTCGAACTCGCCAAGCAAAAGGAACTTCTGGACGCTTCCAAGTCGACAAAAAACACAAAGAAGAACGCGCCTACAGACAGCAAATACGAACCGGCCCAGAAGAAGGGAACGCCGCAATCGACACTCATCGTCTGTGAGGGAGACTCCGCCGCCAACCTGGTCCGCTCCGGTCTCAGCGTCATCGGACGCAGATACTACGGATTGTACCCATTAAAGGGCAAGTTTCTCAATGTGCGCGGCGTCAAACCGGGAGACATTGTCCAAAACAAGGAGGCGATGACGCTGTTGCGCATTTTGGGAATCCAAATGGGAGTCGAGTACGACGACGCCATGGTTCGCAAACTTCCGTACCAACGCCTCATGGTCATGGCCGATCAGGACGTGGATGGAGCGCACATTGCAGGACTCGTCTACAACTTTGTGGACGTCGTTGCTTCCTCTCTGCTCGCCAAGCATCCTGACTTCATGTACCGCTTCGCCACCTCCCTCATCCGTGTCTCCGTCGACAAGACGCAGATCGGGTTCTACTCGCAAACCGAGTACGACAATTGGGTGACGGAGCGGCGCGCACAGGGTCTGGGCATCGGAACGTGCAAGTACTTCAAGGGGTTGGGTACCTCCTCTGCCGCACAGGCCAAGGAGTACTTTCGCAATTTGTCGGACAACATCATCGTCATGCGTCACAGCGGCGAAGAGTGCGCCAATGCACTGGATATGGCGTTCAACAAGAAACGCTCCGACCACCGCAAGGAGTTTCTGACTTCATGCGATCCAAAGGCGTATGTGGACTACAAGTTGTCGACGACGACCGTGTCCACCTTTGTGACGTCGGAACTCCTCCCGCAGTACGCACTCGCGTCATTGGTGCGATCCCTTCCGTCGGCTGTCGACGGGTTCAAGGAGGCGCATCGCAAATGTCTCTACGGCGCGCGCAACATCAAGATTCCCAACGGCGGTCTCTCCGTTGCCAACGCTGCGGGAGAGATTGCGTCGTTAACGAAATATCATCACCGTATCAATTCATTGGAGGATACCATCATCGGAATGAGTGCAGACTACACCGGGACATCGAATGTCAACCTCTTTCTACCACTCGGGCAGTTTGGAACGCGGTTCAAGCATCAGGCGGCGTCTGCGGCGTATCCACTCATCGCGCTCAACGCTCCCCTTGAGTCTCTCATCTTTCCTCCCGCCGACGATACGATTCTCGTACATAAGGTGGATGAAGGGTACACGGTGGAACCGGAGGTGTACACACCTGTCATCGCGATGACGCTCGTACAGGGCGCGCGCGGTATCGCGACGGGTTGGTCGACGGACGTGCCGCAATTCCACCCAAAGGACGTTATCGATTCAACGCTCGCGCTCCTCGACGACAAACCCCTCCCCTCGCTCGTCCCTTGGTACCGCGGGTTTACCGGTCCCATTGTCGCCGACGGAGAGGGACAGTTCACTGTGTCTGGTGTTGTGGAATGGATTGGCAACGATTTGCACGTGAAGGAAGTTCCCCCGTTTCGCGAAGTGGAATCTTTCAAGGACGATTGGATCAAGCATGGACTCACGGAGAAGGAGATTCACATCGGAGAGCGCGGTACAGACGAAATCGTGCACTTGATCCTGAAGGACTGCACCGTCTCTCGCACGGACACGCTCAAGCAGATGGGTCTCGTCAAAAAGATTGGGTACAGCAACATGCACCTCCTGAACTCAATGGGTATCCTCACCAAGTACGAGAACCCGTACGAAATTCTCCGTGCACACGCTGCCGTTCGTCTCTCCGCGTACGAACGGCGCATCGCGCACGAGATTGCCGTGTGCGA
>Ga0114997_10004765_pt1 | contig 10469 bp, 3 predicted proteins | sample ArcticOcean_MG_C_2_FD_87045 | JGI IMG/M metagenome (GOLD analysis project Ga0114997, IMG submission 87045) | Marine microbial communities from western Arctic Ocean - ArcticOcean_MG_CB4_136 | ecosystem: Environmental > Aquatic > Marine > Oceanic | place: Arctic Ocean: Canada Basin | collected... | reverse complement strand
GAGCTGAAATGTGTAGTGATGAATTTATTGAAATGGCTTCAAAACTTGATGTGAAACTTGAGTTTGGTCTTCAAACGATTCATCGAAACGAGGGGAATGCTGTCGGACGAATAAATAATATTCGCAAAGTCAATGATGTTTTACAAAAAGTAAATGAAAGAAAAATTTACTTTGAAGTTTCGTTGATTTTTGGCCTTCCAGAGCAGACCTTAGATTCATTTCTTAAAACTGTTGATTGGTGTCTTAAGAGAAATATTCCAGTGATTAAGGCCTTTCCATTAATGTTACTACGTGGAACAGATATTGAGCAGAGAAGGAAAGAGTGGAATCTGATTGAATCAACACATTCCATGCCTACTGTAATCCAATCAGATACATTTTCTTATGTGGAGTGGCTTGAGATGTATCTGATTTCGGAAGCATTGAAAATTACTGAATCGAATCACCCCAAATCAATTGAAGAATTAGTTGTACTATCAAAAAATGTTAAAATTAATTATGACCGTTTTAGGCCAAATGTTAATTTACAGACAAGTAATAATAAGATTCAATCAATGACAGCGGGTGAATGAAATGTCTTGTAATGTTGATAAAGTCAAAGCGATAGACGGAGTCATGGGGGCCGATGTAATACCTGTTGAACATTTGTCAACAGAACTTAGAACTCGCTTGGAATCCCCTTTCCCTCAACAAGGCCAATCGGGTGATTGGTGGGAATTGGCTCGTGAATTGGGAGATGTTATGGAAAGTAATAACGACATGATTATTATCCAGTCGACCGATAACCCTCTTTTCCGGGAATCCGAAATAGGTGGCCGCCAGAATAAAGAGATTATGACTCAATTTAAATCTAAATTATTATCAAAAGGTGAGTTCCGGAAGTCAGCCACTATTTTTATTGTTATTGATTTTGATTATTTCAAGAATTATAGCATCGATGTGGCTAGGAAACAAATGGATTCGTGGTGTAAATATATCTCTTTTTGTCTTAATGAAATCACCCCAAATGGTCCAAAGTTAATCATTCATGTTCGTTCAGATGATGAGGAAATCGACCCAATTACTCTTTACAATAAAGAGTATCATTCTTTAGAGTTGGATCCTAAGGAGTATGGTCTAGTTCCTGAGGCCCCAATAATAATTGTTGATTGTGCACCTATCAAGAATCATTTGGAAAATAATTATAATTCCAAAGAAGATTTTGATCCTGACTTTTTTTTGATGTATTCAACGATAACTAATGGGGAAAAAAATCCCGATGTAGATATTGTAAATAGTATAAGAAAAATTTCTAATGGCTTTACTATTGTTCACCGAACTTCTCAAAACATGAATGTCGTGGCAAAAATATTAGAATTTACATGTAAATTGGCGATAAGACAAACAATACATACTAGAGGATCAAATCTATTTGATGATTTTACAGAACAAACCTTTGCTTCTTCTAGACTGATTGATACTTCAAAATCAGCATCGCTAATTGGTGAAGAGATTTATACTGAAATGGGACAAACTCCTGATTCAATGTATGGAAAGTTGTCGTATTCGTGGAAGGGTTTTGAAGGCGATGGATTCTATGAGATGTTAAAAGAATATGATCAGATGTGTGAAACATTAGACTATGATACTAAGATTGATATTAGGAGTATTTATGAACGGTTGAGGCGGCACCTCCTCGATTTTTTCATTGTGAATGAATGGTTTAATGCACCTAAGTGGAATAAAATAGGAGAATATAGCAAGAAATCCGAGCATCTGTTATTTGCGCATACTTACGAAAATCAGCAAATGAAAAGGGATGCAAAGGCTAATCTAAAAACTCAAATAAGTAAAGGAATAATTGAGGGTGAAAGAGTTATCCAATTAGATACTTTGCTTGAAAATGAAGATTCTGATAATCCAATTGAAGGAACACCTCGAGAGGTAAATGAATTGTTCAAAATTTTGTACAAATGTATGGGTGGCGGCACATTTCATTACTTATCTAAGCCAAACCACCCGATTAGAAGTGCCGATATTGAAGATTTGGAAAAAGCGAACAATATTGATTCTGGAGAGAATCCTGTTGAACATTTGATAAAGTTGCAAAAACATAATGTTAAATTCGGATTGATTAAACATATTTCCGCCCATAAATCGCTGGAAACATTTTTGAACACAATCAAGAAGGAAATTAACAATTGCGAAGATCCTAATGTAAGGGGCTGGATCTGTAAATTTTTTAATTTAATTCCAATTAATGAAGGTGATTTAGATGACTGAAAGACAAACGCCGAGTTTGGCCGAATTACATCGGCAAGTTTCATCGCATGTTCTATCCAATTTACCGGTAAAACCAGACCGTCCGAAAACTCTGCCCTGGCCAATTGCCTTTCTAACTGATAAATGTAAAAATTCAAGTGATGAAGATAAATCCTTTGATGTACGCGAAAGGAAAGTATCCAAGTCTATTTATAGATGGAAAAAAGGGTTAGACCAAATTGTTGCCAAAGAAATACAAATGATGTACGAGACGCGAACTTGGACAAGAGATGGAAATATTTACCCTCCATTCGTAATTAGGGCGCAATCCGGTTTCGGAAAATCGATTTTGCTTGGAAAGATAGTTGCTGAATTGATTTCTGCTAAACATACTACCGCTGAAAGTGAAGAGACAATATGGCCTAAATTTGATCGGATATTGTTTAGTCAACTCAAGGATAGTAGATCTGATTATAATCTCGAAGAATCCATATGCAAGGGGTTAGATTTGGGCCATAGATGTGAAAACCTAGATGAACTATTTGAAAAAGTAAAGGCAGATAACAAGATAATTTTCATTGATAGTCTTGATGAACATGAAGACAAAAAGAACTGGTGGAAAATGAGTCGTAGATTTTCTGATGAGGGATGGATTGTAGTATGGGCTTGTAGAGACCCCGACTGGAGTCACCACAAATTAGGACATAATGAAACTGATGGGGGGCCTATTCCCAATGATGTCGCTGATGATTTAAGACAATCTGATACAGGTGTAACATTACCTTGGGATCGGTTTCATGGCAAAGATTGGTCTTTAGAAATAGAGGGGTTTGAAAGAAAATTAGTGGAATTAACAGGAACAAATAAAGAAAATTTACCTTTCATTCAATATTGTTATTCTGAAACTCAATTGATGCACATATTTCATACGAATTTCGCAATTACTGAAGCGACTAGAAAAAGTTTGCAAAAAGAATTATGCGAAAATTTGTTATCGAATCTAGAAAAAACAATTGAAGAATTTAGTGGTAGAAAATACGAAATGTTTCAAAGTAATGATTGGAGTATTGATTTATTTTCTTCTAATCTAGTCAATATTATACTTCAAACAGCGATAAATCATGCTAGGGACAAGTTTCCTTCGAATGAGATAAATGATTTATGGACCGGGATTTGTAAGAAATATTATGATGCAGTGTCACCGATAAGGAATGAATCAGAATTGGATGAATCAATTAAGGCTGAGGATTTGTCAGATGATCAGACAAAGTTATTCCGTATCCTTACCGGATATGGAGTTTTTAGAGAAGGTGGGAAATTTAGACACCGAGATTTTGCTACAATCGCTTTTGTTGAAGGCTGTGGCGGTTTAGAAAGAATGAAAGACGAAGAAAAGAACGATATTTTGTTCAGACATTTTTTCCCAAATTCATTATTAAAAGAAGAAAATAAAGAGTTAATCGATGATGTATATGGGCCTGCGGTAATTCAGGACTTCATTCGGCGCAATGGAAATATTCTTGTTCACTTAGATCCAATTGCTAATGAGGATAGGGATGATTTGTGGAATGAATATTACATTCCCAAGAAATCGATTGTCATTCATGGTATCATTCCCATGCATGCTGAAGAGGAAGCCGAAGAGGAAACTGCTCTTGAATCTAGTATTACCAAAGACCCTGAAAAAACGAATGAAAAAATTGATGATTTAAGTTCATTACAGATTCAAGCATTAAGATTGGGTAAACAATCAGACCACTCGATAATACTCAAGGGATTTCCTGGGAGTGGGAAAACATATACTGGCGTTGAAGCGATAATAATTCGCCAAGCATCATTATTTTCTTCTGGAAGAACAGATGCATTTTCCTTAATAGTTGCATTAAATGATCAGTTGGCAAATAGTATAACTACAGAACTGGAAGATAATCATAAACATTCAAAATATTTGAAAGAATTTACAGATGCAGAGAAATCAATAATAATCGGAAAAATTCACGTCCTTTCGCTTAAAGAATTGATTGAAGATTGGGCGCCAGATTTTCGTGGAGATAATACTACAGATAATTGGTTAATAGATGGAGATAGACTAAATGAGCTTTTTATTGAATTAGAAGAGGATTTGAAATATTGGAGGATGTTAGAAGAACATTATCAAACAAAAATGTTTGGTACACGTTCTGGTAAATTTCTAACCTTGGATGACTATTTAGAACAAGTCGCTGATGATAAAAAGGACTTGTGTACCAAATGGCACGAACAAATTTCTAGGGCCAGAGATAGTGGCTGGCGTTCAATAATTGAATGTTGTACAGTATTAAGAAATCGGTTGTTGCGGAATGAGTACATAAAAAGTGGAACCAAAATTGACAGTAAAATTCTTGATAGTTATTCTGTTTCTATTTCCCGGGAAGAAAAGAATAGTGACTATTTCGCAAAGAAGTATGAAGATAGTTTCACTATCAGACAGAAAAGGGACTTAGTAAAAGACGAATGGATTAATAAAAAGGTAGAAGAAGTGAAACGTGAACGCAAAATAGAAGAAGAAAGTGTTATTGATACTCTCAAGAAAAAAATTCAACAGAATTCATATGATATTGTATTGATTGATGAAGTACAAGATTTACCACCTATGGCCAGTATAATGCTTTCATTCCTATGTGCCAATCGGGCTTCAACTTCCCACTATAATCGGTTTATTCTTGCGGGCGATCATCTCCAAACATTGAATGGACAAGAATTTAAGTGGAAAACATTCTTGAATACATTGACTGATTTAACTAAAGGCATCAGCGAGGATTTTGATCATATATTCATAGACTCTGTTTCAAAAAGACCAACTCAACATCACTTAAGAGGATTATATTGGAGTGAACAAGATCGAATGAAGACTTTAAAACATCATTTGAAAGAAAATCATAGAAACGCTCCTGAGATAATGGAGCTGACAAAAGATGCGTGGAAACAGTGGCACCCAGATGATGGCGGTGAAGATTTGGATGCTATGACTTCTAATTGGAAAAGAGACGAGCCTCTAAAGTGTTTAAGAATTATGGAAATTAAGACAGATAGTGCAGAGGGTTTTGTTAATAATGTCAAACTAATATTGGCAGCAGCAAATGCAAAGGCTAATGTATCTTTGCTCTATACGAATAATGTTATTCGAGATTTTGTAAAAGAAGAAATTATGGACAAAGATGAAGATAAGAAGATGTGGGCTGAATATTTTGATCCATGGACGATTAAGGGATTAGAAAGAGATACTGTAATCATTATTGGACCATATACCTCTTCTGATAAAGACCCTGATTCTCGAACATTATTCGATGCCAGAAGTATAGAGGGTGCATCAATAACTGGGGAAATGAAAGATGCCATTGATTTAATGAGAAGAAAAATGCTAGTGTCTAATACCAGAGCTGTAGATAAATTGATTATTCTTCACGCACCTAAGGATATTTCTAAATTAGCAGCTACAGGAAAATATAAAATTAAATCACTGAATCCGCCACGAATCTCCTCTAAAATTGATCGTGATCGAATAATTGCAATATCAAAGAACCAAACGCTGGATAATAAGGATCTTGAGGGCTTTTTCAATGATGGAGATGGAGAGGAACATCAACAGAATATCGCTAATAGAAAGAAAGAAACTTCAATTATTACTATCAGTGAAGGTATGGAACTTATTACTAGGGCGAAAACAAAAACAGCGATTGAAGATTTGAAGTATTTTCGTGAAGGTCGGTTAATGACTGTACTCGAACAAGACCCTGATGATTCTTGGCTACGAAAAATACTTGAAAAATTGATAGAAATTGAAGTTAAGCCAAAATTCAATAAGAAAAATAATAATATTCCAAGAACTTTACAAGACAGTTTGTTACTACAAAATATATTACACTTTGAAGGAAAGGTTGAACAATTACCCAGTAAATATGAAGAATTGTCAAGCAATAAAAATCAATACCTAAAAAATAAAAAAGGCCCTTGGGGTGATGACTATGAAAAATTAAACACGATAATAACAACATTATTTTACCTAAATGAAAATATGAAAAAGTTTGAGGACAATCCCATAGATTCACCAGATAATATTCAAAAAGATGTCAACCGGTTATTGAAAGAGATAAAAAAATTATTCAATGATAACCAAAGTGAACTTGGACTTCCATCTTTTCATTTAACAGAAAATGAATTATTAGTATTTTTAATTTCAGACAAAAATAATATCATTCTTTCAGACAAGAATAAAAAATTCAATAATGCTAATACATTAATGTTTAAGTTAATGGATTCACTAACAGAAAAAATCCTAATTGGTGAAGATGGAAAAATAATGGCTGATTTTGAAAATCATGTAGGGCCCTTGCGATTAAAAGAAAATGACTGGAATGATTTCATCTTAGGATCGATAGGTTTGACTGCTAAAACTGATTTAGAAAAAGAAAAAATGTTATCCTTTTCAAAAAAATACCTAAAATTATATTCTTCGTTTTTCAATAAGCAAATGGACGAAAGAGTTAGCACAACACCAGCCCAAAAAGATCTATACAAGGGGGCTATTGAATTGTTGGTAAAACAAAACTCTCCTGCGGGATTTAATAGTAGCCGTTCAGAGATTAAACATTATGTTAATTCTGGATGTCCAGGTACAAGCAAAGAAAAAATAGAGGGTTTCATCAAAGACTTAGCGAATAAAAATAAGGACATACTGAAAACGATGTTTTCAGATGTTGAGATTCTGGAATGGAGAATACATCAATTCTCTGCATTTATTGAATCATTACACAATGAATCTGAAGAAAGAGCGCAAAAATTGACGCAAAAATCACATTCTGTTGAACGATTCCTCCAGAACCAGGTAATAATTAGAAGTGAAGATGACATTTCCTTGCATGAGACAATAAATGGTAGTGGAAGATATTTAAAAGAAAATAAAGAAAAAGATGCATATGAAACTTTGATTAATTTGATGATCAAATCAAATCTAAATAGGCTTGCAGTTAGCTCCAAAAATTGCAATTGGGAGACTTTAGAAAATATTATTTTGGCACAGGCATTGATGCCTATTGAAACACCCAAATTTGAACAATTACTTGCTCACATTCCAGTGCATCATAAAACAAATTACGTTAATTCATTGACTGAAGAATGTAAAGAAGTTCTGGATGTTTTTTATGGCCATTATAATTATCGGACTCATAATTCTCAAAAAAAACGGACAAAAAAACGGACAAATCACGAAAAATCTCCACGAAATCCATTTTCAACAAATGCTCGGATAATACACATGGCGGAACTATTCTCGAAACGATCGAATTTCAAAGACTTGTTTTGGATTCTCATTAAGAATACTATCTTGATTAAGAAATTAGGATCTGATAATAATGTGAAAATTGGTATTATTGATAATTGGCCAGCGATGCACTTATCTAAGGCATTCGGATTAGAACAATCAAATATCTTTTCTAAAAAAGAACAAATAAATGTTGAAGAAAATATTAAGATTGTAAATAATATCTATTCCAATTGGGACCAACACAGGAAATTATTTGATCTATTCTATGACCCTACAGAAATAAAGCCGTTACAATTGGATTGGCGATTTGATGGTTTCGGGAAAGCGCTAAAGGGAAATTTTTCACAGTCAATGAAACTGAATGATAAGTTTTCACAAATGCTAAATAATCATGATTCAAGTGATTCAGGACAATATATCCTTTTAGAATCATTCAATCTAAGGGATAGATATGAAAAATATATTCAAGTCATTGATACCTTGCTTCACTATATTGATAAAAGCCCATCCAATACGATAAATTTGAAAACATTGATTCAAAACGTAATATATGGAATTAATAAAACTTCTGAGCGTCCTTTTGAAGAAGTTTACAATTTAGAAACAACTGCAAAAGAAAGTACAAGCCTTGAGGCGAATATTTTTCCTTGTAACTGCATGGAAACTGAAGATAAACACTCTTGTTGGGGCACTCCAATCAAATTCAAGAAAACAGCAACATCCACAAAAATTATTGGTAACTTGCAACGATCAGCAGGTATTGTAAAATTAATTCTTGAATTAGGCGTAAAAGTAAATATGCAAAACCTAATCTTAAGTGAAAAAAACATAGAAGAAAGTATTTCAAATCTAATAGAAACAAGAAAACTAATGGTAAAACTTTTGCAACCTTTCTCTTTTGAGCCATCGGTGGAAGCAAGAGAAGATGCACAAGTGGTTGAACAACCAAATCAACCCTTCGCACTATCGGAAGCAAGAGAAGATCCACAAGTGGTTGAACAACCAAATCAACCCTTCACGAATGTGCCATCGAAAGAAGAAGAAACAAATCCTTTCTCTACGGGGCCCATAGTTGAACAACCAAATCAACCCTTCACGAATGTGCCATCGAAATCAGATAAAGAAGAGAACGACATCTTCGCCTCATCTTTAGAAGAAGAAAGGGAAATCTTGGGCAAGGATATTGAAAAGAGTGAATTAAATAAGGAACAAATGGAAGCAATTCGTAAAATTCTTGGTGAGGAATCAGATTCCTAATTCCATTTAGCAAATGGAAATGTGCCTTATTTCAGATTGATTTGTATTATTCGTTTCTATCATCATTATTCACCATAGAACGCTGTTATTAGAATGAGAATTACTTCTCGGTTTTGACGTAGGGGAAAGACCCTTAAGCAGAGCCGATTGTCTAATCAACATGGGGTGGTTGGCTAATTATCGATGGTTGAAATCTCTTCGCAACCAAACACTCTTGGAAATCGATTATGCAAAAAAAGCCGCCACAAAAGCTGAGATGAAGGCTGCGAAGCGAATCCGAAAACTTCCGAATGTTCTTGCTGTGTACCATGCTCTACGCCTCAACAATATCGAGGGGGGTGCCAGCCGCCGTGAAGTGGACCTCATCGTTCTAATGAAAGACCGTATAGTGTTAGTTGAAGTGAAAAACTACTCTGGAAATATCACAATGAATGAGGTCGGTGAACTTCACCAAAATGGACAGAACCGGCTCTGGAAATTTGACCGCCTCGATGATGCGAAGCGCCGCCTAGTAGACATCATGCGAGAGACCGGTATTCAACTTGTTAAAGGTGAAGTTCACTCGATTCTTGCACTCCTCGGTAACGGTACTGCTGATAAATCCGTAACAATTGCACCACGTTTGACTGGAGCCACTGTAGCAAAATCTCTACCAGAAATAGGTGATTTTCTTTCACAGCCGCTTGGAGATGATGGGGCACTATCTCCAAAACATATTGAAGCAATAAAGAAATTTCTCGAAATGTGCGGTACATGGGATACTTTGGTGTTAGCCAATGGTGTGGAATTGGAAGGAGATATTCTCTCTAAAGAGCCATTCAGCGATTGGCGTCAAAGGTATAGTAAAGGGCGTTTTTCAAATCAACGAGGTTGGATTGGTACGGTACTTTTTGGCCCCGATGTCGTAGCAAATCTTGTTGCATGGAATGGTCAAGAGAGTTCTCTTTCCATCAAACCTGACATGCAACTTCATATGCGCCAACCTGGAGCAAAATTATCCACAGCATTGTATTCTATTGATCACCTCCAAGGATTTAAATTCGGATATAAGGAGCTGCCTAATTGGCAAAAAATTGTTCTCATGAAGCCGACAAATAATACCTCGAATCAATCCGATTCAAAGAAAAAATCAACTGCCAGCAATAAAAATATTCAGCCATATGAAAAAGGCGATGTCATTAAGGATGCAAGTATAACTAATCATCAGGAATATGGAATATTTATTAGGCTTGATTCCGATAATAAGGGAATGTATTTTGCCACAAATATGACTCCCAGTGAACGGGGTATGAAGGAGTTCATCTATCCTGTAGGCGCACGCATTGATGTAAAAGTTACAAAGATTAGTAAGAAAGGGGGAAAATGGAAGATCCAAGTTTCTCCGGTTGACTATTGAAAGTACATCATGTACTTGTTGATAGCAATTTAGATGTCAATAAGTTGCCTAACTACTTCATTTGCTTCGGCTTAGTTAGTGGAGAAGCATTATCCGATTACCATTTTAGGAGGCTTTCTTTTGGACAAAGAATTTTGTTCCGGTTCCAGTAATATCAACTTCATCACTCATGTGAGCGCCGATGGCCTTTTTCAAGCCCTTCGGAAGTTTATATTGTTTGAGAAACTCTGTGGTTGGATTCTTTTCGATACCTGCAGCTAACATCTGTTTGTT
>Ga0114997_10004764_pt1 | contig 10471 bp, 7 predicted proteins | sample ArcticOcean_MG_C_2_FD_87045 | JGI IMG/M metagenome (GOLD analysis project Ga0114997, IMG submission 87045) | Marine microbial communities from western Arctic Ocean - ArcticOcean_MG_CB4_136 | ecosystem: Environmental > Aquatic > Marine > Oceanic | place: Arctic Ocean: Canada Basin | collected... | reverse complement strand
ACTAACCCTCTATAAGTATTATCAGCAAAACCAGCAGATATACCTTTTGAAATTATTTTACTTTTTGTATTTTTCCCAAGATGAATCATCTTTGTACCAGTATCTGCTTTCTGATGATTGTTAGTTATGGCTATTGAATAAAATTCTCCAACAGAGTTATCTCCTTTTAATATACAGCTTGGATATTTCCAGGTAATTGCTGAACCAGTTTCAACTTGTGTCCACGAAATTTTTGAATTTTTTCCTTTACACAAACCTCTCTTAGTAACAAAATTATAAATTCCTCCTTTTCCATCTTTATCACCTGGGTACCAATTTTGTACTGTTGAATATTTAATCTCAGCATCATCTAGTGCAATTAATTCTACGTTAGCAGCATGTAATTGATTTTCGTCTCTCATTGGTGCTGTACATCCCTCTAGATAACTGACGTAACTTCCCTTGTCAGCAATAATTAATGTTCTTTCAAATTGTCCTGTTTCTGTAGCGTTAATTCTAAAATATGTCGAAAGTTCCATTGGACATCTAACACCTTTTGGAATGTAAACAAATGAACCATCTGTAAATACTGCAGAATTTAATGTTGCAAAGTAATGATCTGCTAACGGAATTACTGATCCCAGATATTTTTTTATAAGCTCAGGGTGTTCTTGAATTGCTTCAGACATTGAGCAAAAAATTATTCCTTTTTTATTTAACTCACCTTTAAAAGTTGTAGCCACTGACACTGAATCAAATACAGCATCTACAGCTATACCATTTAATCTTGCTTGTTCTTGTAAGGGTATTCCTAATTTTTTATACGTCTCAAGTAACTTTGGATCCAACTCATCTAAACTTTTGGGTTTATCATCCATGCTTTTTGGTGCAGAGTAATAATATAAATCCTGATAATCTATTTTAGGATATTTTGGTTTTTGCCAATTGGGTTCTTTTAATTGTTTTAATCTTTCGAAAGCTTTTAATCTCCAATCAAGCATCCACTTAGGTTCTTTTTTTATATTTGAAATAAATTTAATAACTTCTTCGTTTAGTCCCTTAGGCGCTCTTGTATTTTCAATATCAGTTGAAAAACCATATTTGTAATCTTTTAATTTTTCTATTTCTTTTTCTCTAGCATCCATTTTAATTTCTACTTTCTGTCGAGTTGCTTATAAGATCTTTTAAATTTTTTTTTTCAAAAAAAGTATTTATATAAATTTCTAGTTCATCCCACAAATTGTGGGTAATACATTTTGATATTTTACCGTTACATCCTTTTTTAGATTCTTTTTTACACTGAACTGTTTTAACTTCTTCATCTACGGCATTAAGTATACTTGCTAACTTAATTTGTTCTGGGTTTTTAGTTAAAATATATCCACCTTGTATCCCTCTGGTGCTTTTAACAATATTTTTTTTTTTCAATTTAGAAAAAATTTGCTCTAAGAAATCTAATGATATTCCTTGTCTTAAAGATATGTCTCTTAAAGATACAGGGTTTACACTGTTAAACTTAGCTAAATCAGCTAATGCCATAACTGCATACCTACCTTTGGATGTTAATTTCATATTTACCCTTATTTATAAAGCCTTTTTATACAAACTTGACTATATTAGTCAAGTATAGATTTATTAAAAAAGTTTACATATTGTCGCTCAGTTATGGTAAGTGTAATTTTTTTTGAGAATAATAATCAATCACATTTATGGATAACAAAATAATAGAAATTTTTATACCAGGTCCAGCAGGAAGGCTTGAGGCAAAATACTATAAAAGCAAAAAAAATACTTCGCCAATAGCTTTAGTGCTACATCCACACCCACAATATGGTGGCACAATGAATAATAAAATTGTTGTTGATACTTTTAACTCATTTATGGAAAATGATTTTTCTGTTTGTAGAGTTAATTTTAGAGGTGTTGGCAAAAGTGATGGTGAGTTTGATAATGGACAGGGTGAATTAGCTGATGCAGCAGCTGCACTAGATTGGTTGGAGAGAGAAAATTTTGATAATTCACAATGTTGGGTTTCTGGTTTTTCTTTCGGTTCTCTTATTGCGATGCAGCTATTAATGAGAAGACCAGAAATTAATAGATTTATATCAATATCTCCTCAACCAAATGTTTATGATTTTTCTTTTTTGTCTCCATGCCCAACATCGGGATTAATGATTTATGGTAAAAAAGATGAATTAGTTCCAATAGAATATATTACAGAACTTAATAATCGTTTAAGTGCTCAAAAAGGTATCAATGTAGAATTTCAATCAATAATTGATGCAAATCATTTTTTTAAGAATTCTGAAAAAACTTTGGTAAATTCTTTAAATAAATATATTAAGAAAGAAACAACGCTTTTTTAAAAACTTTAGATAATATTACCACCAGTAGATGATTTTTTTACACCAGTAGTTGTGGATAATGAAATATTTTTTTTTAATTTAGATCTGACTGCTAAATACGCAAACGCTTGAGACTCAATAAAATCTCCTTGACCAGCAACTAATAATTCTTTGCCATCTACTTTATCACCAAAGAGATTAAGATCGTCTATGGAAGAAATAATAAATTTACCTTCTTTTAAAAAATTTAAAATTGCCTGATTGTACCTACCGCCACCACATAAAATAATTTTTCTTAACTCAAGGTTTTTTGCAAAATTTAAAATCGCTTTAGCAGTAACAAAACTTAGAGTTGCAGCACCATTTTTGGGTTCTAAAGAATTAAATTCTGAAAGATTAAAGTTTGATGTATCAAAAGAATTATTTTTATTTTTTTGTAATTTTTTTAAATTATTTAAAAAAATATCTGCTATTTTTTTATTAACTTTTCCTTTTAAAGAAATTTTACCATCTTCATCAAAATCCTTATCAAAATTATTCTTCATCCACTCATTAATTAAGCAATTGCCAGGTCCTATATCTGTTGAAAAAATCTCTCCTCTATTGGTATAGGTTGCGTTTGTAATTCCACCAATATTTACAATAAGTCTTGGATCAACAATCTTTAAATGTTTTAAGATTGCCTGATGATACAAGGGTGTCAAAGGTGCTCCTTGCCCTCCATTTATAATATCGTTTTCTCTAAAATTAAAAATTATTTCAGTATTTTCTACATTAAAATAATTTAATAAACTTTTTTTTAATTGTATAGGGTCACCTATTTGATGAGTGTATTTATCAGCTGGTTTATGCCATAGTGTAATTCCGTGAAATCCTATAATTTCTGGCAAACGATTTTTATATAAAATAAACTCTTTTATTCCATCTACATGAATCATTGTAACTTCATTAGAAAGTTTCCTATATTCTTCACTTTTAACAATTTTCTTACAATCATTAGTAGTTTGTATTTTACTTTTAATATTTTTAATTTTTTCTTTTAGATTGTTTGAAAACTCTAAATAATAATTGCCTCCTAGGGAAATGTTATCTTCTCCATCTGTTTTTATTATAGAAAAATCAATTCCATCTAAGGAAGTTCCGCTCATTGTGCCAAGAGAAGTATAAATTTTGCTCATTCTTATTTTTTTTTATAAAAATTTGTATATTGTAGAACCATATACTTATGAATAAATTTTTAAAAGAATTTAAAGATAGAGGATTTTTCTATCAATGTACAAACGAAGATGAATTATCTAAGCTACTAGATAAAGAAAAAATTAATAGTTATATAGGTTTCGACTGTACAGCTGAAAGCCTTCATATTGGTAGTCTACTTCAAATTATGTGCTTACGACTACTACAGAAACATGGTCACCGTCCAATAGTTTTATTGGGTGGTGGAACCACTAGGATTGGTGACCCATCGGGTAAAGATAAAACAAGAACTATATTAAGTGAAGAGGAAATAGAAAAAAATATTAAAAATATAGAAAAGATAATAAAAAACTTTTTAGATAACGATAGCTCAAAAACTAAACCGATATTTGTAAATAACTATACTTGGCTTAAGGACTTAAATTATATCTCTTTTTTAAGAGATATCGGAAAACATTTTACAATAAATAAAATGTTAAGTTTTGACAGTGTCAAGACTAGACTGGAAAGAGAACAATCATTAAGTTATATGGAATTCAATTATATGATCTTACAAGCTTATGATTTTTTAGAATTAAATAAAAAAGAAAACTGTGTTCTTCAAATGGGTGGGTCTGATCAATGGGGAAATATTGTAAATGGTGTTGATTTAATAAAAAGACATTCTAATAAACAGGCTTATGGTTTAACAACCCCTTTGATAACTTTAGCTTCTGGTGCTAAGATGGGCAAAACAGAGTCAGGGGCTGTGTGGTTAGATAAAAAAAATTTAACACCTTATGATTATTGGCAGTTCTGGAGAAACATAGATGATAGAGATGTTTTAAAATTTCTCAAGATTTTTACAGATCTAAGTCTAGAGGAAATTGAAAAAATTAAAGACCAAAACATTAATAAATTAAAAATTGTACTGGCAAATGAAACTACATCTATGTTGCATGGAAAGGGAGAGGCAAAAAAGAGCGAAAAAACTGCGATGGAAGCTTTTTCTGAGAATTCATTGGGTTCAGAGCTACCTACTTTTTCTATAGACAAAAAAGATTTAAATAAAGTTAATATTATAGATTTAATTCTTTTATCAAAGTTGGAAGCTTCCAAAAGTGAAATAAGAAGATTAATAAAAAGTAAAGGTGTTAAAATTAACAATCAAATTATTAGTGATGAAAAATTAATTATCACTAAAGATTTATTTATAGAAAATTTCATCAAACTATCTATAGGCAAAAAAAGACACTTAAGAGTTAATTTAACTTAGTTTTTTTTATTTTTTCTAAAGTTCTAGTTATAAATCTTGGTGTTAAAGTTTTAATCGGATTAACTGATGTTTTTAGATCTTTTGGAATTCCTTTAACTTTAAAACTAACACCAAATATACCTTCACCAGGTTTTTTACCTACTAACAAATCACCAATTATTGGAATTGAGGCAATAGTTCTGTTTATAGTTCTTGCAGGAACTAATGTTCCCCTTAAACTTATTAATTTTTTATTAGAGATATAGCCATCAACCATTATTGAAATCGCTGGGCCAATCGCATAAAGCTCTTTAATAGTCATTAAATTTTTATTATTGGAAAAAATCATTTCAAAATCAGTAAATCTTATACCTTCACCTGTAAGCAAATCTGCTATTCCCTGTAAAGAAGCTAGGCTCAATAATTTTGCTAATGCAGGAACTTCTTTAACTTTAAAATTATCAATTTTCAATACAGAATTTGAAATATCGTCTTTACTTATAGATTGGAAGTCTAAAATACCATCCTCAAATCCTTTTATAAATTTATATTGATCAACAAAAGGTTTTGGATAGCCAGAAAAAAGTGTGGTAATTTTTTCGTTATTCACACTTGTGTTAATAGTTAAGGTTAATTTTTTATTATTCGGGAAAGTAGATTTTAAGTCTAATTTATTTATTTTGTTATTTTTGTAAATGATAAAACCACTAAGTTCATTTATAAATGACAAATTGTTTAAGTAAGTTTTGTCAATATCTACATTGACAGTTGTATTCAAGTTATTAAATATAGATGATGATTCTTTTTCATTTTTATCATTAAAAAATGACTCAATTATTTTACTAGCATCAAAACTTTTACCAACAATTTTATAATTTTTTTTATCTTTAGTTAAATTGATTACAGTTTTTTGTTTTTGCTTATTTTTAAAAAACAAGTTTATTTTGTCAACTGAATTAAATTTGAAATGTTCACTTAAATATAAATTTTCACAAATAAATTTGTTCTTATTTTCAATAAATTTTATATTTTTAATAAATATTTTTTTATTTTTAATAAATCTTCCTTCAAATTCTAAATTTGCTTTAGTATTTTTTTTTTTTTTATAATTTAAAAAATTAATTGTTATTGGATTATTATTGAGTGTTACGAGTGATTTAAAATTAAAATTATCATTGAATTTTTCTAGCTTATATTCAATAATTTCTTTTGTACGATCAAATGACAAATTACCTTTTCCCTTTATAAATAATTTTTTTTTTTTGATAATCAAATCAATTTTATGATTTTCTAATTCAACGAAGTTATTAAATTTAGGTAAATATTCTTTTAATTTTGGTAAATCTTTTTTGTAATTAGCTTTATTTAAAATAATATTAGATTTTACTTCTAAATCTTTAATTTTAAACTGTCTATTTACTTTAAATTGAAAATTATTTTTTGAACTAATATCAATGTTACTAAAACTCTGAATACTTGATTCTGTAAATAAAGATACTAATTGGGCTGATATTTTAGTTCTGTCATTTTTTAAGTTTCCATCAATTAAAAAATATTTTTCTTTATTTTTAATATTGATGGATTGAGACAAAATCTTTAATTCATTGAAGTTAAAGTTTAGATTACTTAGAAGGTAATTTTTATAATTAATTTGATAATTAAAATTTAAATTATTTATAAGCTTTTTATTTAAAAGCTTTAATGTGCTTTTTTTTACATATCCACTTATTTGATAATCTTGTTTTATTTTACCTTCACCATCAAAATTTAAATTTATATCTGCTAATAAATATCCATCTTTAATAATCTTCTTTAGAATGAATATTTCTGGCGTATTTTTAAAGGAACTATATATCTTAATAATATCTTCAATCTTAGTCTCTTTTGTTAATATATTAACATTATCTAATGTGAAGTTTTTAAGAAAAAAGTTTTTCAAAGCAAAGGTTGTCGTTATTTTGTTAAAACTAATTTTATTTCTGTTGTAAATTATTTCAGGATTTTTTGTTATTAGATTGAAAGATATTTTTTTTAGATTCAATAAAATTTTAATATCCTTTAAATTAACATTAATTTTTTCATTTTTTTTGAAGATTTGATCCTTAATTATGTTATTAAATTTTTCTGTTTTGATTCCAAAATAACTTAAATAAAATATGCTTATTATTAATATAATTAAGAAATATAAAAAAAATTTGATAGTTATTTTAGTCATTAATTTTATACAGTGAGCTTTCTAAAAAATTGTCAATTTCACCCTCTAGCACTTTGTCAGGGTTAGAGCTTTCAAAATTTGTTCGATTGTCTTTAATTAATCTATATGGGTGAAGTACGTAAGATCTAATTTGGTGCCCCCAACCTATATCAGCTTTTGAAGATTCTAAATTTTTATTTTTCTCTTCTCTTTTTTTAATTTCAAAATTATAAAGTCTTGCCTTAAGCATGTTCATACATGTTTCCTTATTTTTATGCTGTGATCTTTCATTTTGACATTGAACAACAATTTTTGATGGAATGTGTGTAATTCTAACAGCACTATCTGTTGTATTTACATGCTGACCTCCAGCACCACTAGACCGATACGTATCAATTCTTAAATCTTTTTCAATTATTTCTACATCTATATTTTCATCGACAACTGGATAAACCCATACACTTGCAAAACTTGTATGTCTTCTCGCACCAGAATCAAAAGGTGATATTCGAACCAATCTATGAATTCCAGATTCTGATTTTAGCCAACCATAGGTAAAATTTCCCTCTACTTTAATCGTTGATGACTTTATACCTGCTTCGTCACCCTTGTGCTCACTAATTAATTGAGATTTAAAATTTTTGTTAGTAGCCCATTTTAAATACATTTTTCTTAGCATTTCTGCCCAATCCTGGCTTTCAGTACCACCAGCGCCTGCATGAATTTCTATATAGCAGTCAAAACTGTCACTTTCTTTCGATAGAAAACACTTTATTTCATTTTTTTTTACTGAAGTTTTAAGTTTATTAATAGCTTCAAGTGTTTCTTTAATAATTAAATCGTTTTTTTCTTCTAACGCTAAATTATTTAATTCATCCAAGTCACTTAAAGATTTACTAGAATCTTCATAAGAATTAATTAGATCTTCATGTAATTTTTTTTCTTTAATTATTTTTTGTGATAAGGATTTATCTTGCCAGAAGTTAGCTTCTAGCATTTTTTTATTATTTATTTCTAGAATTGAATGAATTTTATTTTTTTCAAAGATACTCCTTAATTCTTTGATTAATTTTTTCTATTTCATATTTACAATTTAAAAATTCATTATCCATTAATAGAACTTTAATATATTATTGTTTTTTAATCTATTGTTAATATCTAAATTTTGATCTTTATTTGAATTAACTTTATCACTTTTAAAAACTTCAATAATTGTTTCTTTTGATGCAAAACTTGCTTTTTGTCCTGTGTAAGGGTCAATAACCATCATTGTAATATTGTCTGCAACTTTAAAAGGCCTAGCATCTTTTTTTTTAATTCCTCTTTTTACAAAATCTTTAAAAATAGGCATTGCTGTTTTTGCGCCAGTTTCATACTTTCCAAGGGTTTTAGGTTCGTCCAAACCTACATAAACACCTATAACTAATTTCGAGGTAAAGCCTATAAACCAAGTATCTGTGTTTTTATTTGTAGTACCTGTTTTTCCAGCAATATCCAAATTTAGATCTTTTAATCTTCTTCCTGTGCCTCTTTTTACAACACCCTCTAACATGGAGGTTATTTGGTAAGCTGTTTCAGGAGAAAATATTTGTTTAAAATTGTCAGAAATTTTTGGTATTTCTTTTTTTAAATAAGATATTTGATCACAATTTTTACACTCTCTTTTTTCTGAATTATAAATTGTATTTCCTTCACTATCTTGAATCCTGTCTATTAAAATTGGTTTAATTAATTTTCCACCATTTACAAAAGAGCAATAAGCAGATGAGAGTTTTAAAAGAGTTGTCTCTGCGGATCCTAAGGAAATAGATAAAAGTTCACTTGGATTTTTATAAATTCCAAGTTGTGTAGAAAAATCAACTATCTTTTTTAAACCCAAATCTTGAGCTACTCTAACTGTCATTAAATTTCTTGATTTTTCCAAACCTTTTCTAAGTGTTGATGGACCATAAAATTTTTTTCCATAATTTACTGGTTTCCATAATTTTAAATCATCACCCTGATCCAAAACTAGCGGTGCATCTAGGACTAAGGTTGAGGGCGAGTATCCATTTTCTAATGCCAATGCATAAATAAATGGTTTAAAGGCAGACCCTGGCTGCCTTAACGCTTGCGTGGCTCTATTAAATTCACTTTTTTTAAAACTAAAACCTCCACTTAAAGCAAGAACTCTTCCTGTGTATGGATCGATAACAACAATAGCTCCATTAACTTTTGGCAATTGTTTTAAAGAATAGGAATTGTTATCTATTTTCTTAACATATATTATATCGCCAACTGTCAACAGCTCATTAAATTCTTTTTTTGTCCACGATATATTCTCATAATTTATTTTACCCTCTTCCTTTTTCTCTGTTTCTATTAAAGTAGAAAATTTATTAATTTTTTTTACAATTGCTAGATCCCAATCTATTGATTTTTCTAATTTAAACTTATCTAAATCTTGGTTCCATTTTTTTGAATATTTTTTATTAATAATCGGTCCTCTCCATCCTTTTCTTTTATCAAAATTTATTAAACCTTTTCTTAGTGAATCTGTTGCTATACTTTGTAAATTTAAATTAAGTGGTGTATTAATATTAAAGCCTTGTTTATAAACTTTATCAAAACCAAACTCATCTACTATATTTTTTCTTATATCCTCTACATAGTATCTTGTATCTTCTAAAAATATTTTTTTTCTTTTTTTTAAAAAAATATTTTTTTTAATAAATTCTTCGTAATTCTTTTTTGTTATATATCTATTTTCAAATAGATTATTTAAAACTAAATTTCTCCTAAATTTTGCCAAATCAATATCTTTATAAGGATTATATCTACTTGGAGCCTTTGGTAAGGCTGCCAAAAGTGCAGACTCACTATAGTCTAGTTCATTAATTGACTTATCAAAGTATTCTAGGCTTGCTGAAGCTACTCCATAAGTTCCTTCTCCTAAATAAATCTGATTAAGGTATAATTCTAAAATTCTTTCTTTACTTAATGCTCTTTCAATTCTAAATGCTAAAATAGCCTCTTTTAATTTTCTATTAAGACTAACTTCATTTGTTAACAAAAAATTTTTTGCCACTTGCTGTGTTATAGTTGAGGCTCCTTCCAATCTTTTAGACAAAATTATATTTGAGATATTGTTAATTATAGCTCTTAATACTCCCTTGGCATCTACGCCAGGGTGAGAGAAAAAATTCTTGTCTTCTGCAGATAAAAAAGCGTCAATCACTTTTTTTGGTATTGAGTTGTAAGGCACGAATATTCTTTTTTCTGACGAAAAATCACTCACCAACTCACCATTTCCTGAATAAACCTTACTAGAAACTGGTGGCATATAATTTTTTAAAAACTTGTAATCAGGTAAATTGCTCGAAAATGCCCATAAAATTGCAAGTATTCCAAATACAGCTAACAGAATTGAACTGCAGAAAAATATTAAGATTTTTTTTAAAATATTACTCATTTTAGTTTTATTATATATATGAATTTGTTAAACATAAGGCACCGAATTTAAACATAATTAAAAAATTATTT
>Ga0114997_10004755_pt1 | contig 10484 bp, 9 predicted proteins | sample ArcticOcean_MG_C_2_FD_87045 | JGI IMG/M metagenome (GOLD analysis project Ga0114997, IMG submission 87045) | Marine microbial communities from western Arctic Ocean - ArcticOcean_MG_CB4_136 | ecosystem: Environmental > Aquatic > Marine > Oceanic | place: Arctic Ocean: Canada Basin | collected... | reverse complement strand
TGGACAATCGTCGGCCTGACGTTCTCATGGACTGCGTTCAAAGGAATCGGCACTATGATTGGGGCAATATGGGCTACCTATGATGCATTTGTAAATGGTCAAAAATACTCTCTCCTAGCAATGCCACTATTACATGCCTTCGCAGTTTGGAATATTCTTGAGAGATTTGAACAGGATAGTACAATTCAAGATGCAATAGTTGGAACCGTTTTGATGCTCAGCGGTCTATTGATGACAATGATTGCTACAAAATCTGAACTTGCTTGGAATTGGAAGATATTCAAATGGGATGATGAATCAGAATACTATAGTTGGATAGATAGAGTAGGACAACTCGCTATTGCATATTTCTTAATCGGAATAACATGGGCTATTGGAGAAGCTGAGATTGATGGAATGCTATGGAGTATATGGGCAGTATTCTTATCAGGTGTTGCGATTCAAGGATTCCGAGATGAAACCGAAACACCATGGAGAAGAGGTATTGGTTCACTCGGTTCAATCTTCGCACTATTCATGCTATCGTTTACCTTCGATAATGAACTTTACACCTATGTAACTTGGATGTTCTTAGGAGTTGTAGCACTAGGATTTGGCTTTGCTTATATCTCTAGAATGGGTGAGACTTCAACTATATTCGAACCAGAATATACCGATATCAAAGATGCACTTATTGAGGATTCAAACGATGATGGTAGCAATCCATCTATTCCTGAACCTATAATCAGTGAAAGCATCGAGGCTGATGAAGAGGACGCGGTCGAAGTTGTAGATGAGGCTGATGAAGAAGATGATGTCGAAGTGGTAGATGAGATCAAAGAAGAGATTGTAACTAAGTCTGCCATACCTTCGCCTCAAGCTAACTTAAACTATGATTTGCAGTTGGATCAATCCGTCCTTGCTGCAATCCAAAATTCACTTGTTAATACGCCACATCAAGGATTCAAGCCGGTTGTATCGATTGGAACAAATGGAAATGTGAAGATTGACTTCATACCATTGTGATTATTCTTGTTCTGCTGGATAAGCGCCCCAATAAGCCTCACGAGATGCTTGGTTTACAGCCATGCATGAATTGACATCACTGCTACGTGATGGTAGAGTGGAACTGCCATTCAAATGTTGAATCATTGGTTCTATATTAGACCAATTTAGGACGCCCCATCCAACTTGAGTGCACGGTAATATCGGACTGATTGGTGTGGTCCCCCCTGTTGGATCCCAAGAATCAGAAGAGGGATACCAACCGGACAGATTCAATGCATTACGTATATCGGAATTAGAAATTTGAACGTCACCATCGACAAGGAATCCATCTCTCCCACCAGAACTGAAATCGTTGAATTCTGCTCTAAGGCTAGTCATTATGTGTCCGAGGAACCCTGCAGTCCTAGGGGTTGCGAATGAGGTCCCAGATGTTTCATGATAACCGTCTGTATCCAGGTGGTTTGGTAATACTTGAGTCCAATCAGAAGCCATGTCTGGATATGAGCCTGACATTGTTTCCTTCTGATCATCATCACCTTCCGCATATCCAGATATACCAATCGACCAAGGTGGTCCAGCCGTAGCGTCCTGTACCGCAGGTGAAGGAGAGTTATCTGCCGCTCCTGTATGTATTTTGTAATTTTCAACTACTGCAATCTTAGTAGCATCTTCAATTCCAGGAACTGGAACTGAACCCGGAGCGCCGAATGAGGTAGTTATCACATCAACCATCGGATGGGTTCCTGCAGTTATGACTGCGTTTTCACTGAAACCTTCAACAAAGAAAATTATTGCATCTGGGTCTGCGTCTAAGACAGCCCCGGTAACCGCAGTACCATGGCCATCATTTGGGTCGTCGAGAATCATCGTAGGTGTTCCGCCATCTGGAGATTGGGCGAAAATTCTAGTTCCTGGGAAATATACGATATCTGTTGCAGTAATCGTATCCCAGCATGTGGCCCTATCAGCATCCACACGTTCCTGATATGTTCCTTCTTGAGTAAGATCACAAATTATTGTTGTTCCCATATCTTCGATAAACCAGTCTGGTAAAATTTCCTCTGTCTGGAAATGGTCATGATAAGGGTTAATCCCTGTGTCTATTGGTGCTATTACGGTGTATGGACGGAAACTTTCACCCATGTTAGTTTCAACATCTTCAGTGCTAGAATCATCTTCACCAAAGCACCCAGCAAGGCTAGCGCTCACCATGAGGATAGCGAGCATCACTGGCCGGTGCATATTGGGGGGGCGTTGCAACTCATTGAATAATCATCCGCCATTATGAAGCACTCATTTTGTTTAGCGGTATCATGGCGGGAGAGATGGTTTGGATCGACCTTGAAATGACAGGTTTGGATTTAGAAAGAGAATCTATTATCGAAATAGCGACTCTGGTCACCGATGGTGAACTAAATATTATTGCCCATGGGCCTAATCTTGCAATCAAAGTATCAGATGAGTTACTCGACAATATGGACGAATGGAATACTTCACATCATAATGCGTCGGGACTTGTTGATAGAATCAGAAATGAAGGAGTAAGTCTTGCTGATGCAACCAGACAGACTTGTGACTTCTTAAAAGAAAATATAGAAAGTGGCACACCTCCGCTATGTGGTAATTCCATTCACACTGATAGGGCGTTTTTAGGCAAAGAAATGCCAGAGGTGTTAGATTTGCTTCACTATCGAATTGTAGATGTTTCAACAATCAAAGAATTGTCCAATAGATGGTATCCAGACAACCCTAGATACAACAAGAAAGCATCACATCGTGCATTGGATGATATCATTGAATCTATTGAAGAATTGCGCCATTACAGGGCGACATTATTCAAAAACTGATTCCTTTGTGGCCTGCTAAGATTTCAGCAATCACTGCTATTGCAATCTCTTCGGGGCTTTCGGCTCCGATCTCAAGACCAATTGGGCAATTCACTAAATCCAGACTTTCTTGAGTCACACCTGCAGCAAGAGCAACCTTGGTGAAAGCATTCCATTTTGACTTTGAGCCAATGACCCCTAGGCGGCCATTATAGCCTGCAAACATCAGACCAAGCAGCCTTTCTTCGTCTTCTTTCCAATCATGGCCGAGTAGAAGAATATCACTAAAGCGAGAAAGTGAGTCTGCATTTTCATTCATCAAGAAATCTTTTGGACATGAATGATGAGTTTCTACAGCACCATCTAAAACTGCATATTCAGCTCTAGAATCTTGAACAGAAAAGTTCCAATTTAATGGACCGCATGCTTCTGCTATTGCCTTAGCACAATGACCGCCGCCCATCAGTAGAATATGTGGCATAGGAATCAGAACCTCCAATGCGACGGTCACACGCCCGCCACATAAACTGTCTAGAGGCGTCACCTCATAGCCCTTGGCCCCAATATTCAGCCCGTATGTGATGAGTTCTCCAACAGGTTTGATAGATTCCTGTAAGATTTCTTTCAAACGTGAAATCACTTTCAACTCTAAACCTGCCCCACCTACAGTACCTACGGTTCCAAAATCACTCAATGCTAACCTAGCACCTTGTTTTCCCGGCACTGAGCCTGAAGTTGATATTACACTGGCAATGGCTACCTTTCGATTCTTTGAAAGTTCATCGAGAACCCATTGCAAAGTGTGTGCTGTCATTGCAAAGCCTCCAAATCGGCGGGAGTGTCTATGTTCATATGTTCGCCGGGTGCTGAAATACGCGTGATTTCAAGTTGTTCTCTTAGAGATGCATCTTTAGAAAGAGAGAGAACCTTATCGATTTCACATAGCAATAGAGGGTGACCACTAGGTGAAGGAGAAGTGTTGCTGTGACATTCTAGCAATACTGAAACTGTCTCTCTATTCCAACCACATCTATCGACTGGGGCGATTAACACTCTACGAGGAGTTCTACCCAATTCGCTTGCCAATGAGAGTAATCCTACTTGTAAGGAACCAGTTCTTCCATCTTCTGGCTTTGGATTAACAATAATTGTAGCCTCCGGGCATGAAAGCATTACATCAATTTGTAATTCCGACCTCGTCACTACAATAATTGGATGACAACCGTTTTCTTGTAATAGGCGTACTGAACGTCCAACTAAGGTTTCATCATTCCACTCAACCAATGCCTTTGGTTGCCCCAATCTCGATGAGGCTCCCGCAGCCAGAACTATGGCTGGTACGCCCTTGGCCATATGAGATCACAAATCCTTGGTAATCTCACGACCGATAATCATGCGCTGAATTTGGCTGCTGCCCTCAAAGATTTGCATTACTTTAGCACCTCGCATCAATCTAGCAACTGGATACTCTTCAGAATATCCATATCCGCCGTAAACCTGTACAGCATCAGTAGTAACTTCCATTGCGGAGTCTGCTGCGAATCTTTTGGCATGAGCCGCCGATTCGGTGTTACTAATTCCCGCATCTGATTCAGATGCAGATTTCCAAGTTAGCATGCGTGAAGCCTCGATTTTTGTTTTCATGTCTGCAAGCATAAATTGAATCGCTTGATGACGATGGAGAGGCTTCCCAAAGGTATGGCGCTCGCCAGAGTACTGTAGGGCATGCTCGTATGCAGCACGTGCCAAGCCTGTAGCATGTGCGGCAATGTTTGGCCTGCTCATATCGAATGCCTTCATTGCATTCATCCAGCCGCCCGATTCGGTACCTCCACAGAGGTTTTCAACTGGAACTCTCATATCATCAAATGAGATTGAACGTGTGTCAGAACATCGCTGTCCCATATTGTTCTCTTTTTTACCCAAAGAAAGACCGGGTGTTCCTGCATCCACAATAAAACCAGACATCCCCTTATATCCTGCATCTGGATCTGTTTTTGCCAATACAAAGAACCAATCTGCTTTACCGGCGCCAGTAATCCACATCTTTGAACCATTAATGACGTATTCATCACCATCTTTGACCGCCATTGTTTTGCAAGCAGCAACATCTGAACCTGCTCCTGGTTCAGTAATTGCATATGAAGCAATAGCTCCTTCTTCGGCAACCATTCGAAGGTACTTATCCTTCTGCTCATGAGTTGCCCCTGTGATTAGAGGCGCACAGGCTAGGCTAGTAGCATAAGCCGCTGTAGCAAAACCAGGGTCCCCCCAAGCAAGTTCTTCATTGACAAGCACTTCTTCCATTGAACCAAGACCAGGCCCACCGTATTTCTCTGGAATATGAAGATTAAGTAATCCCATTTCATGAGCGGCATTGATAGCCTCTTTTGGATACTCTGAATTCAAATCCCAGTGTTCAGCGTTAGGGCGAATCTCATCCTTGGCAAACTCTCGAGCAAGTTCTCGAAGCATCTCCTGCATCTCGTCCAATTGGAAGTCGACCATGTTTGCCCCACAAGGCCATGGCGCATAAGCAGTACTATTCGACTCAAACGGATAGGTATCCTTGGCGTTGTAATTCGATTAGAACCAAGAACATTAGATAGAACGCTATGAGTATGCCTCCTTCTAATCTACTAAATCTAAAGCCAGTCCACATCATTGCAAGGCACAATGTTACACCGGCAATAGTCACTGGAATAATCAGATACATGGTTAGATCGTAAGATGCCTCGGTAAGAGAAATTGGTGCTATCATTGCTGCTATTCCAATCGAGAGTAATGGGTCTGTGATATTGGACCCTATCAAAGTTCCAATCGCTACACCTTGACTCTTTCTAACAGCAACCATGGCTACCGTTAGTTCCGGAAGTGAGGTCCCTAATCCGGACATTGTTGAACCAACGATTGCATGAGGGACATTCAATTTGTAAGCGATTGTAGCAGCGTATTCAACTAATTGGTTAGCAGAATATACCGCCATAGTAAGCCCAATAATGACCATTACCATATAGGCAGCACCAGACCAACTAAATTCTGCTGAAGGTTTAACGCCATCAATTGCCTCTAATTCCTCATCTAGAGTCTTTTCTGAATCGCTAAGTACCCAGAAGAGGTACAATACGTAGATTAGACAAAGTATTGCTCCTTCAATTCTTGAAAGACCGCCACCCTCCCAGAGTAATCCAGTTAGCAGTAAGATAGATAGTAGCATTAGAAGGCCATCTCTTCGTAGCCATGCTGGCCGAATATCTAATGGTTTGAAAGCGACAACAATTCCTAGAACTAGAGTGATTTGTACTAATACTGAACCGTAGATATTACCGACTGCCAAATCCATAAGCGCTGGGTCATCAACAGCATTAGCTGCTGCTGAACCTGTAACAAGAATCTCTGGAAGTGAGGTCCCTATGCTGACAATGGTCAAGCCAATTACAACTTCGGCCATACCAGCCCTTCTTGCAAGACCTTTAGCACCTTCAACAAAGAAATCCGCCGAAGTTATCAATAAGGCCAAAGCGATGATGATTAAGACGATAAGAATACCAATATTTGTCCAGTCATTTTTGGCAGTAATACTCCCTAGTAAAGCAAGCGTTACGAATAACGCGAATGAGATAAGTAGAGCATTCCATTGTAGAAGAGCCCCAATACCCTGCTGCTTAGAACTCTCCCCCATATTTCATTGTTGTAATGCAGTCCCTATTATTTATTACTTGGGTTCGATGAGAAAACTCATCAATATCGACCTACACCCCCTTACCGTGTGGAATCGCTACTTTGCCGAATTTAGCGGGACTTTCCTGATGGTGCTACTAGGGTGTGGCTCCGTTGCAGCAGGATGGGGTCCACTGGCGATCAGCATCACCTTTGGAGTGGCTGTATTCACTGCAATAATATTATTCCAACCTATCTCTGGAGCACATATTAACCCGGCTGTATCAATCGCCTTCGCCGCTAAAGGTGACCTAGAAACTGAGGCTCTACCGGGATACATCATCGCTCAATCATTGGGTGCATGGTTCGCAGCAATGATTGTGGTTGACGGTGCTACGACACCCTCGGTCTCTCTTCCACAAGCGTGGGGTATTGAGATTGCGATCACGTTACTCCTGATGTATTCAATTCATGTTCTGGTTCGAAGGAAATCTAGCATATTCACATTAGCATTGGGTGTGGGAATTATGGTTTCGATACTATCGTTTATATTCGGAGAATTTACTGGAGCTGGTATGAACCCGGCTAGGACCCTTGGACCAAATATAGTCACAGGGAACGGTCATCTAATTCTCTATATCGTTGCACCAGTGCTCGGTGCAGTGATTTCGAATTTCATCTCTGGGCCACTTGACGAAGAGCTTTGATAACGTGCTCTAAATTGGGAATTGTATGATTCTCAAGCGGTGGTGAAAATGGAACTGGAGTATCTAAGGCACCGATTATCAGAGGTGCTGACTCAAGTGCATAGAATGCTTCTTCCATGATACGGGATTGCATTGAATGTCCAATTCCACCAAACCATTGGCTTTCTTGTAAAATCACAAGGCGTCCGGTTCTCGTAACACTAGATACACAGGTCTCGGCATCGAATGGAACTAGAGTTCTAACATCGATAATTTCAACTTCGATATCATCTTTGGATAGTTCATCTGCTGCTTGCTTAGCGATGTGTAGCATTGCGCCCCAGGTCACTAAAGTAACATCTCTACCACCTCTTACAACTCCTGCTTTACCGATCTTTAATCTCTCACCTGCTGCTATTGCATCTTTAACAGGCTGCGTATCGACCTTTTGATTGATATTTTGACCCCAGCCGGTAAGCCCACCCCTTAGCCCATACAGGCCAATGTGTTCAAGGAACAACACAGGGTCATCGAGCGTTGCTGCTTCTCTTAGCAAGTCATATGCATCTTGAGGAGTACCTGGTGCTAATACCACCAGACCGGGGTCATTAGCATACCAAGATTCGATCATATTCGCATGGAAAGGGCCACTTTGAGTTTTAGCACCTAGTGGAATGCGGACTGTTAGAGGAACTTTTGCGCCCCAACGCCAGCGTAACATTGCTGCATTGTTCAATAGTGCATTATGTGCTAATGCTGCAAATCCACCAAACTGAATCTCTGCTATCGGCCTTAGACCTGATAATGCAGCACCTGTTGCTGAATGGATAATTACAGCCTCACACAGAGGCATATCCAGCAATTTATCTTGATGGCCATTTGCTTTGAGAGGGATATTCATGCCAAATGCCCCTGCAACTTCCATGTCTTCTCCCATGAAAATCGTCGAATCTCCATACTGTTCTGCAATATCACACATCGCTTGCTGAATTGCTCTTGAGTAAGTCCATCCTCCGCTATTAGCATATTCAAGTAAACACTCACCCACTTCAAGTACTGGAGCACTTCCTACTACATTTACTGAACCTGACAATCGCATCAAATGATCTTCATGTGAATCAGCATCATGAAGGGAAGTTATACCCTTGGTTACAGTTGAAGGGTCGGCCCAAGCCATTTCCTCAACATGGGTTCTAGCAGTATCGACCAATTCTTGTTCTTCGGCCTCCATCACTGAGAGTTCCTCTTCCGCTACCCCTAGTGAAAGTAGAAGTTTCCTGTGAGTGGGGATTGGGTCTTTGGCTTCCCAGTACGATAATAATTCACGGTCAACATAGCCAGGTGGAGTCCCAGAAGGAGCACCTAGGTATAGATCGTCATGATGATGAGCATGCCCACATCCACGCATAGTTTCAACGTGAATTAGAGTAGGTCCACCGCCAGATAATGTAAACTCACGAGCACAAGCAACAGATGCATGCCAAGAGGCGGGGTCTGAACCATCAATTGTCCAAGATGGCATGCCCATAGCTACCGCTTTATCCGCCCATAATTCAACATTCGATTGATTCACAGGAGGGGTATCAAGAGCGATTTGGTTATTTTGTAGCACATAGGAAATGGGTAACCCACGAGTGGCTGCGAGATTCAAAGCCTCCCACCATTCACCTGATGACGATGAGCCTTCCCCAATACATGCAAGGTGGAACCTATCTTCTTTTTTCTTCCAAGCAGAAAGTGCCATTCCGGTCAGAGTAACCGAAGCAATAGGTAGGGGCGCAGTAGGTGGAAGAACTCCTCGATGGAAACATCCAACGTGTAAATCCCGGCCTCCTGCACCAGGAATTCCCCCGTTCATAACAGAATCAATTTTCCCCATCTGTGCAGTCATTATGTCTGCAGGTGTGTCACCCATAGCCATACAAAGTCCAATATCTCTAATCATTGGAGCGATGTAATCTCCATCATAAGATGACCCAGGGGTGTTCTCTCTATCTCTTTTCAATGCAGTCGCTGCTGCAACACAACCTTCCTGCCATGTTGAACGGAATCCTTTGCCACCGAATTTACTACCATCGGGTGTATCCATTCCTTTTGCAAAAATATCCTTGAGATGGATGTCAAGGCCTCTGGTTCTAGTCATCATGCGTTGCCATTCCATTCGTAGATCGGTTGTTATTGACATATAATGGGCCAGACGACGAAGACATAGTGACATATCAATAATGAATCGATGTCCTCTCCTTTCCAGATGTAAATCTGTATCTCTGCGAGGGATAATTTCTCCTTCTGTCAAGCCTTTGACTTTTAGCCGCCCAGTTAGACCTTGTTTTAGAGCATCAGCAAATCGATTAGAGAAATCATACCAAGCATCACCATCATAGGATGATTCGCCACGATGGACGAAATCCCAAACAGCACCTACGAGTTGTAGATGTCCATCATGCCTCTCCGCAGTGAATCGAAGTATCTCTGCTTTAGCCGCATCAGCAGGTAATAGATTAGTGAACTCTAATGGAGATTCAGCAATCCAATCTGCGCCACGAATGGGGGGTAATTTTCCTTGAGTCATGGTCCATCCCATTACTCCGAGAAGGCTGTTTCTTATCAGGCATGCCATTATAGCGATTCACTCTGATTCTAGACGTTTTGACATTTCTGAATTGTAACAGTCGCTTAATAATTGGCGATTTCCGAGAGTTATCATCAGTCCTATGGCCATAGGTATTGCAAGGATTCCTAATGAAATCCCCCAATTGTTAGTGTAATCATAAACCGGACCAATTACCATTGGACCAATTATCGTTCCTGCCGCCCATGCGGTTCCAAAGGCACCGAATGCAAGGCCTGCGCCACCTTTACCGTATGCTTGAGTAGTTGCCGCATCCACCATTGGAAGCATTGGAACTTGTGCTGCCGATATTGCAAATTGGAAAATCCCTAAAATTACAATGATACAATATGCTGCAAGAATGACATCATGTACTGAATATGCAACATATCCCGCCGCAAGCATCGCTATCGTTACAATAGTCCAGCCGAAAATCATGTAGCGAACGGGTCCATTGCGATCGACAAGATAACCCCATAGCCAACCTCCAATACCTTGTGCTACTACCATTACTAGTATTACACCACCAATCCAAGCAGCATTTAGCGAGAGGTTATCCGCTAGGAATAAAGGAATTCCTGCCTCTAAAGCTCCTGTGGCTAGGGTGGTCAACATTACAAGAAGGCCGATTCTTAATAACACAGGATTCTGTATGAACACTTTTAGTGGAACTGAACCTTGGGCTGGCTCCCCTCCATGGCCTAATTCTTTGGT
>Ga0114997_10004754_pt1 | contig 10484 bp, 7 predicted proteins | sample ArcticOcean_MG_C_2_FD_87045 | JGI IMG/M metagenome (GOLD analysis project Ga0114997, IMG submission 87045) | Marine microbial communities from western Arctic Ocean - ArcticOcean_MG_CB4_136 | ecosystem: Environmental > Aquatic > Marine > Oceanic | place: Arctic Ocean: Canada Basin | collected... | reverse complement strand
TTCCTTTACCTGATACCCCTAAATCCCAAGCACCTGGATATAGCGTTGAGTTTTGTGCTTTAACAGCTGGAGTTTGAATATCTCCATAAAAAACTAGTGAGCCATATCTTTCAACCATTGCAATTCCATTGATTTCTGCTAAATTATAAATTTCACTTGAATTTATACTACCTAGAAGTATCGCATTGACTGAGGGAATTTCTTGTTTAATTGTGTAGCCCATTGAAACTAATATTTCCCTATCAGCATCATTAATTGATTCAAAATATGAAATTCCAACATTTGCAAATCCCAAAGTGCTTTGTAATGAATCATGAATGCCGTTTCCATCCATATCTAAAGAAGTGTCATTCCACCATTGATTATCTAGGTTCCATGGTATTTTATCTTGATTTGGAGGATTTAAAATTTGACCCTCCTGAATTAATTGGAAGTCATTATCTTTCATATCTAAAGTTGAAATAAATAAACTGCCTGAAAGTGGCATCATCATAATTATGCAAGTGAATAAGCACAATATTTTCTCATTCATGTATGTAGCGAAGCATGCACACCCCTTCAAGCAAACCCTCAAAATATCACAAATTAAGGTGTAAATAGGTGGTGGGGGCACTGGGATTTGAACCCAGATCAGCGGGTATCTTCCGCCTAGCGTGCACCCGGCAGGCGCACGCTCTCGGGTTGCGATGGGTCGGTGCTCCAGTTGGTCATCAAAACCATCAGAATACCTTCTCGTCGTCATTCCCGTGCAACTGGAGCCCGCTGTACTACCAGGTTATACTATACCCCCGTAGGGATAATGTTCCCAATGGCCATTCTTTTATGATGCTCTCGGTCAAATACCTTCCATTAGTAAAATAATTATAACAAAGGACCAAGTAGTATACTGAGCATTATCCAAATTCCAAATATCGTTGATGCTAACCCCCATGCCCTGGGCCTTAGTCCAATACTCATTTCTCCAAAGATTCTAGAAATTGGGCCAAAAATCAAAGCTAAGTTTCTCGCAATAATGACACAGATTCCTGAACAAAGAATGTAAGAACTCAACGCAAATACTGATAAAATTATGCCAAAAGGACCAGATTGTGCTATCGCGCCAACTCCTTGAGGAATTATAAAGGGAATTTGTATCCATAATAGCCATGATAACCATAAACCCAAATAAGCGTCTTCGGTGAAACTATGAATTTCCTTCCAATCCTTGTATGGCTGAGGTAGTTTTGAATATGCGAATTTAGATAGTATTTCGATTTCTTTTATTTTACCATTTTTTAGTATAGACAAACCGTGATATATGAGTATAAATGTCAAAATTAATTCCACCCATATCCAATTTGTACCCGCCCCTAAAGATGCTAATAATGCAACAGGAATAGCCCAATATGAAAATCCCACTATTGAAGCATATAGGATTAACAAACTCCCAGCCCCTGGAATTAACGCCCCTTCAGGAAATTTAAATTTACGATCCCTTGGCATGGCCAATACAATAAGGGGAAGTAAAGACATAGAAAATAATGAAGATATGATTTTTAATGGATTATTTCCAGACCCCCAAGAAGATTTAATTGCTGCATCTTCTATTTCTACGGACGACATTGAGCCAGGTTGCCATTCAGATATAAATCCGGCCGAATCTATAATTATAACAGCATCACTAGCACTATTTGGTAAAGAAAAGCCAATATTTGAATCTGCCTCATCCAGCAAAAGCGGCCAAGAATTATTGAGAATTTTAGAATAATAATCTAAATCAGTCGCCCTTAAACCTTCCCCGGTTGCAATTTGAACATATCCTATATCTTTATCATTATATTTAATTGAGTTTGAAAAATCATTGTATTGAAGTAGGGCATTTGGAGAACCATGCTGAAACATACCGATTACTACCACATCATATTTATCCAATAAGTCAGATAAAGACACAGATCCTGTATCGGGATTATGGGACAATAATATGAATGAAGGTGCGGCGCCATTATCCCTATACGGCTCATTATTTATATCGGGTAAATTCATTGCTGGTCCCAAACTTGCAAATGCTAATAAAATAATAACTCCATATGCCGGGAGTGGGAGCATAGCCCCTCGAAGTGAAACTACTATCCACGCCATTATTCCTAATGGAATAATAAAAATTGCTAAATCACTGTTAATAAATGAAACAGGATCTTCGGGTATAACAAATCTTAATACTACTATCAGATTACAAGTATTACCGGGATTTTGGTCAGATAAGTCAATACAAACATCGACCATATAATTCCCAGGCTCCAATGGTTTATCTGAGGTCCAAGTCAAAATAGTTCTATTTGCATCACCTATTCGCGTACCTTGAGGATCTTCAAAGTGATATTGTCGTAAATCCTCATCATCCCATTCTCCATGATACATTCTAGACCAATCAGTCGGGCCAACAATTTCGATTATTTGATGCGTGAAATCTCCAATACCCCAAGGAGAAATTGGCATCAATTCTATCCTTACCATCCTATTTGCATCCACAATTGCATCTAGTTCAATTTCAATAAAATCCCCTTCAAAAGTAATTCCTGACCTTATGTCATATGTCCCCCACCACAGAGATCCTGACTCTATACACTCATGCCTTACATTAATCGATATATCGACGGTATCACCTTGGCCCATGCTCACATTAACATCGGTAGCCAACACAATAAATTCGTGAGGGGATGTGTATCCTTCAGACATAGAAATTACATTAGTAGATTGTTCGTCTAATATCAATATTCCCCCCATAGAAAGAGTAACTTGAAATTCAGTTTCAGAACTTACAGGGCTAGGAAGAATACTTGTAGATTTACATGAATTACTACCCGTGCCCTCCAATGAAGCAAATAATGATATTGAAATATTTCCATCAAATCTAAATGGCTCCTCTAAAGGTGCTGATTTGGCAGTTAACAAATTGGGAGAGGAGGATGCACTGGCACTATTGAATGATGCACTTCCCTGAGGTAATCCAGTTAATACGGACCAATTTCTATCCAGAATTGGATTTTCTTCAGCGCCCTTCAAAAAAAGCATGTGAGTTTCAGGATATTCAATAGATATTCCTGGTCCATCATATTGTTCATAATTTTGTGCAATACTGATGGAAGATAATCCTGAAGATAAAAATAACATAAATATTGATAGTAAAATAAATCTATAATTATTCATTTTTTTCCTCATATTTATTACGACCATAATAGATATCTCATAAAATTAATAGATTAAAATATATGCAAAATATAATGATAAGAATGAACCAGAGAGTGTAGATATGAAATTTACGCCATGTTTTCCTAGATAACCTTTATTTTCCAGTAATGCTCCAAGTAAAGAATCTATTTGACACCCAAGCCATCCTATCAGAGTAATAGAAAGAAAAAAGAATAATGGAGGTAATGAATCGCCATTAAGTGCGCCCAACAATGTCGAGAATATCCCGATAATAAGTCCCCCATAAAATGCCGCTATAGTACCAGTGGGGGACATGCCGCCATTAGTTCCTGCAGGTACTGCAGCCAATGTCGTTATTATTCTCGTCCTAGAATCTAAACTTCCAATTTCAGACGCAAGTGTATCGGAAGATGCTACGCTGACACATGCACAAAAAGCGAAATAAGCAAGTTCATGACCGCCTGAAATATAGTTTACTATCGCAACTATCGAAGCTGCCCCCCCATTTGCAACAACATTCTTCCAACCTCTTGAGCCATCATTAGATTCTTCAACTGATAACAATGATTTTTCTTCGTACTTCCATTTTGTAACTATAGAAGAAATTATTAAAAAGGACATCAAAACTAATAACCAAGTCCAATGTCCAAATAAAGATATTATTAATCCAATTCCCAATGCTGCAATCAGGCCGCCAATATCAAGGAAATCATATACTCTGGAGACTAACAATAATACTGAAACTAATAACAAAGAAATTAGTTCTTCATCCACAAGTTCCACCGTATCCTTGTAATCCTGATAGTATCGATGGTCAAGAAGCATTCCCATTAATTGACTGATTGAAACAAATAATGGCAATTAATTTTCAATATCCAAAGATCTAATTCCCCTCAATAATTGGATAGTTGTATACAACATAGTTATGATTAATATAGATGTCCAAACAAATGAAATAAAAATTACCATATTAGGTGCTAAATTTCTTTCTTCGGGTAAATAAAATGAAAAATATGAGCTACCGTTCCAAAAAGAATGCCCTAAAATTGACAATATTAGAGCCTTAATAATTGATTTTGGAGAATAAAATCCAGAATTAACATATTTTTTTTCCAGTTTATCAACAGGAATCTGATTATTAATAACTTCTGAATTTTTATCCAATAATGACCATGGCCTTTTATCATTTAATTTATCAAGTGATTTACCTGAATTACCCACATCTAATGGATCAAAAATTGAATAATCAGCATCATTAAATGCCATTTTTTCTTTATTATTATATTTATTTACATAATTAGAATCAATTACGAACCAACCGATGGCTGTTCCCGTTATTGCAGTCCAAACTGCATGGCCGGGAATTGAACCTATTCCTCTAATTAAGATAGTCATTGTAATTTGTAACGGACCCCCAATTAGAGATAGTCCAATGTACTGGAAATTTTCTATTAAAGCAAAACCTAATCCAATTGTAAAACCAATTTGAAAACCATGCTTTGGCCCTTTAATCGAAGGTAAGAAAAATGCTACAGCGATACCTTTGAACAATTCTTCACAAAGAGGGGCAAAAATTGCTAGTAATGCTAAATCTTTAACCAATATTGATACAGAAGCAGGTAACATCAGAGGTGCAATAAAACTATTGAATAGAAAGGCAGGAAAGGCTGCCACCATCCCTGCCAATAGCCATGATTCAGCATCCCTCTTTCTAGTAGTAATTCCAAGTAATTGAGTAGATGTTCCCCACCAAGTAAGAACGGGGAGAGAAAATCCGATAATCCAAAGGGGGATTGCAATTATTATGAATAAAATTACTCCAATATTTGAGGGCAAATATCCAATATTTAAATCTGAATCTTGAGGATTTTTTGTCAAAAATAATAAAGATAATATAATCCCTACGAACACAACTAGGGAAAATATTAGCCATAATTGTTTACTTGGTGGCATTTCGAGAACTGAGTCATCCCTAATTAAAAACCGCTTGAAGTCAGTCTTGACCTTAGTTTGTAGTGAACCACCATTTGGTAAAGGATGTATAAATCTACCATTTTCACTTGGGGTTGCGATCTTTACATGGATTAATTTAGGGCGATGAAGGCGGATAATAATAATAATTAGTGGTAAACTACAAATTCCACCAGTTAAAGTAACTATTGGGTCAAGATTAATTAATCCAAGAATTATAAATAGTGATGAATATAGTAAAAAAAAGACTGGTAAAACTGATTTAAGCATCGCAAAATAAATTCTCCAAGGCTTACTTTTTCTTCCGAATTGGATATCGGCAGGAGGTTTTATTAAATTATTTGGAGATGGAATTCTGAATTTTCTTTTAGAAGAGTCCATGACAATCTTATCTTTGGACATTAAATCAATTCCATGGGCCACTCAGATCGCCCATCACTCTTGACACCTAATGCATCTGGCGCGGTTTTTCATCACAGTGGCGACCATCCGACATAGCATTGGCATATTGGATTTGGCATTTCAAAGAATAGCTCCACAAGAGCCACAATATAATTCATTACGTTTGTTATCTCTTTGCATGGTCCATAAATTACATGCTGGACAGGGGGGCAATCCATTCTCACTTGCCTTTACTGATGGTCCTCTAAAAATTCGTTTCTTGGTAATTCTAAACCATCCCCTTTTTGGCATTCGAACTTTTGGCATGGCATCACTAATTCTAACGAAAAGATACATCATTGAATAAAATTCCGTAGCCTATATTGACCAGATATCAATACGAAACATATGGAATGCGCGGTAATAGGAGCCGGAGTATCTGGATTGACTTGTGCATTGAGGCTATTAGAAAATGGACATATAGTAACAATCTACTCTAACAAGTTTAGCCCAAACACAGTTTCAGATGTTGCTGCTGCTATTTGGTATCCGTTTTTATCATATCCAATAAAAAAAACCAATAGATGGAGTTTAGAAACCTACTCAGAATTATTTAAAATATCATTAAATTCTCCAGAATCTGGAGTTACAATAAGAAAAGGTAGAGAATTTCTAAGAGATAAAATTTCACCCCCTGATTGGACAAAAGGGATTGATGGATTCAGGATATTAGAAAATAATGAGTTAGTTAATGATTATATTTTTGGATGGGAATTTGAAGCCCCAGTAATACAAATGAATCTATATATGCCATGGATAAATGATAAACTTATAAAAATGGGATGTAGATTCAATGAAGTTGATGTAGAATATTTTTCAGAAATTGAGGAAAATATCATCATCAATTGTGTAGGACTTGGAGCAAGAGAGTTGTGTAATGACCTAGAAGTTAAGCCAATAAGGGGCCAAGTAATATATATTCAACAGGACCCAGGAATTGGACGTTTTGACCAACAACCAGAGACTCTGACGTACACTATACCAAGAGATGATGTCACAGTATTGGGAGGAACTGCGCAAGTCAATGACTGGTCGATGAAAATTAGAGATGAAGATACCGAAGATATTTTAATTAAATGCGAATCACTATGGCCTGAATTAGATAGAAATAATATCATTGGGTTTTCAGTTGGTTTACGGCCTGCCCGGCATGAAGTTAGACTTGAAAAAGAATATTTTTTAGATAAGTTAATTATCCATAATTATGGCCATGGAGGCTCAGGAGTTACCTTATCTTGGGGATGTGCAGACGAAGTAATGAAAATATTAGAAAGGAATTAGTATGCCGATTTAGTTGTCTTTACAATTACTGATGCTATTTTGTATGGATCTCCATTTGAGGATGGGCGCCTGTCCTCGAGTCTCCCTTTCCAACCATCTTCGACTGTGCCAATTGGGATTCTAATTGATGCCCCTCTATCTGAAACGCCATATGAAAACTCATGTATTGATTGGGTTTCATGTAGGCCGGTCAATCTTAATTCATTATGAGCGCCATAAACATCCATATGCCTCTTAATATTTTTACCAAATTCCTCGCACACTTTATCAAACACTTCTTTACTTCCACTAGTCCTTAGATTAGTATCTGAAAAATTAGCATGCATGCCTGAACCATTCCAATCACCTTTTACTGGCTTAGGATGATATTCAATATAGTAATTGTATTTTTCAGTCAGCCTATCTAATAAATATCTAGCTATCCATAACTCATCTCCTGCTTTCTTTGCCCCTTTTGCAAAGAGTTGAAATTCCCACTGCCCGCAGGCAACTTCTTGATTAATTCCTTCAAAATTTATACCAGCATCTATGCAAAGATCCGCATGTTCTTCCACAAAATCTCTACCATGTGTATTTTTTCCCCCTACTGAGCAATAATAGAGACCTTGGGGGCCAGGGTAACCGCCTAATGGGAATCCTAATGGCAATTGAGTATTCACATCCATTATGAAATATTCTTGTTCAAATCCAAACCAAAAATCTTCATCATCATCATCAATTGTCGCCCTAGCATTAGAAGAATGAGGAGTAGAATTGGGATTCAATACCTCATTCATAACCAAAAATCCATTTAGCCTAATTGGATCAGGATAAATGGCGATTGGCTTCAATAAACAATCTGAAGATTTTCCTTTGGCCTGTTTTGTTGAACTGCCATCGAAACTCCAAATAGGACAATCTTCCAGTTTACCACTAAAATTATTCACAACCATAGTCTTACTCCGCATATTTTGAGTTGGTTTGTGGCCATCTAACCATATATACTCAAGTTTCATCTTAGTTTCCATATTCCAACGCAAAGTACTAAGGTTTATTATTTGTTTGATTGAGGTGTATTTATAAAAAAAACATAACTAAAATATATAAATATTATTAATTAATATACATATGATTACAAATACATGATTTATATGAACAAATGATATTAGAAAATATATTACTGCTAATTCGCATGAACGTTCGATAAGTTTATTTTATATTTACTCTCAGTAAAAAAAAATAAAAAAATGACTTCCAGGTGCCTAGTAATGACTATTGAATTATATTTAATTTTAGTAACCTTTTGATTGCAAATGAGGTTAATATTATGAATAAAAATGGTGGACGTGCCGAGATTTGAACTCGGGGCCTCTTCCATGCCAAGGAAGCGCGCTTCCAAGCTGCGCCACACGCCCTGTATGACTGCGTCAGACGGTGCCCATTTAAGGAGAATGTAGTACGAGTTCTATGGAGCGGCGAGTACATGACTAATATACCAAAAAAACCTGAAATGCCAGAAGGTATGATGGAATCAATTAAATTATCACTAAAGAATGAAAAGGCACCTTTCTTAAATTACTTAGAATCACAAGTTAAACTAAAATGGGCTGATAAAGAAGAGTCTCGTTTGGGATATACTAAATTTGAAATTGATCATAATGAGATATTTAGAAGAAAGCGACTGAAAGTGAGTCCAGGGGCAATTACAATAGTACTAAATTCAATTTTACATCGGGATCTAATGCTATACAAACATACTCTTGCTCATGAATTATTACATGCCGCCGGTTTAATCGAACACAATGAAAATCATAAAAAATTAGTAGATAAAATTGCACCCGCCCCTAAATTAAATGATTCGGCTGTCCTTAGAGAATTGAGGCAACAAATTCTTGATAAATTACCTGAACGACAATGGATTTGTGGAGATTGTGGACATACTTGGGAAAGAAGACGAGTAAGTACTCCGCTCAGGTGTCCGAAGTGTGCAAGATCTTTCAAAACGAAATAAATATGGTAACGGCCATGTGTTAGGTTCATGAAAGAGATACCGTCGCGAAAGGCTAAGGGCGATTAGTGTAGTCTGGATATCATGCCGGCCTTCTAAGCCGGCGACACGGGTTCGAATCCTGTATTGCCCACCATAAAAAAATCTTCTTTACACGAATCTATCATATAGGGGCAGTAGGTCGGCGGCCCGAATGAAGCGTGGTTCCCGTGCATGGAAGAAGCGGGGGCAGCAGCGTTGGAAATGGAGAAAGAAGAAACTCCGCCGACGAAAAGCATCAAGAAAACGTGCTAAGCAGTAATTATTTTGGTTATTTTTGAAAAAGTATAATCAAAATAATTACTTAATTACGTCATCTATTGATTAACAAAATGGAGCTTTGGAAGACATGAATTTCATTTTTAGTGAGATTATTAAATTTCTAAATAATAAACTTGTTAATAAATTTAAAATTAAGTTAGGTGCTAAAATTTCACTCATAATCATGATAGCAGTTATATTAATATCAAGTACAAGTAGCCTAATTTCATTATTTGTCGACGAAAATATAAATTCAAAAATAGATGATTTCAGTTCTGAAAAAATCGAAATAATTTGGGAAGATAGTCAATTTATGCCTAGGCATGAAGAATGCATAGATGATTCAAATGGTCAAGATTTACCTGAATATGGGATTGGATACGAGCCGAGTATTTCCATCACAAGTAATGGAAATATGTTCATAACAGCCCACAAGGATCTAAGATGGGGCGGAGAAAGTAACCCATTTTTCCCAGTTTTAGGAGGAGAGCCGGGGCCTTGGTATGCATGTCAAAGTGGGCAACAGACTTCATGGGATTACTGGGCATCTTGGCTTTGGGCCTCTTTTGATAATGGCACAACTTGGGGCCATGGAGATGGTTTTGAACCTACTCCAGGGAACTCATTTACAGCAAATTATATTGCTGGAGGATCAGAATGCTTGGGAGACGAGGGAGACATTTCAGTAGATTCTAAAGATAATGTATACTACTTAGATACAACACTAGAAGATAACTGGTGGCACATATTATCTTCCAATGGTACTGAATATGAGACTGTAACTTGTCAAAGGATGAATACAATGGCTGCAGATGATAGGCCGTGGGTTGCAGCTCAAGGTGAAGGAATCATACATTACTTAGGCAATTCTGGAGTAAGCCCTTTGGAATGTACTGGAGATGTTGGCAGATATTGGTATTACCATTCCGAGGATGCGGGTTTGACATTTTCACAGTGTTATGCAGTTCCTGGCGGATGGAGTACGATAGCTAGCCAAAAGCACGGCCCATACGTATACATTGCTCAAGAAGATGCAGATACCGCATCAGGTAGTGTAATAATTAGAATTAGCGATGACTACGGAAGAGGCACAGGATTGACAGATGGAAGTTGGGCTGATCCAAAAGACGTTGGAGAACGTAAAGGAAATTGCCCCGAAGGATATCCAGTGGTAAATACTAATGAAATTGGTACTGTAGCGGTTGTTTGGTCAGATTGCCCAAACGGTGCAACTGGAGCATGGGAAATGAAGCTTGCACTATCATATGACTATGGGCTAAATTGGACTACTTGGGACATAACTCATATGAATGGT
>Ga0114997_10004753_pt1 | contig 10485 bp, 11 predicted proteins | sample ArcticOcean_MG_C_2_FD_87045 | JGI IMG/M metagenome (GOLD analysis project Ga0114997, IMG submission 87045) | Marine microbial communities from western Arctic Ocean - ArcticOcean_MG_CB4_136 | ecosystem: Environmental > Aquatic > Marine > Oceanic | place: Arctic Ocean: Canada Basin | collected... | reverse complement strand
TGTACAAAAAATTAGTTTAGGTAAAATGAATAAATTTAAAGAGGAAAATGCTTTGTTAACACAAGCCTGGGTTATGGAGCCTAAAAAGAAAGTGCAAGATATTGTAAAAGAACTTAATATTTCTGATTTAAAGATTAATGATTTCTTTAGAATTAAAATAGGTGAATAAATGTTTAATGACAAAACATACAGCCAGAAGATGGACAAAACAATTGAGGTTTTTCAAAAAGAATTAACTTCGTTAAGAACTGGAAGAGCAAATGCCTCAATGCTAGACCTTGTTAAAGTTGATGTTTATGGGCAAGCAATGCCATTAAACCAAGTTTCAAGCATAACAACCCCTGACGCTAGAACAATCAATATCCAAGTTTGGGACCTTAATAATGTTCCACTTGTAGATACCGCTATAAAAAAATCAGAATTAGGTTTAAATCCTCAAATAGATGGTCAGTTAATTAGATTACCTGTCCCAGATTTGAATGAAGAAAGAAGAATGGAAATTAAAAAACTAATTAAATCTATGGGAGAAAAGTGTAAAATTTCAATCAGAAATATTAGAAGAGAAGCTAATGATGATTTAAAAAGTTTAGTTAAAGACAAAGAAATTAGTGAAGATGATGAAAAAATAAATGAAAAAATGGTACAAACATTTACTGATAAACATATTAAAACTATAGATACTAAAGTTGAAACCAAAGAAAAAGAAATAATGACAATATGAACCCAGTTAAACATGTTGCCATCATCATGGATGGAAACGGTAGATGGGGCATTAAACATAAACAATCAAGAAATGCAGGTCATAGAGCTGGTTTAAATACTGTTGATCTAATTATTAATCAATGCATTACCCATAAAATTGAGTTTTTAACGCTTTATACTTTTTCTTCAGAAAATTGGAAAAGACCTAAAAATGAAATCACTTTTTTGTTTAAATTGTTAGAAACCTTTTTAAAAACAAAAATTAATAAAATTATTGAAAAAGACATTAAACTTAAATTTATTGGAGAGTTAAATAATTTACCCATAAAACTTCAGAAATTAATAAAACTATCAGAAAAAATAACTATCAAAAATGAATCATTAAAAGTTAATATTGCATTAAATTATGGTTCGAAAATTGAATTAATTAGTGCAGTTAAAAAAATTAATCAAAAAAAATTAAAAATTAATGAGAAAAATATAGTTAAGAATTTATATTCAAAAGATTTACCAGATCCCGATATACTAATAAGAACAGGTGACACTCACAGGTTAAGCAATTTTTTACTTTGGCAGCTATCTTATACAGAGATATTTTTTGAAAAAAAATTGTGGCCTGATTTTCAAGTTAAGGATTTTAATAAAATTTTAAATAAATTTAAAAATATTAAAAGAAATTTTGGATCAATTTAATGAGTTTAAATCTAAAAAAAAGAACCATAACATCCTTATTTCTTATTTCTCTCTTAATCGGGATGTTTTTTTACTCATATATAATGATTGTCTCTTTAATTATTATAGTAATAATTTCGTGGATTGAGTTTTATGCTTTAATATCCAAAATTATAAAAAAAAATCTTTTAAAAGATAAATTCATGAGATTTATTTATAAAACATTTTCTTTATTATATCTATCAGGAATAGTTTATTTAATTTTTGCTATAGAGTCCGAATATACCAATCTTAAAATTTATCTTTTATACTCAGTTTTGGTTGCAATAATGTCTGATATAGGTGGGCTGGTTTTTGGTAAAATATTCAAAGGTAAAAAACTTACTAAAATTAGTCCTAATAAAACAATCTCTGGATCTATTGGTTCATTTATCTTCCCAATGATGTTGTTTCCTTTTTTTTATAAAAGTCAAATTGATCATGATTTACTTAGCGTAATTATAATAACAATTATTATATCCTTAACTTCACAATTGGGAGATTTGTTTATTTCATTTCTAAAGCGTAAAGCAAAAGTGAAAGACACTAGTGATTTGCTACCAGGTCATGGAGGTATTTTAGACAGAATAGACGGAATAATTTTTGCAATTCCACTTGGGATATATTTGTTTATAGTTACATAGTATGAAGAAAATTGCAATTTTTGGATCAACAGGATCTATTGGCTTATCGTTATTAAAAATTATTAATGATGATAAAAAAAAGTTTAAAATTGAATTGCTTACAGCAAATAAAAATTATAAGAAATTAATAATACAAGCTAAATTTTTTGATGTTAGAAATATAATTATTACCGATTATAATTCATTTTTAATTGCAACAAAAATATTAAAAAATACCAAAGTTAAAGTTTTTAAAAATTTTGATTCATTAAATAAAATTTTTGATATAAATAAAAAAATTGATTATTCAATGTGTGCAATTTCAGGCTTTCAAGGATTAAAACCTACTCTTGATATTATTAAATTTACAAAAATAATTGCAATTGCAAACAAAGAATCCATTATTTGTGGATGGAATTTGATTAAAAAAGATTTAAGGAAGTATAAAACATATTTTATACCAGTAGATTCTGAGCATTTTTCTATTTGGTCACTACTAGATAGTAATAAAAAAAATAATTTTGAAAAAATTTATATAACAGCTTCCGGTGGTCCTTTTAGAATATTACCTTTAAAAAAATTTAAGAATATTTCTATTAAAGATGCGTTAAAACATCCTAATTGGTCAATGGGAAAAAAAATTACGATTGATTCTGCTACTATGATGAATAAGGTTTTTGAAATTATTGAAGCAAAAAAAATATTTGATTTGGAATATAACCAACTTGAAATATTAATTCATCCAAAGTCATACTTGCATGCGATAGTGAAGTTCAATAATGGTTTGGCAAAACTTTTAGTTCATGATACCAATATGATAATTCCAATATTCAATTCTATCTATCTTAATACTGGTAAAAAGCTTAGATCCAAAAATATTGACATAGAGGCTTTAAATAATTTAAACCTTAAAAAAATTGATAATATCAGATTTCCAGTAGTCAAAATTCTTAATAATTTGAGTAAAAGTGATTCGCTATTTGAGACCATAATCGTCAGTGCAAATGATAAATTAGTGAAGCTTTTTTTAAATAATAAGATTAAATTTACTGATATATCAAATATATTGTTAAAAATTTCTAACATTACTGAATTTAATAAATTTAAATCAATAAAACCAAAAAATATTGATGAAATTAACAATTTAGCTGATTATGTAAGTTTAAAAATTGACTCCATGAGTGTATAAACTTCAGCATGTCTAAAATTTTCCTTCAATTTATTGTTTTTTATATTTTCTTAAATTTTGCTTCTTATTCTGAAAATTATGAAAATATTATTATTAATGGTAATGAAAGAATTTCGAATGAAACAATACTAGTTTTCTCGGAGATCTCTGATGAAAAATTTTTAGATGAAAATTCAATAAATGAAATTTTAAAAAGATTATATGAATCTGGCTTTTTTAAAGATGTTAGTGTTAAGGTTGATAATAATACTTTAATAATTGATGTACTTGAAAACCCAATAATTCAAACAGTAAACATTGAGGGGATAAAAAGAAAAAAGACAGTAAAGTCTTTATATGAAATTTTGTATTTAAAAAATAGGTCTTCCTATAATTTATCTTTAGTTAAAAAAGATGAAAATGCCATATTAAATTACCTTAAAAATGAAGGGTATTATTTTGCAAATATAGAATCGTCTTATCAAGATCTAGGAGATAATAAGATTGATTTTTTTTATAAAATAGAACCTGGTGTAAAAGCTAAAATTTCTAAAATTTCATTCGTTGGAGAAAAAAGATTTAAAGATAGTACCTTAAAAAGTGCAATTATCAGTGAAGAATATAAATTCTGGAAAATTATTTCTGGTAAAAAATATTTGAACGAAAACTTAATAAATTATGACAAAAGACTATTAAATAATTTTTATAAGAATAAAGGCTATTTTAATGTAATAATTAACTCTTCATTTGCTAATTACCTTGGTAATAACGAATTTGAAATAGTTTATAATATTTCATCAGGTGAAAAATTTTACTTTAATGAATTTAATCTTAATTTACCGATTGATTATGATCGTGTTAATTTTAAGAATCTAGATAAAATTTTTAACAAACTTAAAGGAAAAAACTATTCCATAAATTCTATTAATAAGATTTTAAAAGAAATTGATAAAATTGTTTTAAATGAACAGTTTGAGTTTTTAAACTCCTCTGTAACTGAGCAAATACAAGATAATTTAATTAATCTTACGTTTGATATGGGTGAGTCTGAAAAATTTTATGTGGAAAAAATTAATATATTTGGAAATAATATAACACGTGAGGAGGTAATTCGAAATAATTTATCTATTGATGAGGGTGATGCGTTTAATGAATTACTTCAAAAAAAAACTTTAAATAACATAAAGTCTCTAAACTTTTTTAGCCAAGTTGAGTCAGAAGTCATTAATACCATTGAAGGAAATAAAAAAATAATTAATATTACCGTTGAAGAGAAACCAACAGGTGAAATTATGGCTGGTGCTGGAGTTGGTACTGATGGTGGGACTATTATTTTTGGTGTATCTGAAAATAATTTTCTTGGAAGAGGTATTGAATTTTCTTCAGATGTAACGCTTTCTGCAGATGCATTAAAGGGATTGATTTCATTAAATAATCCTAATTATAAAGGATCTAATAGAACTTTAAATGCTTCAATTGAAAGCACAATCACTGATCGTTTAGTAAATTATGGATACAAATCAAATAAAACTGGATTTTCAGTTGCAAGTGATTTTGAATTTTATGATGATTTATTTTGGAAAACTGGAATCTCTTCCTATGTTGAAAAGCTTGATACTAACTCTACTGCCTCTGCAAATATGAAAAAGCAAGAAGGTTCTTATTTTGATACTCTTTTTAATCAAACCTTTAGATATGATAAGAGAAATCAAAAATTTAAAACAACAAGTGGATTTATTAGCAGATTCTCTCAAAATATCCCAATAATAAGTGAAAGCTATACATTAACTAATGCATATAATTATAAAATTTATAATGAGTGGTTAGATGAAAATATTTTTTCTTTTGGATTGTATGCTAAAGCCTCCAATTCATTGACTGGGAAGAATATACGGCTTTCTGATCGATTACATATACCAGCTAGTAAACTAAGGGGCTTTGAATCAGGAAAAGTTGGTCCAAAAGATGGAACTGATTTTATTGGTGGAAATTATATTACGTCTATTAATGCAGCAACCACTCTTCCTCAAATATTACCAAATTTACAAAATACAAATTTTTCTTTGTTTTTTGATGCAGCAAACATCTGGGGGGTGGATTATAGCTCAAGTTTAGATGACGAAAGTAAACTTCGATCGTCAATTGGAATAGCTGTAGATTTTTTTACGCCAATCGGTCCTTTAAATTTCTCTTTAACTGAACCAATTACCAAGGGTAAAAATGACATAACTGAGTCGTTCAGATTTAATTTAGGTACAACTTTTTAATGAAATTTTTTTTATCAATTTTTACTATATTTTTACTCTATGCAATCTCTGCTAATTCAGAACAAAACTTAGCCTTTATTGACATGGATAGAATTATTTTAACATCTATCCCTGGCTCCTCCCTGTCAAAACAATTAGATTTTATTAATAATAAAAATTTAACTTTTTTAAAAAAAGAAGGAAAAAAATTTAAAGAGAAAGAGAAAAAAGTTATTTCCCAAAAAAATATACTTTCTGAAACTGATTTCGAAATAAAGGTCAATGAATTAAAATCACAAATTAAAATCTATAATCAAAATAGAAATAAAATGATTTCTGACTTTAATAAATCAAAAGTTGATAACACCAATAAACTTTTAAAGCTAATCAATCCAATTATTGTAGAATTTGCAAGTAATAACAAGATATCTATTATCTTGCAAAAAAAGAATTTAGTTATGGGTGCTACAGACCAAGATATTACTGATGAAATTATTAAAATAATAAATTCTAAAGTTGAGAAATTCAATATAAAATAAATGACACAAGACACACTTAATAAAAAACAAATAACAGGTTTACTCCCTCATAGAGAACCAATGCTTTTGATAGATGGGCTATATGATATTAAAAAATTATCTTCTGCAACAGCAATTGTTTATGTTAAAAAAAATAGTTTTTTTGTACAAGGCCATTTTCCTGATAATCCAGTTATGCCTGGAGTTTTGATAGTTGAAGCCTTTGGTCAGGCTGCAGCAGCCCTAACAGCTCATGGTCTAGATAAAGAAACTTATGAAAATAAATTAGTTTTTTTAATGGGTATAGAAAAAGCTAGATTTAGAAATCCTGTTATACCTGATTGTAAATTAGAATTAAAAATTCAAGCTATTAGAACTCATGGTAGAGTTTGGAAATACAAAGGAGATGCCCTTGTTGATGGAAAAAAAATGGCTGATGCCCAATGGTCAGCCACAATTGTAGACAAGAAATAATTAGCAACAATTCTTGATAATTAATAACTCTTATTTTTGATAAAATAGAAATAATGAATAATCCTTTTTTCAAAAATCATGGTCCCTTTACTTTGTTAGATTTATTAAAGAATAATTTTGATATTAATTGTTCACTAAACAACAGTCTAAAAAACGAAAACTTAATAGAAGATATTAAGAATTTAGATGATGCAACAACAACTGATATAACTTTTTTTCATTCTATTAAATATAAAGATTTAGCTCAAAAAACAAAAGCTATTGCCTGCATTACCAAAAAAGAATTTTTACAATTTTTACCAAAAGATTGTATTAAAATAACTAGTGACAATGTTTTGTTTCAAACAGCTTTAGTCACTGCAAAATTTTATCCAGACTCGATCGTTGATGATAATAATATAGATCTAGAATCTATAGATAATAAATTTAAGAATATTATTAGTGGTAAAAATACATATATAGGTAAAAATGTTTCAATAGGTGAGGGAACTAAAATTGGTTATAATTCAATAATTGAAAATAATGTTTTAATTGGAAAAGATTGTTTTATTGGATCTAATGTTGTTATTAGAAATTCTATTATAGAGGATGATGTCCATATACTAGATGGTGCTATTATTGGAAAAAAAGGTTTTGGTTTTATTCCAAATGTTAAGAAAAATTTTAGATACCCACACGTTGGTTATGTATATTTAAAAAAAAATTGTGAAGTTGGTTGTGGATCAACAATTGATAGAGGTTCTCTTTCGATTACAATAATTGGTGAAAATACATACTTAGACAATCAGGTCCATATAGCTCACAATGTCAAAATAGGAAATAATTGTATAATATCTGGTCAAGTTGGAATTGCAGGTAGTACAACTTTAGGTAACAATGTTGTCATTGGAGGCCAAGCTGGTATCTCTGGTCACTTAAAAATTGGAAACAATGTTCAAATTGGAGGTGGTAGTGGTGTTATTAAGGATATTGGAAATAACTCAAAAGTAATGGGCTATCCTTCTAAAGATTTCAAAAAATTTATAAGAGAGAATAGATAATTGATTCATAAAACTGCAATTATAGATTCTAAAGCTGAAATATCAGATGATGTTAATATTGGTGCATATACCGTTATAGGTCCAAACGTTAAAATAGGCGAAGGTTCAATTATACATGCCCAAGTTAATATCAGTGGAAATACAACACTAGGAAAAAAAACAGTTATTTACCCATTTGCTTCAATTGGTAATGATCCTCAAGATTTAAAATACAACGGTGAAGAAACAAGACTTATCATAGGTAATAATAATAAAATTAGGGAATATGTAACTATTAACCCAGGCACGAAAGGTGGAGGTGGAAAAACTATAATTGGTGACAATTGTTTATTTATGGTTTCATCTCATGTGGCTCATGATTGCATGGTAGGTAATAATGTTATATTCGCAAATAACGTTGCATTAGGTGGACATGCTCAAATTAATGATCATGTTGTAATAGGAGGAAATTCAGCAATTCAGCAATTTACCAGAATTGGTAAAATGGCAATGATTGGTGGCATGTGTGGCGTTGTTAAAGATGTCATACCTTATGGAATGGCTTTTGGTAATAGATGTGAACTACAAGGGTTAAATTTAATTGGCTTAAGAAGAAAAGATATAACTAATAAAGAAATTTTATCTCTATCGGAGGCATATAAAGAAATATTTAAAACTGAAAATTTATCAGAAAATTTGTCAAATCTGGACATAAAATTCAATGAAAATTTTTTAGTTAAAGAAGTAATTGATTTTATCAATCAAGATAAAAAGAGAGCTATTTGTACACCGCACTCGAAGTAAATATAATAATAGAATGATTTGCTTAATATTAGGAGATACTAATTTTCCCAAAAGAGTTTTAGAAAATTTTAAAAAAGAAAAATTAGAATATTTCATAATAGATTTATCTAAAAGAAATATATTCAAAAAAAATAAAGATTCATTTAAAATAAATGTTGGTCAATTTGGAAAAATGATCAAATTAATGAAAATTAAAAAATGTAAAAAAGTTCTATTTGCAGGGAAGATCGCTAAACCAAATTTTTCATCAATAAGAATGGATATTAAAGGTTTTTTTTATTTACCCGAAATTATCAAAGCAGCTAAGATAGGTGACGCTGCTATTATTAAAATAATTATTGATATTTTAAAAAAAGAAAAAATCAATGTTATTAGTTCAATTACATTTAATCCAGAACTTTCATTGAAAAAAGGTAATTACACAAAAGTTAAACCAAATCTAAAAGACAAAAAAGATATTAAAAAGGGAATAGATTATCTTAATAAAATTAACGCTTATAATTATACTCAGGGTCTAGTGGTAAGAAATGAATTTATTATAAAAGTAGAAAATAATAGTGGTACAAAAAAAATGATCCGATCAATCAAATCAACATTAAAAAATTCTGGAATACTAATTAAACTCCCCAAGAAAAAACAAGATTTACGAATAGATCTACCGACAATAGGATTAGATACTTTTAAAGATTGTAAAAAAGCAGGACTAAAAGGGATTGTTATGAAGCATAAACACAATATTGTTCTGGAAAAAGAAGCGTGCATAAAATTTGCAAACATAAATAAAATTTTTATTAATATAATATGAAAAAAATCTTCATAGTTACAGGTGAACCATCAGGTGACAAATTAGCTTCAATAGTTGTCTCAAAACTTAAAATAAAAAACCCTGATATTAAATATTTATCAGTTGGTGGATCACATCTTAAAAAACTAAGAATAGACTCTATATTCGATCTTAAAGATATTACATATCTTGGTTTTACAAATGTATTGCTTAATATTTTTAAGATCAAGAATAAGATTAATAAAACTGTTGATGAAATTATTAAATTCGATCCTGATATTTTATTCAGTGTAGATAGCCCAGATTTTACATTAAGGGTTGCTGAAAAAGTTAAAAAAATTAATAAGAATATTAAAACAATTCATTATGTTGCTCCTCAGGTCTGGATTTGGAGAAAAAATAGAGTTAAAAAAATCAAAAAGTTCATTGATCATATGCTTTTATTATTTAATTTTGAAAAAAAATATTTTGATGAAGAGAATATTAAAAATAGTTTTGTTGGTCATCCCTTAATTGAAAAACAAGATAATATAAAAACAACATTAGATAATTTAATTTCTAAAGATAGAAAAATTATATCTCTGTTTCCAGGTAGCAGAAAATCAGAAACAAATGTTCTTTTGCCAATTTTAATAGATTTTATTAAATTAATGAATGAAAAGAATCTTGATCATTCATTTGTTTTTCATGCAACTGATGAAAATAAAGAATTTATAATTAATAAAATAAAAAATACTGATTTAGACAATATAGATGTTGTTTCAGATGAAAATATAAAAGATCAAGTTTTATCGAGTTCAATTTTTGCAGTCTCTAAATCTGGAACAATTTCACTTCAAATTTCTAGTGCCAATATTCCCTCAATAATTATTTACAAGTTAAGTTTTATAAATTTTATGTTATTTAAATTTTTGGTTAATGTTAAGTTTGCAAATATTATTAATATTATTAATGATAAAGAAGTAATTCCAGAATTATTACAAGAAGAATGTAATGCAGATGAAATATATAAAACAGTTACATATTTTCTTAAAAATCCTGAATTAATTACAAAACAATTAATTGATTGTGAAAAAACTTTAGAAGGAATTAAATCAAAATCTTCTTCATCAAGTGAAGCAGCTCTAATATTAAATAATTATCTTATTTCCTAATCTTCGTTCTACTTCTTCTTTACCTAAGGAGATTATTATATCATATAAACCAGGTCCAAATTTTGATCCCGTTAAAGCAATTCTCAATGGTTGACCCACACCCTTAAAATTAGTTTCATATTTTTTTATTAAATCATTAATTATTGGCTCTAGTGTTTCTTTATCTAATGTATTTATTGAAATTAGATTTTTTTTAAACTCTTTAATAATACTTTTTCCTTTATCATTAATCAGTTCTAAATCTTTATCTTCAAATTTTACATCATCAAAAATTATATATTT
>Ga0114997_10004747_pt1 | contig 10490 bp, 10 predicted proteins | sample ArcticOcean_MG_C_2_FD_87045 | JGI IMG/M metagenome (GOLD analysis project Ga0114997, IMG submission 87045) | Marine microbial communities from western Arctic Ocean - ArcticOcean_MG_CB4_136 | ecosystem: Environmental > Aquatic > Marine > Oceanic | place: Arctic Ocean: Canada Basin | collected... | reverse complement strand
GCTCTCATCTATTTTTATGAATAATATAGGGTTAGTGCAATAATTAGCTACAAGCTCTAAAACTTTTCCAAGTTTTTTTTCTATACTATATTTTTTAAAAGATTGGATTTTTGCTAATGGATACTTCAATTTTGATGAAACAATATGTAAAGAAATTTTCCCTTTATGTTTTAATTTATCTTTGTCATCAAAAATTGACACGGTGGTTATTATATTTGGTGATGGGATACCAGAATATTTTACTAAATAATCTCTAGAAATATTTTCAGTTTCTATATTTAATTTTTGGATCTTTATTTTATTACTAAATTTAGTATTATATTTTATTGAATTGTATATAGAAATCCCAGAGAAATAAGAGTTGTTTAAATAGTTCTTCCAATCATTATTTGATGAAACCCAAATAATAGTAGATATTATTCCAACGCAAAGAGAAAAAAATGCTAATAATGCAGTTTGATTACTAAGTGAATTAAAGTTAGATAATTTATTCATTTTTTATAACAACTTCAGTAGAAAAAATATAACCTATCCCGCGTTCTGTTTTAATTAACATAGGGTTTTTAGTGTCATTCTCAATTTTAGATCTTAGTCTTCCGACTAAAACGTCTATGGCTCTACTTTCTGCATGATCTAGTATTAGATCTTGAACTCTTGTATAATCAATAGCGTTTGCAATTTCTTCTCTTGTTAGAGCTATATGAGCATTTGCAAGAAATACTTTTAAAATTTTAGTTTCCTTCTTTGACAATAAAATTTGAAACCCACTTGGAGAAATGATGATGTCTTTTTTTCCATTATACTCCCAGTTGTCAAAAAAATAACTATTAGTGTTTCTTCTATACTCAAGAGAAGCAACTTTAATGCCTCTTTTCAGAACAGCTTTAATGCGTGCTAGTAATATTTGAGGATTAAAAGGTTTAGCGATATAATCATCTGCACCAACCTCATAACCAGACAAACGATCTTGATCAGCAGATAAAGCTGAAACCATTATAATTGGAATATTATATTCAATTCTTATCTGTTTACATAATGTAATACCACTCTCATCTTCTAGCATTACGTCCAGCAAAATTAAATCAATTCTATGTAATGTTAGCGTTTGTTTAAGTTCGTTTGAGTTTTTTGCAACAGAAGCCATAAAACCATTTTTTTGCAAAAAAGTTGCCATCATTTCTTGCATTTCAAGATCATTTTCAACAATTAAAATTCTATGAATTGTCATGTTGTTTTTAATTCCATTTAAAAATTTTATAAAAATAAAACTATTTGGTAACCCAATGTAACAAATCACAAGAAAATGTTAAGCATTATTGGATATATTAGAATTTCCGTCTTTTAAATGTTTAAAGAACAAAATAGGATATTATTTTTAATAATCCAAATGGGGGAAAATTTATGTTTAAAAAAATAGCGGTTGCAGTTGTAGCAACTACATTAACTTTATCGTCTACATTATCATATGCTGGACCAAAAGCTGAGGTTTTACATTGGTGGACATCGGGTGGAGAAGCTAAATCTGTAGCTGTTCTTCAGAAGGAATTTTCTGAAAACGGCGGGGCTTGGACAGATATGCCTGTTGCAGGTGGAGGTGGTGATGCAGCTATGACTGCCTTAAGAGCAAGAGTTTTATCAGGTAATGCTCCTGCAGCAGTTCAGTTAAAAGGACCATCTATACAGGAATGGTATGAAGAAGGTGCTTTAGCTGATATAAGTGACGTTGCAGAACAAAACAATTGGTCTAAAGTATTGCCAGCCTCTATTGCAGCTCATATGAAATGTGAAGGTAAATGGTGTGCAGCTCCAGTGAACGTTCATCGTATTGATTGGATTTGGGCAAATGCATCAGTATTATCTTCTAATGGTTTTGGTATGCCAAAAACATGGGATGAGTTTAATGCTACTGCAAAAGCTCTTCAGGCTAAAGGAATAATTCCATTAGCTCATGGTGGGCAAGCTTGGCAAGATGCAACAGTTTTTGAAACTGTCGCCTTAGGTATTGGTGGAGCTAATTTTTTTCATGATGCTTTTGTAAAGTTAGATAAGAAAGCTTTACAATCAAACACAATGTTAAAAGTTTTTGATCAAATGAGAATTATGCGTGGGTTTGTTGATAAAAACTTTTCAGGAAGAGATTGGAACTTAGCTACTGCAATGGTAATGAATGGTGAAGCTGCTTTTCAAATTATGGGTGATTGGGCTAAAGGAGAGTTCTTAGCTGCTGGTAAAGTGCCAGGAAAAGACTTTTTATGTGCATCTACTCCGGGAGAAGGGTTTTTATATAACGTAGACAGCTTTGCTATGTTTAAGGTTAAAGGTTCTGACAGGAAAGATGGACAAAAATTACTTGCAAAATTAATTGTAGGGAAAAATTTTCAGAAGGTTTTCAATCTTAATAAAGGTTCAATTCCTGCAAGAACAGATGTTAGTCTTAATGAGTTTGATCACTGTGCTCATGTATCTGCAGCAGATATGAATGCAAGTTCTGTTGGAGGTACTTTGTTGCCAAGTTATGCTCACGGCATGGCTTTAAGAGGTGCACAAGCTGGAGCTATTACTGACACTGTGACTGCTCATTTTAATTCTAAAATGTCTTCAAAAGACGCTGTTAAAATGCTTGTTAAAGCTATTGATAACAGCAAATAAATATGACTTAAATAACTGTTTCCATTTTAAAATGGAAACAGTTTTTAGAGGAAATTTTTATGCCAACATGGTTAGAAAAAAATCTGCCTAAAATTGTTTTAGCACCATCTTTCTTAGCAATTATTTTGTTTGTATATGGCTTTATTGCATGGACAGCTTGGATATCATTTACACGTTCTAGGCTAATGCCAAAATATGATATTGTAGGTTCTATTCAGTATGAAAGATTATTTGATTCCCCTAGATGGGAAGTTGCTATTAATAATTTATTTATTTTTGGTTTTTTATTCATTCTAATATCCATGCTTTTAGGATTGATTATTGCTATTTTTTTAGATCAGAAAATCCGTATTGAAGGTGCACTAAGAACTATTTATTTATATCCAATGGCATTGTCGATGATTGTTACTGGAACAGCTTGGAAATGGATTTTAAACCCTGGTTTAGGACTGGAATCAGTTGTTAAAAGTTGGGGATTTAATAACTTTACATTTGACTGGATTATAAATCCAGAATTTGCAATCTATACAGTTGTTATTGCTGGAGTTTGGCAAGCCTCTGGTTTTGTTATGGCGCTTTTTCTAGCAGGACTAAGATCTGTGGATCAAGAAATTATTAAAGCTGCACAAGTAGATGGTGTACCAACATTCAAAATTTATACAGCTATAATTATTCCTTCTATGGCTTCTATTTTTCTTTCTGCATTTATCGTTCTTGCACATTTAGCAATAAAAAGCTTTGATCTAGTTATTGCTTTGACTGGCGGTGGGCCAGGATACTCAACTGATCTTCCAGCCACATACATGTACACCATGGCTTTTTCTCGAGGAGATATAGGTCAGGCAGCTAGTTCAGCTATAATAATGATGTTAGTTGTTTTTGCAGTAGTTGTTCCTTATTTATACTCAGAATTAAGGAATAAAAATGATAAATAATTTTAATTATAAATATAAACAATTATTAGTTAATAATAGAAATTACACTAATTTAATTTTAAGATTTTTTTTATATTTTCTATTAACAATCTTTGTTGTTTTTTATCTTCTTCCTCTATTTGTAATGATAACTACCTCTTTAAAAAGTTTGGAAGAAATAAGAACCGGAAGTTTAGTAGCTTTACCAAGAAATATTACATTTGAAGCTTGGGGGACTGCTTGGTCTTCTGCTTGTGCTGGAATACAATGTAAGGGTTTGAAGCCATATTTTTGGAATTCAATATTTATAGCAATTCCAGCTGTTTTTATTTCTACTTTAATAGGAGCTTTAAATGGTTATGTTATAGCTCAATGGAAATTCAAAGGTGCTAATATAATTTTTGCTCTAATGCTTTTTGGCTGTTTTATTCCATTTCAAGTGGTTTTACTGCCTATGGCTAGAGTTCTAGGGTTATTGGAATTAGCAGGGAGTATAGCTGGATTAGTTTTTGTGCACGTAATTTATGGAATAGGTTTTACAACACTTTTTTTTAGAAACTATTATGTAAATATTCCCCATGAGTTAGTTAAAGCTGCAAAAATGGATGGAGCAAATTTCTTTAGAATTTTTTGGTCAATTTTTATACCACTATCTTTGCCTATTATTGTAGTAACTATTATTTGGCAATTTACACAAATATGGAATGATTTCTTGTTTGGTGTTTCTTTTAGTGAGGCTGGAACACAACCTATAACCGTTGCTCTTAATAATATAGTTAATTCAACAACTGGGGTTAAGGAGTATAACGTTGATATGGCAGCCGCTATTATAGCGGCTATGCCAACTTTAATAGTTTATGTATTAGCTGGGAAGTATTTTATACGTGGTTTAACTGCAGGATCTGTAAAGGGATAATTTAATGTCATCTATTTTAAAAATTAAAGATCTAAATAAAAAATTTGGAATGATATCTGTTTTAAATAATATTAATATTGATATTGAAAAAGGAGATTTTTTAGTATTAGTAGGACCCTCAGGTTGTGGAAAATCAACGTTACTAAATTGTATTGCTGGTTTAGAGAACATTAATTCAGGCGATATTTTTATTAATAATAAAAATATGTCTGATGTAGCGCCAAAGGATAGGGATATAGCGATGGTTTTTCAATCATATGCACTTTATCCAACCATGACAGTTGAAAAGAATATAACTTTTGGAATGAAGGTAAGAGGAATTGATGATAATACCCAAAAAGTAAAACTTCACGAGGTAGCAAAACAATTACAAATAGAAAATCTTCTTAAAAGAAAACCTAGTCAATTGTCGGGTGGGCAAAGACAAAGAGTTGCAATGGGAAGAGCGTTAGTAAGAAACCCTAAATTATTTTTATTTGATGAGCCTTTATCAAACTTGGATGCAAAGTTAAGAGTGGAGATGCGGACTGAAATAAAAAGACTTCATTATGATCTAGGTGCATCAATGGTTTATGTTACACATGATCAAATAGAAGCAATGACCCTTGCAACTAAAATAGTGGTAATGAAAGATGGGTTTATTCAACAAATTGGAACGCCAGCTGACATATATAATCATCCCGAAAATATTTTTGTTGCTGATTTTATGGGTTCTCCTGCAATGAATCTTATTAATGCAACAACGGTTAAAGAAAAAGGCTATTTTAAAATTAATATTCAAAAACCAGATGGTTCTTTAGCATCATTACTTGAAAAGAATAAGAAAGAATTACCTAAAAATATAATTATAGGAATTAGACCTGAAAATATAACGGAAAAAAGTCTAAAAAATAATCAAAAAGTACAATCAATTGCTTCTATAGTTGACATAATAGAACCTGCAGGATCAGATACTTACGTAGTAACCAAATTAGGTAATAAAGAAGTAACGGCTCGTTTTCATTCTGAAACAAAAGTTAAAATTGGATCTTTAGTTGATTTTTCCATTGATTTAACAAAATCTTCATATTTTGATCCTATATCAGGTCAAAGAATAAAATGATTATTTTGAAAGTTTAACTTTATGAGACGTTCTGAAATAAACCAAATAATAATTGAATCTATTGATTTTATAGAATCTTTTGGTTTTTTTCTTCCTCCTTTCGCATATAATAAACTAGGAAAAATGATTTTAGAAAAAGAGAGTTATACTAATATTATTAATTGTAAATTGGGTTGGGACATTACTGATTATGGCAAAAAATCTTTTAGAGATATTGGTTTATGTTTATTTACAATCAGAAATGGTAACCTCATAAAATCAGATAATAACATCATTCCATATGCTGAAAAAATAATGATTTCTCGTAAAAATCAAATTTCTCCAATGCATAGGCATATAGTTAAAACTGAAGATATTATTAATAGAGGTGGTGCTAGTCTTGCAATTGAGATGTTTAATTCTAACCCTAGAGGAAATTTGGATTTCAACAAACAAGTAAGCTTATTGATAAATTCGCAGCATCATTTTTTAAAGCCAGGTGAAATAATTAAAATAGACCCAGGTGAAAGCGTCACATTATTTCCAGGAAATTGGCATAAATTTTGGGGGGATGGTGGAGATGTATTAATTGGTGAAGTTTCTTCAATAAATGATGATAATAATGATAATATTTTTTATGAAAAAATTTTAAGGTTTTCAGAAGTAGAAGAAGATGAAGATCCTATCCATTTACTGGTATCAGATTATAAAAAATATATAATATAATAGATGTAGAAAAATGAAAAATAATATACCCGAAGCAGCTCACGTAATTCCTAGCGACTTTATTATAATAGGTGGTGCAGGTGATCTGTCTATCAGAAAAATAATGCCTGCATTATTTTGGCGTTTTTTAGATAATCAAATCAACAACAAATCAAGTATAATAATATGTGTACATAATATTCTTAACATAGAGGATCTTAAATCTAAGTTAAAACCTCATTGTAAAGAGGCAATAGAAAAAGAAATTGAAAATAAAGAAAAATGGTCTAGTTTTATTAATTTGATAAGTATTGTGGTTCTTGATGTTGTTACTGGATTAGGAGCAGATAATTTATCTGCAATCTTAAAAGATAGAAATGATATTGATAGACCATGTATATTTTACTTTGCAATATCTTCAAGCTTATTTGGAAATACTTGCAATTTGATCAAAAACGCAGGACTTAACTTTCCACAAAGTAGACTTGTTGTAGAAAAGCCAATAGGTCACAACAAATTATCTGCCATAGAAATTAATAATAAATTATCTGAGTTCTTTGAAGAACATCAAATTTATAGAATTGATCATTACCTAGGTAAAGAAACAGTACAAAACCTTATGGCTCTTAGATTTGCTAACACTTTTTTTGAAAATCAATGGGACAATAAAAATATAGATAATGTTCAAATTACAGTTGCTGAAACTATTGGGGTAGCAGATAGAATTTTATACTACAATGAATATGGCGCTATAAGAGATATGCTACAGAATCATTTGCTTCAATTAATTTGTTTAGTGGCTATGGAACCACCTTCATATTTTGATGCAGACCAAGTTAGAGATGAAAAATTAAGGGTTTTAAAAGCTTTAAGGCCACTGAATGCAAATGAAATGCAAATAGGGCAATATCAAGGTTATGAGAACGAACTTGGGAAAGTGTCTAATACAGAAACTTTTGTATCATTGAAAGTTTCTATTGATAATTGGCGTTGGGCAGGGGTACCTTTTTATATAAGAACAGGAAAGAAGATGGCCACTCGAGCTAGTGAAATCATTGTAACTTTTAAAAAGAAGCCACATGATATTTTTTCAAAGTTAAAAGAGGATAAAGAAGAAGATGCTCCTAATAGGCTTATTATAAGAGTACAGCCACAAGAAGGTTTGAAATTAAAGTTAACATCTAAAGCTCCTGGTCCAGGTGGGATGAGATTTTTTCCATCCGAACTCAACTTATCTTTTGGAGACACATTTTCTGAGAGATTGCCGGATGCTTATGAACGCTTATTAATGGACGTAGCAAGAGGGAATCAAACACTTTTCATGAGATTGGATGAAGTTTTAGCTGCTTGGGATTATATTGATCCTATTGTTGATAAAGCTAAAAAAACTCCACCACAATTATACAGAGCAGGGACAATGGGACCAGAAGATAAGATTTTATTATCTAATGGCCATCTATGGATTGACCCTAAAGATGATAAAAAATGAGTGTTGCTCAATTAATTGCTGAAAAATTAAATTATGCTGTTGAAACAAAAGGGTTTGCAAGCTTTGTCGTGTCAGGTGGAAGTAGTCCTTTAAAAATATTTGAAGAGCTTTCAAATATTGATATTCTTTGGTCTAAGATACAAATCACACTGGTGGATGATAGACTAGTTGATACAAATAACATCTATAGTAATGAAAAACTAATTAACGATTATTTATTAATAAATAAAGCTAAGTTAGCCCAATTTATTCCTTTAACTGAAAAAATAATAACAAAAAATATTATTAAAACACCTTTTGATATTAATTTACTTGGTATGGGTGTAGACGGTCATTTTGCATCGTTATTTCCAGATATGATAAATGATTTCAATGCTTTTGACTTAAAGGCTAAACCATATATTTTTAAAATTTCTTCACATGGAGATCCTTTTTTACCAAGGATAACGATGAATTTATCTCTAATTTTAAAAAGTGAATTTATAATTTTATTAGTAAAAGGATCAAAGAAAGAGAGTATTCTTGATATCTCATTAAATGATAAGTCTTTTCCAATACATTATCTTTTGAAAAACAGAGTTTCTAATTTTTATATAGAGAGAATAAATGACTAAATTAAATAGTAAAATTGTTGAAATTACAGATAGAATAATTAATAGGAGTAAAGATACAAGGCAGAATTATTTAGAAAATATTATAGCTATGGAAGAAAATTCTGACACTGATAGAAGCTCTATATCTTGCTCAAATATGGCTCATGCAGCAGCAACTTCAGCAGAAGATCAAGATTCTGTGTTGATGAATTCAAAACCTAATATTGGTATTGTATCATCTTATAATGATATGCTTTCTGCTCATAAACCTTTTGAAAACTTTCCTAAAATAATCAAAGCAGCTGCCAGACAGTTTGGAGGCACTGCGCAAATGGCTGGTTCTGTTCCAGCTATGTGTGATGGAGTTACTCAAGGTAGACCAGGAATGGAACTCTCGTTAATGTCAAGAGATGTAATAGCAATGTCTACTGCTATAGCTCTTAGTCATGGTGTATTTGATGCAGCTTTATGTTTAGGTGTTTGTGATAAAATTGTTCCTGGCCTTTTTATAGGAGCTTTATCATTTGGGCATTTACCAGTAATTTTTGTCCCAGCCGGGCCAATGAGCACTGGGCTTCCAAATGAAGAAAAAAATCAGGTTAGAAAAGCTTTTGCAAGAGGTGAAGCTACTAGAGATGAATTATTAAAAGCTGAAATTTCTGCGTATCATGGAGAAGGTACTTGTACTTTTTATGGTACGGCTAATTCTAATCAAATGCTGATGGAGATAATGGGGTTACATATACCCGGAGCTGCATTTGTACACCCCCATTCTGATCTTAGAAATGCATATAATATAGTTGCTACAGAACAAGCTATTTCTATCAGTAGAAAAGGAAATGATATAAGAGCAATAGGTAGAGTTATAGATGAAAGAAGTTTTGTAAATGCTATAATTGGTCTTCACGCGACAGGAGGGTCTACAAATCATACATTACATTTACCTGCAATGGCATCAGCAGCAGGAATTAAATTATTATGGGAAGATTTTGCTGATTTATCGGATGTAATTCCTTTGTTAGCAAAAGTTTATCCAAATGGTAAGGCTGATGTTAATCAATTTCATGCAGCGGGGGGAATGAGTTTTCTTATTGGAGAACTTCTTGATGAGGGACTTTTGGACGGAACTGCAAATACTGTGTGGGGTAAAAATTTATTTGATTATATATCAGAACCTATTTTAAAAGAATCTAAAATAATCTGGAATACTTCTAAATCTCAATCTTTTGATACTAATATTTTAAAACACGTAAAAGATCCTCATCAGAAAAATGGTGGATTAAAAATGCTAGATGGAAATATCGGAAAAGCTGTAATTAAAATATCAGCTGTTAAAAAAGAACATCAAAAAATAAAAGCTCCAGCAATGGTATTTGATAATCAAATTGAAGTTAAGACTGCATATGAAAAGGGACTGCTTAATAGAGATGTAATTATAGTTGTTCGTTATCAAGGTCCCAAAGCTAATGGAATGCCAGAGCTCCATGCTCTTACTCCAATGCTATCTAATATTCAAGATCTAGGTTTTAAAGTTGCATTATTAACAGATGGAAGAATGTCAGGTGCTTCTGGAAAAGTTCCTGCTGCTATTCATGTAACTCCAGAAGCTATTGATAATGGTGTAATTGGAAAAATTAAGAATGGAGATATTATAGAAATTGACGGTGGATTAGGAAAAATGGAACTTAAAGAAGACTTTAATAATAGAAAAATTAATTTTCCCGATCTTAGTAATAACCATATTGGGTTTGGAAGAAATCTTTTTTCGTTATTACGTAAGAATGCTTCAAGCGCTGAAAATGGCGCAGGTTTAAATCTATTTAATACTTTTTAATTCTTAGCTTTGAAAAATTTTAGTTTTAAAGAATCAGAAAATTCTTAATTAATAGTCTTAATCATAGTTGATTTTAAACACCAACCTTTATGATATGAAATTTTACGTTTACTTACTTTTGTAAGAGTTAAAATATCTAAATCAAATTTTTCTGCCATTTCTTTAACTGAAAGTTGAATATTTCCATGAACTTTATGAAAAAAATCATATGTTTTTTTACTTGGTTCATTACTTTGTATTCGTTTTGACAATTATTTCTCCTAAGATTTTATGTAAAATAAACTTATACGCCATTTTTCAATTTGGGAT
>Ga0114997_10004742_pt1 | contig 10496 bp, 7 predicted proteins | sample ArcticOcean_MG_C_2_FD_87045 | JGI IMG/M metagenome (GOLD analysis project Ga0114997, IMG submission 87045) | Marine microbial communities from western Arctic Ocean - ArcticOcean_MG_CB4_136 | ecosystem: Environmental > Aquatic > Marine > Oceanic | place: Arctic Ocean: Canada Basin | collected... | reverse complement strand
GACTGACTGACACACACTGACAAAACGTGTTTAGATAACGATGATGTCACTTCGAAGAAGAGTATTCATCATTAAAGGAGGAAGAGCAGTAGCAGACGCTTCTTTTTTGTCTTCTTCATCTTTGACTTCTTCTTTGTCGTCTTCTTTGTCGTCGTCTGAATCATCGTTCATTTCGTCGAGGAGATCGATCGGGACGGGGACCAAATTCAACAGCGGAACGACCACCAAAACGACTTCTTCTTCTTCTTCTTCTTCTTTGTCTTCACGAGAGGTTGGGAAAGATGATACTAATACTAACAATAATAATAATAAAGAGAGAGACGAAAACGAGAGACGAAACGCGACGACGATTCAGACGATTCAGACGACGGGGAAAACGAACGGGCGAAGATCGACGTCGAACTATCGAAGGGAGATTCAGAAACGTTTGATGGAAGCGACGAGCAAAACGATGAAGAAAACGGAAAAAAGAAGAAACGAATCGGCGAGTTGGAAACGAACGTTACGGCTCAAACGATCGGAGAAAATGGACAATCGAGAGTGTTGGACGGTGAAAGAGTTCATCGAAAAGAACTGTTTGTCGTCGGCGGCGTATTCGGCGTCCGACACAGACGAAGACGAAGACGAGATGGAAGCAGACGACGACGACTTTACGATGACGATGATGGAAGCGGAAGACATAGAAGAGGAGGCGGTGTTGGCGATGCTCAGGAAGAGCGCTCGAGCGGCCGCGCTCGCCGAACGCAGAGAAGAAGAGAGTTTAAAAGACGGAGACGATGATTCAGATAATTCGGATTTAGCCGCCTATTACAACTACGTAAACGCGGTCAAAAATTCCAAAGACGACGGCTTTTCAAACGTTCACTACTACTCGGACGCGGACGAAGATGAAATCGAAGCCAAACTCGAGTCCATTCAAGGCTTGTTGGACGCTTTGCGCGAAGAAGAAGACAAAGAAGAAGAAGAAAGGACGACGACAAACAACAACAACTCAAAAGCGAGAGCAAACAAATTGGAATCGTTACAAACGATCATGGACCAAGTGTACTCGTTTCGTGAGCAGCAGCAACAACTCGCGTTGTTGCCGGAAATCGTCGTCGGAAGAACGAGCAAAAGCAAGGATTTAGACGCCAACGACCTAGACGGAAACGAGGACGAAAACGCGCGGGGAAGTGTTGGTGGTACTATCTTCCGAGCCGACAGCGTGAAACGAAAGAGGAAGAAAGCCATGAACAAGCACAAGCACAGGAAGAGGAAGAAGAAGGATAGGTTTAAGAACAAATAATATTATAATAATTATAATAGATGTAGTTTAGTCAAAGGAGTCTGTAAAGATAGATTTTGTGTATAAAAGAGAGACCTTTTTCCTCCTTCAATAATGTATAATTTTCCTCATTACGACGATAAAAAGAATGTCTGCCGCTCTCTCTGCAAAACGCTTTATTGCATCACATTTTTTAAGGAGTAGCAGTATAAGTAGGAGTAGTTTAAGTAGTTTAAATAGTAGTAGTGGTAGGTTTAGCACCAGCAGCAGTTTTGCTTCTTCGACGTCTTCTTCTTCTTCTGAATCATCATCATCATCATCACCGGAAGAGGACAAGAAGGACGAGAAGAATGGTATTGACAAAACTGTATTGTCCTCGTTCTTCGCTCTCGTCCACAAGAAACACCCGAAAGACGTCCAAAAGGACGATACGGAGAAGTGGCAAAAGCACTTCCCATCGCTCGGAATGACAGAGTTTCAATCAAAAATGAACGGCCAGTTTGGAAAGAAAATCGGGATGACGATTAAAGAGAGGAAACGAATCATGCAATACTTGAGCAAATATAAGGCTGGATTGTTTAAGATTTAATCGAGACTATAATGTTCTTAAAACGAACGCGCTGCTAAAACTATGGTATCACTACCACGTGCTACAACTAAAACTCTTTACTACTCCTGGGTGTTGTTTAAGAAGAAGAAGAAGATTTATTATTCGAAGAAAACATCGAAGAAAACATCCTCCCGAATTGGTCCTTCACCTGTTCCACTTTCCTGTCCACCCGCGTTTTCACCATCGCTTTCTCCTTCTCCCACACGTCTTCCTCCATTTCCGAAACTTTACGCTCGATGACGTTCAAAGTCTCCCTGGCGGAATCGATGAACGCGAAATCTTGTTCCAAACGAGCGGTTAATTTTGAGAGATCAATCTCCATCTGAGTACGCATGCGGCGACGAATACCATCATCACTCGTCTCCTCGTCATCATTTTCATCATCATCATCAACGCCGAAACTTTGCTGTTGTTGTTGTTGTTGTTGTCGCGTGCTTTTCTTCTTCACGTTCAAAAACATTTTCACCTCCTCTAACCGTGCAATCGTTAACAGCGCGTATTCCTTCACCTCTTCCAGATGCTCTTCGAAGAAGTCCACGTTCGGGTGAATCCGGTTGGCGATTTCCACCGCGAGCATCGACGCGTGTTGAGATAACACATCATTTTTATCGTCAAAGTCGTCGTCTTTATTTTTAGTAGTAGCAGTAGTAGTCCTAGTCTCGTCGAAAGGAGGAAAAGGAGACATAGTATCCCCGGAGCTCTTAATACGCGCTTTTAGTAACCCTGAAGTAAACGACACAAATGTAACGAACAACAACTCAACTGTACGTAAAAGAAAGAAATGAACGACGAATCAGGAGAAGAAGACCAAGAAGAAGAAGAATACGATTCCGAGGACGACGAGACCTACGACGGCACGGAGGAGGATGAAGAGCGTTCCGACGATCAATTCGTGAACGAATCCTCCGACGAAGGCGTCGGAGGCATCGAAAACGATTACGATTCAGACGGGAATTTAATCGACGATGAAAGTGATGATGATGATGATTACGACGACGAAGATGACGAAGATGACGCGATAGGTAACGTGGGAAACCCGAACGGAGGATTTCACCCTTTGTTACACGCGCATCCGATGTTTCAGCAGGCGTTGTTACAATCGCTCGTGCAAGAAGAAGAAAATACCGGAGATGTACCTCATCCGCACGCGGTGGCGCAAATCATACAGGATATGCAACATCACTTTCTCCAACATCATCAGCATCAAATTCATCATCATCACGGCATTGAAGAAGGCGAGTTTGAGGATCAGTACGACATGATGATGTTTGATGGTGGAGGAGGAGGAGCGTATTCGGGCGGTTCGTCGTCGTCGGACGAGGAGGACGACTCGTTTTTCCGCGACACGGAGGACGAGGAGTCCGAGTCTGAGTCTGAGTCGTCTTCGGAGGAGGAGGAGGAAGGAAAGCGAGAAGGAAGAGACGCTGCTGAACAACGTGAACACCCGCACTCGTCGAGGATTTCGGAAAGAATCAGAGTGAGAGACGAATTGGAGGAGGACGCGACGAGGAGAACGGGAAGGAGCGGCGGCGCGCCAGGTGAAAACAACAACACGAGGAAAAGGAAGAACGAGATGGTAGAAGAGGAGAAAATAAAAGTGGACGGGGAAGACGACGACGAGGACGACGACGATGAGGAAGAGGACAGGGATTTTGATCCGGACGAGAGCGAAACCTCTTCTTCCGGGCCGAGCGTCGTGGATGACGACGGCGACGACGCGGAGGGTAAAACTAAAAATAACAAGCTCAAACACCACAACTACGACACGTTAACCTACGACCACGACCATCTAAATTACACCGAAAAGCATGGATGCAGAATAGTGCGAAGGGTCGTGGATACGCTCATGGCAGGCGGTAAAATTGCAACCGCAATGGTCCATAAGCAAGGCGCAGACGCGGTCTGTCCAATCCCTATGAGTTGCGCGGATCCGGATCTGAAATCCAACGCCTTGCCGTACGCCAGCGAGGTGTTGTTGTTGGGCACGAATAAAGTAAGAGCGTTGAAAGCCATCGGGGATAAGAAAAGATGCACGAAAACCGTTTTAGATGAAACGGATAAGTTACCGTTTAAGATTTACAGCGCATCGGTCTGTCCGGAGATGAAAATGATTGCCATTTGCGGCGTCCACGATCACGGCACGAGAGGCGGATTATCTGAAGGGTCCGCAAACGTCGCCGTATTTTCCCTCAACCCAGAAGATATGACAAGAGATGGTCACGGAAGCATCATCTCCGACAATCCGCGAAATGCTCAGCCGCAAGAGCGGTTCAAGTTCCTCGGGATTGAAAATATCGGGTTTCCCCACGACGAAAGAATAACCCACGATGGACGATTAATCGATCCCGTGTTAGATTCAAATTCCTCCGATGTTGCCGAACAGGCGAATTGCATTCGTTGGGGCACGCACACGAGATTAAAAGAGGAATACATAGAAGAATACGAAAAGAGGAAAGCGAAAGCCTTGACGAAAGAGAGTAACAAGGCAAAGAGAAATCAACCGTCGTCCTCGTCCTCATTCGACGAAGCGCAATTTAGAAAAGAGTACATCGAAGAAGCGAAGAACCATTTCGAGACGAAACGCGTGTTACTTTTATCCAGTAACGATGGTCACGTTTACATCTTAGCAGTTGAAAAATTCGACGCGAAGACGCTAATGGAAAAGGCCGAAAAGAGAGAGAAGCGCCTCCATCAACTCAACGCGATTGATGGTTCAGGGTTTAGTAGTCTGACCAGATTAGAGCTGTTCAGACTAAAAGAGACGCACAAGATTATAAAATTGGACGCAATTTTTGTAGGCGCACCAGTGAACTGCGCTGTATCGCACCCGAGCGGGAAATATTTAGCCGTCGCCACGGATTCGACGATTATCCCAGTCATCGGAAACGAAATTTTTGGCTACTCCTCGTCGTTCGATTCGATCAAGGAGACGATTGATAGTTTACTCGGGTGCGAGCTCGTCCACGGATTTGAGCTATCTTTCAAAAGAGGACAAAAAGGCGTCGGGTTCGAAAATGTAACTCATACCTACCCGAACGGATCTTGGCTGGATCAAAATAATGCGACGTCTTGGAGAGAACGCAGCGGTGACGACGAATTCCGTTTAAACAGAATGGACGTGGTGACAAATCCATTCTCGGAACTGGCGTATCATCACACGCCGCTCGTGTTCAGACCCGAGGATTTATCGGAAACCGGACAGAACAATGTCCCGATATTTAATCAGGAAGGCTTGAACAACTGGCCCGCTAATGCTCTCCTCAGAACGTCGTGTCAATATTTAGCGTTCTCCCCAAACGGTAAGTATCTCGCCGCGACATCGGATAATCGGAAAAGTTTATCCGTCTGGCGGGTCGAACAACCTTCAGACGTTTTTGAATTAGAATGCTTCGATTATCCTACGGAAACGAGACCGTTTCGAGTCATGCACGCGCTCATGATCAATCCGCTTGTGAGGTTTAACGGCTTTCACTTGCCTTTGTTGCCTCTAGCGTTTGCGCCATCCAACGATGATATCTTGATGGTTGCGGAACGAGGAAATAAACAGTTTGGCACTTCCGGCGCGCACGTCATCGACTTGTCAAAGTTCGAGAAGTTTGGCGGTTACATCCATGGCAGACGGAAGGCTTTTGAGCAGAACGTGAGAGAAACAATTGAGAAGAACGCCGGTAAGGACATCCACGAATGCCGAGCTTTCTACAAATCAAACGGTGAAAAGCTTCTGAACAGCGTCGAGCCGGATCCGAATTGGTATCGTCAACTGTACGAGCGAGTAGTTGTTACCACCTTTCACAAGCCTTTAAGTGTTTACCCTAGAATACCTGTGGCTGCACCATTGAATTCAATGAAGCTGAAACCAAACTGGACGCTCGGTTTGAGCATTTACGAACCTTACGAACGAAAAGAGCTTGACCACAAGCAAAACATGAGTCGAAAACTGTTGCCGATAGATTGGACATCTCAAACGCGCTTGATGTTTTACGAAATTGCCATCCCAAACTCAACGTTCATTGGGATGAAAAACTGCAGCGAAGGTTCCGTGATAGGAGTGGATCAAATTGACATCATGCACGTCAACTTTGGTCCCGATGCTGGCCATGCTTGTGGATCTTCCCTGGACGATCCCGCGCAAAACTATTTCAATTTGAAGAGTTGCATGCAAACCATCTCGGAACCGTTCGAGAGAAACTACATCACCGGACTTTCTGCCGTTGGTCCACCTCCAGGGTCGACTTTCAACAACACGTATCCAGACATCTTTTATGTCACTACACCGACGACGTTGGAGATCTTTCGATTCGAACGCGGGTGGTCTCCGATGACTGTCTTTCGCAGTTCCAATCGACGGTTGAAATTCTATTCCGGTCGCACGCGCAAAATGCAATGGCACAACTCCATGTTCTCCACGGACTTTCGAGACGCGGCGTTGACGCTGCTGTTATGCGCCCACAGAGTTCAGAAAAGAAATGCGAATAAGAAACGTCGGCCGAGAGAGGAGACGACTTTAGGCGACTTGACGAACGATTGCGTGTTGAAGATTATCGAAAAGTTGGCTTTGCCAGCGAGCGATTGGATCGATCGAGACCACGATATGTACGTGGAAGCAGAAACGATAGTGTTGTCAGACGGAAAAGGCGAAGCGGAGAAGATAGATTTATACTAAAATCTGTGAAAGAACAGGAAGATAGACAGACAGAGAGAGAGAGAGAGAGAGAGAGAGAGAGACCAACACAATTTTGTAATACACGCATCAAATCACATTTGTGAACGTAACCACGCCAATCGCACCAACCGCGACGATGTACGTGAGAACAAACATCCAAGCTAGCATTAATTCTGCCGAAGAGGAAACTCCGTCGCTCTTATTGACTACCATTTTCATCGACACTCTCGCGACAAGGTAATAGATCATCGCGGCGCCTATAGCGGCAAAGAATGCCGCGTTCATCGTTTGATTTCGAGGCACCTCCATGTTGTAATCGCCCTTTTTGTAAAACGGTAAAACTAAACAGAAAGGCATGCCAATGTTGAACAAGGTATCAAAGAGCGCGACGCGGAATATTGCGTCGCTCCCGGGCGTTGTGGCGGTTTCTTTCGCTTTGATTGCGTCTAAAAAATACGAGCCGTGCACGTCCGCGCTTTGCGAAAGCAAGAACGAGAGCACGACGCTTCCAATGAAGGTCTCAAACGACCCTTTACTGATGTTGTTCGTGTTGATTACTTCACCATTACCACCACCACCGCCAAAACTTGCCGGAATCTGCTCGTTGTACTCTTGAACGAAGATGTTGCACAAGTGCGTGACAAACTCAACCGCGGCGTACGACAAAATAGCGAGCCACGTCGTTCCGCACGCGATCGACAACACTCTTCGCTTGCACTTTTTTCGTTCAATTTTGACACATATGTCCGTCACGGAATCGTAGGAGGAGTCAGAGAGCCAATCGGAATTGCTGTCGTCGCCGTCGTCGAAGTAAAAACTTGGTAGCGCATTTGTTGTATTATTATCGTTCTCGGTTTTGATGTTGCTCATTTCGTTGGCGCGTAACTTGCGCTCCGGACAGGACGGAATAGTCAAATTGAAGAGAAACACCCACGGTTTCGAGAGTGCGCGTTCGATTTTCAACAGTTTCTTTTTCGCGAACGAGAGCTCGACAAAAGAGCTTCTCGGTGGAGGTAGTGTTGGCTCTTCTTTCTCTTCGCGTCTGACTTCCTGTTCGTTACGCATTACCTCGTCCTCGTCGTTCTCGTCGTCGTCGACGACGACGACTTTCGGAGTGTTGACTTCTGATTTTTCTGCATCTCTCGCTTCCTTCTCCTCCTCCTCCTCCTCCTCCTTCTTCTTTTTCTTCTCTTTTTCAGAGTGTTCTTTTTCTTCGTGTTCTTCTTTTTGCTTTCTTTCTTCGATATCGTTCACGACCGATATTGATGCCTTCTTCGACGGCGGCGAGGATACTCGAACGGCATCGTTTTCTCCTCTCTCGGCGACGAGTATCGGCGGCGGAGGTTCTAAGGAAACCGAGGACGAGGCAATTCTCATCGTCTCGGTCGACCTGGGAGGAAAAGCGGGAGTGCAAACGCCTTTCGATGACGCGGGTATCGCGACCGAGGAGAAGGAGGAGGACGACGACGAAGATAATGACGAAGGTGCCTCCGTGTTACTCAACTTGCCTTTTTTCACCGACGACGTTTTCTTTTCTTTCTTTTCTTTCTTTTCCTTCTTCTTCTGTTCACACTCCGCTCGCTTTTCTTCTCTACCTTTCTTCCATCGAATGTGATACGTGCCGAAGAGGACCCAAATCCGGCGAAAGACGACGTAAGTGGCGTAGATTTCACCCATCCACACGCCGCATCGCCATCCGAGTGAGTAGACGTTCGTATTCTTCGTGAGAACGAACCGAGTGATATCATCGACTTCGGCGGCAGCGGCGGCGGCATTCGCGCTGTTCACTTCGTCGTCGTCAATAACAAACATCGCGTCTCTGGCGACAAAGAGCGCGAGCGCGAGCATGGCGAAAACGTAAAAGCAAAAATCTCTCGTCAAATTCGACATCGAATACTGCGACGATACGGATTCCGAGGACCACAGCAAGACCACTTTGCCTTTACCGACATCATCGTCGTCGTCGTCGCCGCCGCCGCCGCTGCTCCTACTCTTCTTCTTCGTTTCCCTTTCTTTTCTCTTCTTCAAAAGCATCATCGCGGGGACGATGGTAAAGTTGTACAACCCGATGCCAAAAACCATCGAAACGCCTACGTACGGATACCCTCGAAACGTCGAAGGATTCGCAAAGGAAAACAAAACCGAAAAGAATAAAATCAAGGACACTCGAGAGCAGCTGTTCGCTTTCTCGTGCGGTAAATACTGCTCTTCCTCGTATTTCTGCACGTCTATCTCTTGTTCTGGTCCGTCGAAAATCCACGAATCGTTGACTTTCCTCGGCAACCAAAACGTCAAATCGAACGCGACGGCGTCCAAGGCTTTTTTTAGAAACGCGTCGTTTTCTTTCTGACCGCCGCTTCCACAAAGAACGCGGAAACCGAGAAGCGTGTACACGAGTGCGAGGAGATAGAGCAACCATCCACAGTGTTTTGCAATCCACTCCGGGTAAGACGGAAGCGTAACATCACCGTCGTCGTCGTCTATGATGCCCATCATCGCTCTTCTTCCGTGGACGACGTTGCCGTCTTGGTCTATTTTTCGACCAAACTCATCGACGCCGGTGTGCCTTTTCGACCTTTGATCTCGCAACGCGCTCTTCCCAATCGTCACGGCGAGTAATATCAAGATAATCACGCACGCGAGACAGACGCACTGCTTGCACGAGACGCAATTGAAAAACATATCCATCCACGTCGGTTTCGATTTTTGACCACCCCGACCCCGGCGTTGTCTATAAATAGAATCGTCGTCGTCTGAATCGTCGCAGAAGTAACCAACGTCTCGGTCATCCTCCTCCTTCTCCTTGGCGTCAAAATTCTTCCCCGTTTTGCCATCTTGGTCGTCGTCGTTTTGAGTACCTCCTTCTCCGCCTCCTCTTGGACAGGATGAGATCGATGATGACGACGCCTTTACTACCATCGCGTGCAAAAAAGAATGAAGAAATTTTCATTTTTTTTTTCGTTCGAATTCAACACTTTTTAAATGTCACCAAAACAGACGATGCAATCCTTCGAGACGACGACGAAACATGTTTTTATTATCTCTCATCATATCATCTCAAACGAACGGGTTCACGAACTGTCTTTTCAACTTTCCGGTCTCTTCGCACCTGAAATGTTTCGCCACGACCGTCAAACGGTCGTCTACGATGTATTTCTTTGTATCGCGAGTAGTAGTATTCGTAGGAGTATCGTCTTCGCGTTTCATCGTCTCGACGAAAACGCACGCGGTATTTTCCTTCACGCGTAAAGGCACTCGCTCGAGTATTTTTTGCATCTCGTGTGCATCCACGGACAGTTTAATACTACGTGTCGTACTCGCGTCGTTGTTTCCTTTTTGCTCGTTTGAAAAACGTTCTTCCTTGAGCACAAACACCATCGTTTTTAGTAGTATTTCTTCTTCTTCGTCTTTGTCTTCTTCGTTGTTCTCGTCGTTGTTTCTAATCATCATCGTACCAAGTCGCGAGCGAACGAGCGCGTTCGAAATATCGAACGCGTACGACAGTCGCACGACGAATTCTTCCTCCTCCTCGTCTTCTTCTTCTTCTACTAACGGTGTTTCTGTTGCGTCTGTGACGAACGCGTTGTCGACATCACGTGATGATGAAACGCCGAGGGAAACCTCGAATCCAGATTCCAAAAACTCTGTCTTCGTTTCCTCTTCCTCTTCGTTTCCGTCGTCAAAGGATCCGCTTTTCACACAACGTTGTTGTATTTTCAGAGACGCGATAAAACTTCTTCTTCTTCTTCTTCTCGTCGTCGTCATCAAAGGAGAATATGTATTATGTATACACGTAGAGAGAGTATATGCGAGAGAGAAAGTGGAGAGAGAGAAAAGACACGAAAACTCAGTCAGTCTGTTGTTTTTACAAAAACGAGACAAAAAAAAGATTACTGCGATGCGCAACTTGAAGAAGCTTTTGATGAGGAAAATAATTTTTTGTTGGTTCTTTTTTTTTT
>Ga0114997_10004741_pt1 | contig 10497 bp, 9 predicted proteins | sample ArcticOcean_MG_C_2_FD_87045 | JGI IMG/M metagenome (GOLD analysis project Ga0114997, IMG submission 87045) | Marine microbial communities from western Arctic Ocean - ArcticOcean_MG_CB4_136 | ecosystem: Environmental > Aquatic > Marine > Oceanic | place: Arctic Ocean: Canada Basin | collected... | reverse complement strand
CTAGTTATAAAAATATCACTTTGAATCATATCTCCACCAATCCATCCTATTAAAGCAGAGCCTAGGTAAATTATAATAGGGTACCTATCTATAAAAGTAAGAATTAAAGAGCTTCCCCATATGATGATTGGAACGCTTAAAAGCAAGCCGAAAATTACAAGAGAGATATCTCCGTTTGCTACTGCAGCTATAGCAACCGAGTTATCTAGGCTCATAACAAAATCAGCAATGATAATGGTTTTTATGGCAGCAAACAAATTCGACTCTTGCTTAACATTTATATCGTGATATTTTTGATTGTCTAAAATTAATTTAACACCAATCCAGACTAGCAATAATCCGCCTACTATCTTTAAACCAGGAATAAGAAGAAGAGTAGTGGCAAAAAAGACCATGATTACTCTTAGTATGATTGCTCCTAAAGCACCATAAAATATTCCTAATTTACGTTTTTTTTCTGGGAGATTTTTACATGCTAATGCTATGATAATTGCGTTATCTCCACCTAAAATTATATCTATAGCAATGATCTGTATTATTGAAATTAAAGCAGAATTGTAAATAAGTTCATGCATAGAGAGTTAATTTACTTAGTAATATAATTTATAGAGAAAATTTCTATCTATTAGCATTTGTTTAAGAGATTTTATCGATTTTTGCAGCTAAAATAAAGTCGCTTTCCGCCAAACCTTTAATAGCATGGGTAAATATTTTAACACTAGCATAACCCCATCCGAATGATATATCTGGATGGTGTGATTCGCTCTCAGCTATTGCCCCAACTGCATTTACAAATTCTTGACTTTGAACAAAATTTTTAAATTTGAATTCTTTAAACAAATAGAATTCTGATGGCTCATCTTCCTTTGCGCTCCACCCATCTATTTTTTTTAAAAAATCTTGAATTTTCTCAGTGCTGAATGGTGGTATTCCACCTTCACATGGTATGCATTTTTTTTCAGAAAGATCATTGCTCATAATTGTAATATTTATTAATTTTAATTACCGAAAACATAACATACTAGGATAAATTTGCAATGATATGCCAGCTCATGAATTACATAGTAAAACTTTATATATTTTTTATAGCATACGCGACATCTATAGCTTGTTTGTTTTGCCAGACATCATGAACTCTAAAAATATTAATCCCTGATAGAACTCCTAATGCTGACGTTGCGCATGTTCCTGAAACTCTGTCGGCTGGATTATTATTGGAAGATACTTCGCTAAAAATTTTTTTTCTACTCGTTCCTAATAACGAGTGATATCCTAATTCAGAAATTTTATTTAGATTTTTTAAAATTTCTAGATTATGTTCTGTTTTTTTACCAAACCCTATGCCTGGGTCTAGTATAATATTATCTTTATCAACTCCAGCTTTCATAGCTATTTTTGCTTGATAGTTTAAAAATTCTATAACTTCCTCAACTACATTATCGTATCTTGGGTCTTCTTGCATATTTTTTGGAGACCCTTGCATATGCATAATACAGTAATATAAGTTATTTTTGACCACCAGAGGAATCATTTCTTTGTCATCTGTTCCACCACTAACGTCATTTATCATATCTACACCAAACTCTACAGCAGCACGCGCAACTTCTGAGGATGTTGTGTCTACACTTATAACAATATTTTCTGGGATATTTTTTTTCAACTGAGATATAACATCTATAATCCTTCTCTTTTGCTCTATCGGGGAGACTCTTTCTGAGCCTGGTCTTGTTGACTCACCACCTATATCAATAATAGATGCACCTTGCTTTATCATTACCATAGCTTTATCAACTGCTGCTTGACTAGACGGGTATGAGCCGCCATCCGAAAAACTATCAGGAGTTACATTCAGAATTCCCATAATAATTGGCTTTGTAAAATCTAGCTTTTTATTCATTTTATTTACTTATTAAGATTAAAAATATTTATTTCTTTACCGACGTCAACTGATAATAAATCGTATGCAAACACCACATCACCACTATAGTCTTCTTGTATTTCTCTTAGAACCTGTTCTTCAGTTATATCAAATAATAACGCATGGTTTAATATAGTCAATTTTGGGTTAGTAGAATTTAATACCTTAACTAATTGCTTAACACTTGTGTGAGTATCAACAACATCTCTTAGCTTTTTATTACTCTTATATAAGATATTTGATACTGAGATAACCTCATGTATTAAGATATCACATTGCTTACAGCTGTTAATCACATTGTCTGAATACGAAGTATCCCCAGAGTAAACAATAGTTTTTTCGTTAACAGTAATTGTTAAGCCATAAGATTTTTCAATATGACCATGGGAATTTTTAAAACTCTGTACTTTAATAAATTTTTCAGATAAAAGATTATCATTCTCAAAGTTGCGGCAATTGATCTGGGAAAGCTCTTTTTTACTATATCTATAATCTAAATCTTCTTTATAAGATTTCATTATATTATTACAAAATTCTCGAATTCCTTTTGGTCCGTATATATTCGTGTTTGTTTTCTTTTGCCATAAATTACTTGTCAGCCAAAAGTCAGGCAGACCGACTAAATGATCAAAATGCATATGTGATATATATATATTATTAATATTAGTAAAATTATTACCAACTTGCGCTAGTCTAAGTGTTGTACCTCTTCCAATATCTAATAAAATCTCTTCATTTTTATATGTAACAAGAATTGATGGTCCTAATTTATTTATATCAGGGCGAGGAGTTCCAGTACCTAAAAATGTAAAATTTACTAGATCGCTAGCAAAAACATTACTACAAAATATAATCGTAAAAATTAAAATCTTAATCATTAGTGTCTATTTTCAAAACAGCCATAAAGGCTTCTTGCGGAAGCTCTACTTTGCCAACTTGCTTCATCCTTTTTTTGCCAATTTTTTGTTTTTTTAATAACTTCATTTTTCGCGTAACATCACCACCATATAATTTCGCTGTAACATCTTTTCTATAAGCTTTTGTTGTAGCTCTTGATATTATTTGTGACCCAATAGCTGCTTGAATTGCTATATCAAAATTCTGTCTTGGTATTACTTCCTTCATACCGTTAACTAATTTTCTTCCGATAGTTAACGCTCTTGATTTATGAACTATCAGTGATAACGCATCTACTTTTTCACTATTAATTAAAATATCTAACTTTTGCAGGTCTGATGGTTGGAACGAGTGAATGTAATAATCAAAAGACGCATACCCTTTTGTACAAGATTTTAATTTATCAAAAAAATCTAAAACCACTTCATTTAGTGGCAAATAGTATTCTATTACTGCCTGCCCTCCCGCATAAGTAATTTTTATTTGCTTTCCTCTTTTTTGCTCACATAGTGTCAGCACATTTCCAATAAACTCATTAGGTACTAACATTGAAGCTGATATTATTGGCTCATGAATTTCTTCAATACTTGATATGTCTGGTAATGCACTAGGATTATCCACTTCAATTTCATCACCATTTTTCTGAATAACCTTGTAAATCACTGTCGGCGATGTAGAGATTAGCTCTAAATTATATTCTCTTTCTAGGCGTTCTTGGATTATCTCCATATGCAGCATTCCTAGAAAGCCACACCTGAAACCATGCCCAAGAGCTTTTGAAGTCTCAGGCTCATAGTTAAATGAAGAGTCATTTAATTTAAGCTTTCCTAGGGCATCCTTAAAATCCTTATAGTCATCACTACTAATTGGGAATAATCCAGCAAAAACTTTGGGCTGTATTTCTTTAAAACCATCTAATGGTTTTGTTGTTTTGTCATCATAGGATAAAACTGTATCGCCAACTTTTGCAGAAGCAATGTCTTTTACTCCTGCCACCAAGAAGCCTACTTCGCCAGTATTAATTTTTTTAAGCTTACTCATTTTTGGAGAATATCATCCTAATCCCTCAACTTGATATGTAACATCTGTAGAAGCTAATTTTATCTTTTGTTTTAACTCCAATGATCCGCTTACCACTCTTACCAAAGAAACAATACCAAGGTAATTATCAAACCATGAATCAATAATCAAAGCTCGCAAGTTTTGTTCATTAGAAATTTTAGGGGGAGGAATTACTTTTATTATAGTTTCTAACAACTCATCAATTCCATGTCCGGTTTTAGCACTAACACCTAGGGCATTGTTTGTATCAATACCGATGATCTCATTAATTTGATTCTTAACATTTTCTGGGTCAGCAGACTGCAAATCTATTTTATTTAACACGGGAAGAATTTCTAAATCTAACTCTACGGCTTTATAGCAATTAGCAACGCTTTGGGCTTCAACACCTTGTGATGCATCAACAACTAATAATGCTCCTTCACAAGCTGCTAATGACCTAGATACTTCGTAAGAAAAATCTACATGCCCTGGGGTGTCAATAATATTAAATTGGTACGTATTACCATTTTTTGATTTGAAGCTTAACCTAACACTCTGGGCTTTTATAGTTATACCACGTTCTTTTTCTAAATCCATTGAGTCTAAAATCTGTGTACTCATTTCTCTCAATGTTAGGCCACCACAGATTTGTATAAAACGATCTGCTAAAGTAGATTTCCCGTGATCAATGTGAGCAATTATAGAAAAATTTCTAATTAAATTGTTGGGAGTTTCTGACATCTCAACTCACTTGATCTGTATTGCTAGATAAAGGGAGTTATCTTGAGATCTTCTAACCAATAATGATGCAAATTCTCCTTTCTTCATACTTTTCACAATTCGACTGAGCTGATCAATATTCTCAATATTTTTACCGGAGATCTGATAAATTATATCATTTTTTAGAAGGCCTGCTTCTTGAGCGGGATCCCCTGAAATATTTTGCACAATTACACCGTATTTTTTTATACCAAACTTTTCTCTTTCTTTATTAGATAAATTTGACACTGCCATTCCTAGTATTTTTTTTGTTTTTGGCTTGCCTTGTGCTTTAATTATTTTAGCTGAATTTCTTGAAGGTAGCTCTTGAACCGTAAACTTAATAAATTTCTTTTTTCCATTTCTCAAGATTTCAATTTTTACTTTTTTTCCAACTTCTGTGTTCCCAACTATTGGGGGTAATGATGATGATGTATTAATTTTCTTTCCGTCGAATTTTAAAATAATATCACCAACTTTAAGATCTGATTTTGATGCTGGACCGTCTGGTATAATTTTAGATATTAAAGCGCCTGAAGGTTTTTTCATTCCAAACGATTTTGCTAAGTTATTTGTTACTTCCTGTATATAAACACCCAGCCAACCCCTGGAAACTTTACCTGATTTCTTTAGTTGCTGAATAACATTATTAGCAACATTTATTGGTATAGCAAATGATAGACCCATGAAGCCACCAGATCTTGTAAATATTTGAGCATTAATTCCTACAACCTCACCATTTAAATTAAATAAAGGGCCGCCAGAATTTCCTGGGTTTATAGCCACATCTGTTTGAATGAAAGGCACGTAATTATCATTAGGAAGACTTCTTCCTATTGCGCTAACTATCCCAGCTGTAACAGTACTCTCAAAACCAAACGGCGAGCCAATAGCTAAAACCCATTGCCCGACTTTTAAATTCTCTGAGTTCCCAATCTTAACCGGCTTTAAATTATTTACTTTAATTTTTAACAAAGCTATATCGCTTGAGGGGTCAGATCCAATTAATTCCGCCTCCATTTCTCTTTTATCATTAAGCTTAACAATAATTTGGTCGGCACCAGCGATTACATGATGATTGGTAATAATATATCCATCTTTAGAAAAAACAAATCCTGATCCTGTTGCATGACTTTTTCTTGGAGAATTTTTCTCTGGGTTTTCAAAGCCTTTATCCCCAAAAAATTTCTTCAGAAACTCCTTCATCTCATCATTTGGCATTTCTTGTGGATTAGCATTGGCACTATTCTTGCTTTTAGAGGTTCTAACCGTACTAATATTAACAATGCTGGCATTATTATCTTCTACTAGCTTAGTAAAATCAGGTAAATTTGAATTGTCTGCGTATGATAAATTTGTTAATAAAACTGTAAATAATATTATATTTAAAATATATCTCTTTATATTCTGCATATTTGCCTTAACTCGTATTTTAGATTAGATTGTACTTATTCTATCACAAAGGTTACTAAAATTTTAAAACAAGTTGAAAATACAAAAGTTTTCGATGTACTTATAATTGGGAGTGGGGCCGCAGGAAATAGCCTCGCACTTATGCTTCCAAAAAATATGTCTGTTGGATTAATATCTAAAACTGAGCTGCATGAAGGCAGTACATACTACGCCCAAGGAGGAATTTCTGCTGTTCTCAGTAAAATAGATTCAATTGATCAGCATGTAGAAGATACTATGGAAGCCGGCGCAGGATTATGTAAAGAAGAAGTAGTGAAATCTGTAGCGAAAGACTCTAAAGAAATTATTGAATGGTTACTTGGTCAGGGAGTTAAATTTACAAAAAATAAGCCTGGCTCAAGTAATCAACTCCACTTAACAAAAGAAGGTGGTCATACTTACCCAAGAATTGTTCACGCGGCCGATAAAACAGGGAAAGTAATCCAAGAAAGCCTGATAGAGAAAGTAAAAAATCAAAGCAATATTGAGTTATTTACACATCATGTAGCTATAGACTTAATCATAAAAAAAAATAAAATAAAAAATCAAAAAAGATGTGTTGGTGCTTACATATTAAATAAAAAAAATAATTTAATAAATGTTTTTCAAGCTAGATTTGTAGTGCTAGCAACTGGCGGGGCTAATAAAGTTTATTTGTACACTAGTAATCCAGATACATCGTCTGGTGATGGAATTGCTATGGCATATAGAGCTGGGTGTGACATTGCAAATATGGAGTTTATGCAATTTCATCCTACATGTCTTTTTCACCACAAAGCAAAATCATTTTTAATCAGTGAGTCTTTGCGTGGCGAAGGTGGAGAATTACTGCTTCCTAATGGGAAGACTTTTATGCATAAGTATGATCCTCGTGGGGTACTTGCTCCGAGAGATATAGTTGCAAGAGCAATTGACAGTGAGATGAAAATAAATGGGCTTGACTATGTACTCTTAGATATTTCTCATAAAAGCAGACCGTTTATACAAAAAAGATTCCCTGGAATTTACAAAAAATGTCTAGAATTTAATATTGACATAACAAAAACAGCTATACCAGTTGTTCCAGCTACTCACTATACTTGTGGTGGGGTCAATATAGATATAAATGCAAGAACAAATATAAATAACCTCTATGCTATAGGTGAAGTTGCTCACTCTGGACTTCATGGAGCTAATAGAATGGCTAGCAACTCTCTTCTCGAGTGTATATATTTTTCAAGAAAAGTTTTAGAGGATATAAAGAAGTATGAAGATGAAACTCATGAGAATATTTATAACGATTTAAAGAACAATAAAGACAAACAAGTTAGTGAAGAAGTTATAATTAAACATTCTTGGAAAGAAATTAGAACTCTTATGTGGGACTACGTAGGGATAGTAAGAACAAATGAGAGGCTACTTAAAGCCAAAGTAAGAATCTCAATATATAAAAAAGAAATAGAAGAGTGTTTTAGTAAAAATATTATATCTAGTGATCTTATAGAGCTCAGGAATTTAATTTGTATAGCGGAAATTATTATTATCTCGGCATTAGTTAGAAAAGAAAGCAGAGGACTGCATTTTAATGTAGATTATCCAAGTACAAATAAAAAAGCTCTAGATACAATTATTAATATACATGTAAAAAATAATTTCAAGTTATATCAAGAAAAATAGTTTTTCTATAATACTGCAATTCCTCGATAGAATCTCTTATATCTTGCAAGGCAAGATGTTGAGGGTCTTTCCTAAATCTTACTTTTGGATACCACCTAGTAACCAATTCTTTTATAGTGCTGACATCTAAATTTCTATAATGAAAAAAATTCTCCAGTTCTGGCATGCATCTAGCTAAAAAGCGCCTATCCTGACAAATGCCACTTCCGCACATTGGAGATTTATTATGATCCACATACTTATACAAGAACTCAATAGTCATAGCTTGGGCATCTGTGTAAGTATATGTACTATTTCTAATTCTCTCAACAAGGCCGGACTTATTGTGTTGATTAGTATTCCAGTCGTCCATACCACCTAGAGAATCTTCTGGAGTTTTAATTGCTATAACGGGCCCCTCTTCAATTATATTAAGGTCTTTATCAGTAACAATAGTTGCAATCTCTATTATGCGGTCTTGAAATGTATCTAGACCAGTCATCTCGAGATCTATCCAAATTAAATTTTGTGGGTTTTTATTCATAATTTTGCCACATCATATCATTATTATTTTTCTGAGCATATTAATATAACGTTCTTTTATCAAATGCTTTTGATAATGTGTGTTGATCCAAGTACTCAAGCTCGCCCCCAACTGGTACACCTTGAGCAAGTCTAGTAATTTTTATAGAATTTTTTATTGCTAACTCACTTATTACATGAGCTGTTACATCACTTTCAACAGTATTATTAACGGCCAATATAAGCTCTTTAATATTTCCATAGGCCATCTTTTTATCTAATAAGTCAATTCCAATTTCTTTAGGCCCTATACCATCTAAGGGAGACAGTTTACCTAGTAATACAAAATATTTACCATTATAGTTTGTACTATTCTCAATATTAAAAACATCAGCTGGACTCTCAACAACACATATCATATCGTCAGATCGAACTGGATCTGAACATAACTCACACAATTGCTCTTGTGATAAATTTCTACAAGATTTGCAATTGATAGTATTTAGGACAACTTCCTTTAAAACATCTGATAAGTTTATTGCGTCATCCTTTGCTCTTTGTAAAAGATAGTATGTCATTCTTTGGGCAGTTTTTTTCCCAACCCCCGGCAAACACGTAAAAGCATTTATCAAATCATCAATTAGATTTTTTTTTGCAGTCATTTAAAAAGGAAGGTCTGCAGGTAAGCCCTGCTTTGTTAACACTGACATTTTTTTTGAAGACATATCATCAACTTCTTTAGATGCAGAATTAATAGTGTCTTTAACTAAAGCCTCTAATTTCTTAGTGTTGGAAAAAATAAAGTTATCAGAAAAAATAATTTTTTGAATAACATGATCGCCATTCATTATCACCGATAAATTATTATCTTCATCATTAACAGTAATATTAGTTTTAGAGATTTCTTTTTTCAAATTCTTCATATCCTTTTTCATTTTTTGAGCTTGCTTCATTAAACCCATCATATCTCCCATTCCACCACCAAGTCCTTTTAACATACTTATTCTCCTTTAATCTGTTCGTTAATTTGAATAGAATCATCAATACTAGTAGCATTAAATTTTTCTTTAATAGTCTTTATGAATTCATCATTTTCTATTTTCTTATCAGCCTCGATAATTTTATTATTATAATCATTTTCATTCTTTTTTTGAAGTGTTGATAGTGATAAATTAGACTTCTCAATATTAATCAAAATATCTTTTTTAAAGTAATGAGATAGAGACTCTTGCAATTTAGCTATGGATTTATTTGTTACTACACTTGACAAGCTTTCATCTATTAGAAAATTTACTGAATTATTTTTCTCAGACTCATAAATTATATTATTTGCTAAATTTTTAGTCATAGCATCAATATCCAGCCTCTTAATAATTACATCCCAATTTTTTTCCATTGTAATTTTCGTCTGTGCATTTGTGACATTGCTTGCAGTAACTTTTTCTATTTCTGTGGATTTTTCTTTTTTAATATCATTTTCTTTAATACTATTTTTACTATTATTATCTAATCCAGAGCCGCTTTGTCTGACAATTTTCTCTATATTAAATGGGGTAAATAAAATCATTCTAATGACAGCCATTTCAAAACCGCTTTTGTAATCTGGAGCAAACTCCATATCTTTTAAATTAGATACACCGACTTGGTATAAAATTTGAATTTCGTCCTCATCATATTTATCTGAAAGTTTTTTAATGCTGATATCATATGCACTATTATTTAAAGACTTGGTGATTTTATATATAGCTGTTTGGTGAAATATTGAGATTAATTCTTCAAGGAGAAATTTAAAATCAAATGACTGGTAATACATTTTATCAATTATTTTCATTATCGACTCTATGTCTTCATTAACTAATAAATCTATTAATTGATTAATACTATCTGATGGCATCAAACAAAGTATTTTACAGATATTCTCGTATGTAATTTCATTGTCACCATGAGAAATACATTGCTCTGCTATACTTAACGCATCTCTCATACTGCCATCTGCAATTTTTGAGATATTTATAGTTGCCTGCTCTTCATATTGTATCTGCTCATTTTCCAGTACCTTTTCGAGCTGATTTTTTATCACTTCTGGCGTTATTCTATTTAGACTAAAATGTAAGCATCTTGATAATATTGTACTTGGGATTTTTTGTGGGTCTGTTGTGGCTAATACGAATTTTACATGCTCGGGCGGCTCTTCCAAAGTTTTTAATAGCGCGTTAAAACTATGTGTGGAAAGCATATGAACTTCATCAATAAGATATATTTTGTATCGT